>JGI24159J19872_10013033_pt1 | contig 10822 bp, 2 predicted proteins | sample Ectturendosymbi4_FD_19872 | JGI IMG/M metagenome (IMG submission 19872)
TCGTAAGAACTTTGCGTCTCAAGGTGGCGCTGAAGCAAAGCCTGCATTCGACGAAAGCGGAGGTTTATCTGCTGGAAATGCAACAGAGAAGCTGAACGAGTTCGCAGAGGAATTTTTAGGTGAACAATCGAATGCAGCGGGCGCTCAACCACACTTGGAATCTTACGCCAAGCTGTGCAGCCCGTGTCATTTGCGATATGACTTCATCGGAAGGGTTGAGACAATGTCCGATGACGTCAAATATCTTTTCATGAAGACTGACGTCAGAAACATCGAATATGAAATTAAAGAAGACTCCGCGCGAAGAGAAAAAGTTGTTGAGGATTTGCGCGAAAAGCTTTCGACGAAGAATTTTAAATCGATTGTTGAAAAGCTGAGCTTGGACTTTTCACTGTTTGGTTACCGACAACCCTGATTGGTTTAAAGACTTCAAAGTTTGCAGTTTTCTTTTTGTCAGAACACAGGTTTTTGCTTTCGACAAGTTACAGTTCTGCGCTGCATAATTTGGTGTGGAACTGTACATTCCTGCCACTCACAAGCGTTTTGCCGGTCAACACATGCTGTTAGGTCATGCTTAATTCGTATTGTCGCTCCAGCAGATTGGCTTTTTGTGAGAAAATCGTTGCTACGAGAACAAAACGGAAACTAGGAAATATTTTCAGTTTCGTGGGATGATATTTCTCAAACTGATTAACTAATTAGCGCATGCGATTATGTGTTTGTTCGGGAATCATACTCTCATTGTCTGCGTGAATGATTTCAAAGCGAATAACACTGTTTGGCGGGAACGCGTTAGACAATGAAACAGGTGGATACGATGTTTGGCAGAAACACTACAGTCCGTTTTGGGCGTTATTCAGTCCCGTATGTTTCTCAAGTAACATTTCTGTATTGTGTTGCGGAAGCCTTCGTATCCTCACTTACCCCTTGTTTGTATGTTCATTATTTTTGTTGTTTTTTGTAACTGCAATCTGTCAAATTCAAGCCTTTCAAAATATTGGAAAAACCGTTCTTTTTTGAATTGATAATAATACAGTATGTCAACTACCAATTTCCCCAAATGTTTAAGGTTTCCCTGTGAAGTTTCTATTTTGATTTTATTTCACGGCGATCGTTAAAAAATCGTAGTTTGATAAAATTCGCAAAAAATATTTGAGTTTACCAAGCTTGCCTGCTGTGATTTGATTATATAATGGGTTGGTAGCAGCACTGATGAGTTCTTTGCCATTGTTGTTGAGAAACAGTTTTAATAAAAAACAAAATTGAACGAGATCCTGTTTGTGTAAGGACTACTACAGTTTGGTGAGGCGAACGTTTGTTTAAAGAAAAATGTCTGTCTCTTTATTCTGGAAAAACGTGTGATTAAGATTCAGATCAAAACCCACGGATTGCTCAAACATAAGAATATGTTAACCCTCATGGTCAGTCCTTTTCTAAATGCATTGAGATCAAGCGATCGCTTTTCCAGAATGCGTGATGTTAACTGATTAATCGACTGTCTTCTTAAAACACTTCTGCTACTTCATCCCATTACGAACATAAGCTTTGCTGAGGATTTTTCGCCAAATCCTGGTGAAGCTGTGAAAAACGACAACCACCAGTGTTTGTCGTGGTAACAGGGCCGGATTAACCATTGGGCAGACCGCGCAAATGCCCGGGACCTCGCGCCTTTGGGGGCCTCGCGCTTGGATATCAAAACACTCCTTTACTGGTTTTTCATATTTTTAGGCTGTTCACCACGCATCAAAATTGTAGAGCTTTTTGATTACTGCGTTTGGTGTAGAGGTCAGCGAAACTGATAACTTTGGCATTGATCGCTTTTGAGTGGCTTAAAAGAATTAACCAAACAGCACCACGCTTTATGACCCAAGAATTAGATCGAACTCAGTGCATCCCGTGGGCGTCCGCAGAAATTTTTCCATGGGGAGCAAGGTCCAAAATTTGCTTATCCTTTACAGGTTGCTGACGATGCAATGCAAAGAGACGTTCACAAAACGCTTTACCCTTTCTACCCATTAGCGTGTGCTGGTTGAACCTCAATTCTCAATAGTTTGTCTGAAATATTTTTTACACTTCGGCTAGCAGAAATGCTTTCTTTTCATAAATTACCATAATATCCATTTTTCGGGCACTTTCTACAAATAAGACATAATTTACGAATAATCAAGATCCAGAAAAACACGAGCGGTGAAAAGACACTGTCACAACAACTGTTTCAAACAATGAGAAGTAGAAATATATGTTGACAGGACTATCGGACGACTTATAAAGTTAGAACACCACGCAGGCTTTAAAAACTGCATGAGCAGATGAATTACGAAGATTCGCGGCAGCAAATATGACTTTGCACTTAGTGCTCATTAAGAAGTCAGCACTAAACCTTAACGATAAAGACGTGTTCCCACAAGTCTGCATAGACGTGTTCTAACAGTAAGCTACGTATTTTTACACTACGTGAAAAGAAGCCTGCATAAGAGTCGTTTGATTAAGCTATTCACTCGGGCACGGTCGATAACCACAGTCTCACACTAACAATGGATCTTTCAAACTTGTGGAAGCACTGCTACAGATTTACTCATGCTTCTTTTCACACAGTATATAACTTTACGTGGCTTACCGCTATCAGCAGTGTCACTGTCTCGCTGCATTACCTGCCAAGATGTCTGTGTTCAACAGTCACACGCAGGGCTCCCATTCAATGATTTCAAATAAACCCAGATTGCACACCAACATAAGCCCGTATTGTCGTACAATAAAAACAGGGCCGTCGACAGCGGCAGCGGGGGGGTGGGGCAGTGATGCCCTGCCTCCCCATTTAACATCTGTCCCCCCATTTCATGTTTGGATTTCTGCTGCCAACAAAAACATGAGTGTGGTTATTTGATTTGAAACGATTTAATCGAATGCTGACTTGATTATAGCCCCTCCTTCAAATTTTCTTCTGCAACGAAAACATAAACGTTTGGAAGACTTTTTTACTGCTCAAGACGTTTTTCATAATGCTAATAACCTGGCCTGTAACCAGGGGGGCGCAGGGGGGGGTGAAACCCCCACAAGAAAATTTTTTGACCCCCTGGAAAAATGTGTTGGACATTATTTGAAACTATTGGACATAGTTTAAAAAATTGGAGCCCCTCTTGGAAAACTCTTCGCCCCTCCTTGTGTCCCAAGCTGGTTACGGACCTGCTGGTAACATTCTCCGTTGATGATATCTCTCACTAATTGTAGGAGTACATTTGTTATTAAACTTGGAAATTTTGTGGAATCTTGAACTGTAGCGTGATTTAAAATCCCACAAAAATATATTCCTTATGCCTTCTTCCCCTAATTGAAGTTTGTTTTTTAATTTGTATGCATAGAGAAACATCGAAATTTAAAGAATCAGTCCTAACCCTTGATTCACCAGTTACTTCAATTGGCATTACAAACAATAAAATTATATGTAGGCTATATAACCCAGAAAATGATCTTATATGAGGATATGAAACTAGTGATTACTTCAAAATGAAATCGACTGAACACGTTCGGCTTCATCCGATATGCGTACTTTCTCACCTGATGTGCGCATGCAAACACTGTAGTATAAAGTTATCTTTATATTATTGAACACATTGAAGTTGCTGATGAGTTTATCACTTCAAAAAGCCCAGATTTAACGCGATTTTTCATAATTAATCCTATAGCCACCCATGTCGAGTAAAAAAAGCAGATCTGGGTGGAAAAAAAACGCAGTGGGGGCCCTACATGGTCACACGAGGAAAACGCCCACTACCGTGACTTGAAGTGAAGGTTTGAGGATATGTTTCCGTGTTATTCTTACGCAAGAAACACCCGCAGTAGAACAATCCGCTAGCTAGTTTCGCAACCTTCCTCTGCAGTCAAATGAGGGGACTGTAACGAACTGCAATCTCATCATTGCATGTTTGAACAAATGAAGTTAGTTAACCACATGCAAACCACCGTACATTATCACGCCAATTGTCTCTGAAGTGTAGGCTGCCAAATCGTATCAGTTTGGACGTTTTTTACCGGTGTTTTTGCTAAGTTGAAACGAGGGTATGTGAAATGCTACTCAGTTATGCTAAGCGTTTAGGGGGACTCGCGCTCATTTAATCCGGTCCTGCGTGGTGCGGCAGAATGCAAACTTGTCTTGCAAATATTATTTTTGACGATTTTATCAAATAAATGTTACGAAGCATTTTCACAATGTTGCCAATACAGTAATAGTGTTACGTTTCCAAAAATAGCATCGCGTCATGCTTTTCCGCGTTGATATGAAAAAAGGTTTTTGATAGCTATGTTATCGTTACGCAACAAGATTGCACCTTGCGTTGCAACTAATTCACTGGTTCAGCTCTATAGGGCATCAGGTCTAATCAAGGAAACGTAGTGTTGGAACACTGGAGTTGCCAAACATTGAACAAGTTTTCAAGTGGAGCCCATACGTTGGGTGTCGAATGACCGAGGTAGGAGCCTCCAAGCATTTGCTTTCTTTCTTGTAAAATAGTGTCTCCCAAACGTTTTCTGATCACGCACCATTTGTGGGTCCCGTACTGTCACCACGTACCACCTTGTTCCAGGAAAACTCAACCTATCAAATGTCATTTGATCAAAAGTTTAGAGCATCAGACTTGACACAAATGCGATATAAACAAAATGGCTGTGAGAAATTATAATGGCCATTTTAAATAACCAACAAAGGAAGTACACAGAAGTTCAGGAATTTATTAACAGAACCCGCTAAGTAAAAACTAGCTGTGAATACATTTTCTGTGAGGAAATAACATAAAGTATAGACCTAATCGCGTAACACTAGTGGTATGTGTATACCAGAGATGAGGAAGCACTGTCATAAACCTACAAAAATATATGTCACGACACGTTGACAGCGTGTCACTGTATCCACACTTACAGTGAACCAAGTATCATCGGTGTAGGAGCAGGCAAATTTTTGGGGGTGCGAAGTATTTTTGACCGAATTTCCCCAAACTTGCCCGAAAAGCTTTTGTGCGACTTTGCCTACAAATTTTCTCCCACAAAGAACATGTGGACCTGGTTTTGGTGTGGCCTCCAAAAAAGGTCTTAACTGTGTTTTTCTGCAAACGTTGGGCGCCATTTTTTTAAGTCAAACAAGGTTGTGCACCATTTTTGCCCGGATTTTCTAGGATTTTACCCAGATTTTCAGAGGTTTTGCCCAAATTTTCAAGGATTTTGCACAACTTTTTAACAAATTAAAACTTTTGGGGGTGTGCTTGTACCCCCTGCACCCTCGTCTCCTACACCACTGCCAAGTATCATCATCAAAGTTAAGCGAACGCCGTTTTCCAAACGAAGCAAAGCTGTCGACCAAATTCGTCGTATGCCAAACCTGAGCAAGCCGCTACCAGCAAATGCAAGCGTGATGAACCTCGTGCGTTAAAACAAATTCATGCGTCGAAAGAAAATGGGAATATCTGCACTAGCCAGAAAATTAAGAAAAAAGTTTCCACAGGATGAATTAGCGTGAATTTCGGGAATTAGCGTTTCCAAGGCGTGAATTTCGTGAAATTGAGGGACGTTTTCCAGTCGTGTGCGAGAAGATATACGTTCGACATGTGAGATTAGAAAATAGAAGTCAGACGACGTCATGTGTTTGTTTTAAGAATCTTACAGAAGAATCGATCTACATTTTGCGAAAGATTCACCGCTTTTAGGCAGACCCGAGAAATGTTTAAAGAAATTTCGTAAAATATATTTTGGTTTGAAATGTTTCGAGTAAAATGCACAGCAGCTGATCAATGGAGAATGTGTTTCAGGTGCTTTCGGGTCCTGTGTTTTAAATCTTACGTTGTATGAACCTAAAAAGTCTTAACGATTTAAAAGTATACGATGCCACTGTGTCACCAAAAAATAGCTCGAAATCTGACAATTCATACTTGAATTAAATGCCCCTTGTTTGATGACATTTTTGTTACTTTTTCTAAAGGATAAACCGCACCATCTACGCTATTCACAATAAAGTGACAACCATCCAATGAGTTTTTATTACATGTCAGGCTGATGCACAACGTGAAAAAATAATGAAGTACATTAATTGTACGTAACACCAAAGATTGAACTGTTCAAAACTAAAGCTTGTAGCAGTGAAGTTGTATTCTAAGAAACCTTTTCTTACTTTATGCCAAAGCTCAAACCTTGTTATTTTTCACATGAATCTTTTTGACATAAATAAAATATCTCAAACATTCCACTCGCATCTTTGTCTCGTTTTAAGCAATGTTTTGATTCCAGACTGAATCGATAATTGTCGTCTCTCTGCATCCTCCCAACAACAATTTTTCCGAAACGAAGGAAGTTACATTCGCAACTTAAAGAATCTCATAAAAATTCCATAGCGCAAAAGGGACCATTGTCTTGTAGACTTGTTGTTTCTCTGCTAATTACATCGATTGTCCTCCAGTATTATGATTTCATTATTTCGAATTGTTTTCCGCTCCTTTCGTGTTTTTGAAGTTTCAACCTGAAAAGTTGCGTTTTTGGTCGCGGTTGAACAGTCAGCAAGAAAAGCAAAAACAAAACTTGTGTTGAAAATGAATAATTCTGGCAGCAACTATGAACGCAAAAAGTTGTAAACCAATCGTCTTGCGATAGTATTGCGCACAATAATACTTCCATAGCACTGTAATGCATGTCAGAAGGAATCATGTATCTCAACGATTAAAAATTGGTACTGTTCAGTGTATAAGAATGTTTGAAAAAGGAAAGCGTTGTGCTCTGCCGCGAAAGTTCCGGAAACGTGGTTGGTATTTTTTCTGGAAACAGTTTTTCGGTCTTGGCCTCCATTGGCTCTTTCGTTTGATTAGTAATGCCTTTTTATTTTGTCGTTATAACGTTTATTTTTATCATTCCCATCATATACACCTGGCACATTTTTCTTAAACATTTTGGTTATTCACCAAGAGCGTTAAAACAGATCCAATTTATACTGAATTGTTGATAGTGACCAACATCTCAGGGTCATTCAAACCGCAGATCGCTCACTGTTTAGATGCTTTTGTCCACAATTCCTCAACCGGGACCCGAAGTCCCCCAAAGGGCTCACGAGGCCTTCTGGTGCATCAAGAGCAAATGCCTTTACTGGGAGGCTATTAATGTTTTTATTTGATTTGATTTGTTTATTCACTTGACTAGTGTGGCGAACAAAAATCAATATAGCAAAACGATTTACACCTTTTTATTGAAGGACAGAGAACACACGTGTGCTGGGNCTCGGTAGAGGGGCAAGGACCATGAAATGCGGCGAACCACTGCTCTGGTCTTCTTTGATCCAACAAAGTAAACCATAAGGTCAAGTCTAATAAGCGTGTGTTAACCACAACAAATTATATTTGCTCATAGTTGGTAAGACTGAGGTGAAGTTGTCCGTTCCATGAAACGGAAATGGGTTCTTAAGGTTCTTTTGTAATCAATCAAGCGCGTCGTAGCACTGAATGCGAAATATTTCCAGTGGTTGGGATCAGCAAAGTGGTTTAGGTATCAGCTGCTCCCAAACCTATTTACTTTCAAACAGCAGAACAAAAGCGTCATAACTACGAAACACAGCTATTGCTCCAGTGGTGCCGGCGGGTCGTCAAAATGAATCAAGCAGACGTTTCGCGGCTGAAGTTCTGAAACCAACTTATTCCGTCATAGCAGATTGGAAAAAGATTGTTCTTTAATTCTGTGGCCCACTTGCACTGCGAAAGGTGGGTTGTTACCCGTCTTTTTATGGTTGATACGCAGCAAATGCGCCATTGCCTTATTTTCAAAGGAAACGCGTTAGCATCAGTGAGCTGAAGCGGGTCATAGGTATTATCAACTAGGTGAGCGCTTGTGAAAAGGTCATTGTCTTGTGAAAGTTTGACGATTGAATGTGAGAAAAGGCTAATCCTGGCTGGCTTAAGGTGAATGGAGTATAAATTATGAGTTATTTCCCAATTGAAGGTTTGCAACACGTGAAAAGTTGAAAACCCACTTGTTTATTTGTTATAGACTTGACGTTTCGAGGACTCGCGGAAACCACGTGGAAGCTTGGCTAACAAAAATTCCAATTCTGTTAGCCAAGCTTCCACGTTGTTCATCAAGGTAGTGATGACCACTTTCGCCACACTTTTTAAGCTGGAGCTAGACAATAAACTTCAATAAGCTGAGCTTGCTTTTCAATGGAATTGGAAAGAGTGTAGCATTCCTAGTACATCTGTCAGGCCCTGCGGATACAGTTTTTGTTACAAAAATATTTTCAATAGGAAAATAATGATTTTTCAGCATTAGTACGAATGAAGGGTATTAGGTATTACTACCGAGGCATTTCAAATCGACAAAGTTCATTTCTATAAAATGTATTGCTGTTGCAAGTCACAATTCCGCTTAGTAATGGGTCGTGACATCATTTCTTGCTGCGATAGAACTCAGTCGCAAAACTCGCATTGATCCATCGATGTCTGCGGTTTCTTCTCTGTTAGTTCCAACCTTCGTCTGGAAAGAACAAAACCAGAACAATGTGATAATATCTGGCCGGAATGGGGCAGTCCGGCGACGCCGTTTCGGCGGTTATATTAATCAGTTAAAAATGATCTTTGATGGGGACGTTTCCAACTATACTACAACTTTTATGCTATCTTTTTTATTTACAATCCACATTACGTACAACGTGAAGACCTTATCTCCTATGTTTGGTGATTCATCAGCATTCAAAGGTGCATAATATAAAATCCGCTGTTATCAGTGGTTCTCAACATTTTCGCCGAATGGGCCCAAATCCAGACCTACGATTTTGTCAGAGCCGCAGCAAAAACATTTAGCACAAGTCAGTTGGCATGTTTTGTTTTATTGCAGTACGAAGTCTGTTTCACACACTGTTAGAGATTTTGTTGAAAGACTGCTGAGGGCCGCACAAAGGGTGCTTGGGAGCCGCATGTGGCTTTCAGAACACTGGTTGAGAACCAATGTTGTAGATTTTTGCAACGGATGGCTACTAATTGCTCGATTCGCAATGCCATAAAAATTTTGTTGAAACTGTCAGTCTTTGAGAGTGAGAGTATTGCATTTTCCGGTGTCTGGAAAGTTTTGGGTTTAATTTTGGTTTTACCTGACANGAATGCCACATCAGAGAGGTCTCTTTCAGCACTAAAGTGGGTTAAAAACGTATTTGCGTACAACCAGGGTCTACCACAACGTATAGCTGCTGATTCCCGGGAGGATGGATACACGCATGCTAAATTTTTCTGTAATCAATTTATTTCGAAATCGTAACATGGTAGCTGTCTTTTTAAATAATGATTTCTATACAAACAAGCTTTCGACAAAGGAACCAGAAGCTAGGGGGACGGTATCGGGCTTCGGACCCCCTGGTTAAATTTATCTCAGAAGCCCTGCGTACAACCATGACTAAACGACGATTAAACGATTTGATGATATTACATGTTCACAATAATCACAAAGAACGCGTAGAGCAGCCATGTCCAACCCAAATGGCTTTCTGAGTCAAAATTGATGTCACTATCTTAACCAGGGCCGCACATTGAATGACACATTGATGAGGGCCACACATTAATTGGCTTACTTTGATCTTAGCAAGCTAAACGTAGCTTATGTTAATGTATTGAAATCGTTTGTTCGAATCCTAACTGCAATGGTAAGTAGTAACAGACATGATGAACTGGCACTGAACACCACCTGCGTCAAAAATATCAAATTCATGATAATCAAAATAAGGACAGGATGTCAGTATATAGGACACTTTTACTACAGCGAAAAATTAAACTGGGCCGCACAAAACCTTCGACATGGCCACATGCGGCCCCCGGGCCGCGGGTTGGACATAGCTGCCGTAGACAGACTAGATTTGGACAAAATTGTTGAAAATTATGTTTTTGTTGAAAAGAACACACTGAGAAATCGGGGTTGATTTTTGTTAACGGTTTGAGAATTTTGGTGGCTCGTAGCATGGCCTAAACTTACTGGAAAGCACGTATTTATTTTTGTCTTGTGACTCAATGGCGAAGAGTTAGAGGAACAACTTTATAGTGTACTTTGCAAGCAATGGTTTTTAATTTGCAGAATTCGAGATGTAGAAAAGTGGAGACCAATGTCCCTTCTAATTTTTTGGAACTTCAAAGAAATGGATAACCTTATGGCAATAAACGTTTAGTTCACCGTAGTATTCAAGTGTTCAGTTCAGGTTGGATTTTGAACTTTGTTCCGCAACTGCGCTGTGGCAGAACGTGCTTGCGGGCCTCGCTTACTATGAATGGCTGAAAAAAGTCATTATTTTCTAGGAAGTCAAAAAGAACCGCTTGCTTTGGTAGCAATAGTTCCCGGATCCACGACATCTACTGATTTTGGCCGTACTACTAAAAAAGAGCTAGCGCAAGCTTTGCTTTTGTAATCTCATAAATGCCTTGTGCCAGCAAAAACAAACGTCACAAGCCAAATATCCTTAGAGACGTGGTCACGGTCGCATTAAGCTCTCCCAAAGTACCGGCGGAAGGAAAACTACACTGGCCTCTGGCCCTCAGGATGGCACCCAAAACACTGTCCAAGGAAAGATCTTCTGCAGTCCAACCTTTGAAGTATTTGAAAAACACATTTTTCGTATAAAACGTTTGCGACCAGTAGTAACGTAGTCAGACCAAAATTTTGGGGGGCCAAAATGTGTGGCTTTAGGCGAGCAACAATATTTTTGTTTGGGGCACCGTTTCTCAAAGCACAAAATGATTAGATATGCCAAAAATTGGAGAGGCATGGCCCACTGCCCCCCTGACCCCTGGCTCCGCCTATCTGCGACCATCATTGCCGAAACGCC
>JGI24159J19872_10013034_pt1 | contig 10822 bp, 7 predicted proteins | sample Ectturendosymbi4_FD_19872 | JGI IMG/M metagenome (IMG submission 19872)
GTAGTCCATGGCATCTCGAAGGTCAAATTTGGTAGACTCTTAGAACATTAATTCTACTTGGTAAATCTGAAAAACAAAAAGAATTGATTAATTATTTGAAAAGTTATTCAAGTTTAGATGATGACCATTTTTTTGTGTCACCCTTGTACTTGCTGCTGAGCGCGGGATTAACTATAGGAGTTTCCACAGCCACATGCGAAGCAGGCTTCTCCAGTGTGGTGAGGATACTCACACCTTATCGCAAGTGCATCACACCACCGTAAATGTCAGTTGGTTTTGCTCGGTTTTGAAAAACATTGAAGAGCTGCTGTGGCAAACGAAGACATCATTTCTGAATTTTCGCCCAAAACTCGAAGACTGCATGTTTAAAATATTCTCAAATTGACATTGCCAGTGCCTCGACGCATATTATTCATCTATTAGGCTATGTGGCAGGTGTCAGAACTGAGGTTTTTGTGACAGTTGAGTTCATATTTCACTTCTTGGTTCTTTCATGTTTTTTTTTTCGTTGCAACGAAACACCTTTCAAAAACTGCGAGTGTTGATCAAAGGTAGAATGTTTACATGCTAGAGTACATCGTTCGACTTCCAGCTGTTAATGGGAACAATTGATTGATTGTTTCAGTGACCAATAGAATGTGTGCATTTATTATATGTAATCTCGTGCAGTGTTGCGACTCTTGTGAGAAATCAGACGGAGTTTCTTTCGTACCAGTGTCTTTAAATACTGAGACGAATAAATTTGGTTCAGTTTTGTTGTTTATGCCAAAATATTGTTGTGTTTTTCAAAAAAGTTAACAGTGCATTAGACAAACATCAAATAAAGTTTTTACTGAATCAAATGCGGCAAACAGGCATCAAGCACTGGCGCGTAGTCAGAAAAATGTCTTGAAGCTTAAGCAAAAATTTTTCACGTTGGTTTACTTTGTTGTTTCCGGAGAAAAGTGCATAACTAAACAAATTTCCTAATTTTTGTGTGGATACTCTTTTCTGTAAAAGGTCATCGTTGTTGAAAATTTGAGGAAGGCGCCAGAGTCTTCCTCTCCTGCTTTGCTTCCCACAGCACATTACATGCAATCAAAAATCTTGTGTGATCAGACTGAAAACAGACAACTGGCAATATGCTACCCGGTTAATCGTTGAAAATTAATAAAATAATTTGTTTTAAACATACAATAAAACTAAAATATTGCCCCCCTAAATATTTATTTTTCCCCTCCAAACCTTAAAACCTGGATANGGGTCGGGACACTGAAATTTGGGAAGACAAAATTCGCAACACATAAAATTTAAGCGGTAGNAAGCTGGCATCGCCCCCCACTTCTNTAGTTTTACAGTTGTTGTTGGCGGCCCCTTAGAAAGCAGAGCACTTCCATATTACAATTGCAGGTGTGGGGGCCCTTGGAAAGCGGGGTACTTACACATTGCAGTCAGTGCCGGATTAACAATAGCACATGTAGCAATTGCTAGGGGCCCCGCGGTCTTTAGTGTTGAAATTGTTCGTTATTATATGCAAGGGTAGGTATTAGAAGGTGCCCGAGGCAAACTCTCAGAAAAGGGGTCCTATATTTTACACATGCTATGCAGAAACTTTATTCCCTGAAAGCAAGTTAAAATTTTTTGTCTGAGAATTTGCTTCTGCGTGAAAGTCCATTTCACATGAGTCATTTGATTTTAAATTCTTCTTTGTCTACACATTAAAGTTGTTGAGGGGTCCTTTTTGGTGCATTTGCATACAATGTTTGCTTTCTTTTGACAAACATACGATTTGCTTCAGAGCTTATTAATTGTGGCTGCATAGTGATCAACAAGCTTTTTAACAAAACAATCGAAAAGTAAGTGCGAAACTCTCAGAGGGGGCCATCACGGCATCTCTGAAAAAGAGGGGCGCGAGGCCACCGCTTCGTGTACCTCCCCTAATATCTACCCTGTACAGAGTTTTTTCAGTCCAACAAGTCGCTCTTTTGACAAATTTGCCATAAGCAATTAAGCAAAGGTTTTCAATTGAGTGCTGTTACATTAGACTACTGTAATTTGCAAATTAAAGTATTTTACACTTATTTGCAATATTATGGGACCACTCAAGCAATGAGGCCAAGTTGCAGCAATTTCGAGATATTGCTTGATTGTAGTGCTATGAATGGCATTTCAAATTGTTATTGTACTAGAAGTCTTCTTTTAAAATGTGGGAAATGATTTGCGCAAATGGTAACTCTCGTGTTGACTAACTGCAGTGGAGAACGGTCTTTTTCTAAACGTAAGTTGGTAGAATCAACGAAGGAGCACCATTAGACAAAACAAGCTGAATAGCCTGATTCTAAAGAGCATAGAGCATGGACTTCTATGTGAAATAGACACTACCAGTATCATCAGCAAATTCGTTATTGGCAAAANCTACCANAATGCAAATGGCTTACTGTTTTTGACATATCGACTTCGAGTCTTCGACAGGTACACTGGGACTACACTGTCTAGGCATAGCAACGATAAAATTTGTTGATGAGTCTGGAAGCATTAATTTCTGTCTCTGTACTATGTTTGTGAGTTGTAAAGTAATGTATTTCTTCTAGGTAAAAAGATACATATATACGTGTTTGGTAAAAAGATAGGTGGCGCATGAAGTCCACCAGTTGCTATTTAGCACCATGTACAGTATTACATTTTTACGAAATTCAGTATGCCTGATGGTAGTCACATGAATGGCTACTGAATTTATGATTTAACAGTTGTTCGCTTGTTCAAGTGTGTGTTTAACTTAGGGCCCCGCGCTGTTAATATGCTACTGGCCCCGCGCTACCTTAANCCGGCACTGATAACAGTTGCTACTGGGGGCCCCTTTGAAAGCAGAGTATTTAAGCATTGCAGTTGCTGNTGAGAGCCCTTTTGAAAAGCAAAACACTTACACATTACAGTTGCTGTTGGGGGCCCTTTTGAAAGCAGAGTACTTTAACGCATTATAGTTGCTGTTGGGGACCTTTTCAAAGCAGAGTACTGTCACGTTACAGTCACTAGTGGGGGCCTCTGTGAAAGCAGAGTACTTGCTTATGATCTGCTTCGGAGAATATTATTTGAGTGGATAACAAGTTTTTTTACCACAAATAAGAAAAATATACGCGCGAAACACCTCGAGGGGGCCTAAAAAAGAGTGGGCCGAGGCAGGTTCCTCGCTCGTCTCCCCTTCAACACACCACTGGCTAGCGTTTTGTAACCATGCCGTGAGGACAAGAAATCAAACAGCACTGAGCAAGCTAGTTTAGTACTTGCTCTCGTAGACATCTTCGTAGTAGCTCGTGCAGCTTGGACGTGACCGAGTAAGTTCTTCCGAACTTTCTCGTTCCTTGAACAAGTCTAGTTGAGTTGATTTCATTTGGCGATAATTAACATTGCAACAAGAAAAAGCAAATTAGTGCAAGGACGCCAGGTCATCGAGGAAACCGGAGGGTTATCGAGTCGATGCCCATCAACAGTTGAATAAGCTTTGTGCCTGTCCAGTTTCAACTTGTGGTGCTGCATATGCGTGGGAAAGAGTTGCAAGATTATCAACAGAGTTGCGCATGGAGTGCTGGATCGCAACCGGTCTCTCTCGGTGAGTTAGGTGCTCAGATCTGCAAGGATCTGGGCGCGGCACAGAAAGTATAAACTCAGCTGAAATGAAATTCTTCCCGGGTTGTCATAAACCTTTCGCATCTAGCAAGCTCTACAATGTTTGCAGTGTTTTTTTGGCATGAGAACGGCGGAAATACCTGGGATCAGGTATGCTGAGATTTGGCGTCTGACAAACCGACTGCGTCTTCAACCTATTCCTCGACGCTCTCCTTTCAAAAAATTTCAGCTACCAACTTTCGATCTGAAAACGGAATTCGGACATAAAAGGCGTCAAAAGCATTACAAATGCGCATAGATCTTAAGGGTAAATGAATGGCAGAAAAAGCCATTCACTTTCAGCTTTCTGCGTTCGCTTTTCAGCAACACCTCTTCATAGCGTAGGTATTTATATTTTTACCCAACTACAAGGTATTACAGTATATCCAGGAGTGTCCTTGGGACACGTTTTTCTGTCTCATCTCATGGCAAATTGTGGCTATCTCATCCCGTGGGATTTCCAGCAAACTAGAATACGAGATGCATTATATCATGTGCATGTCTAAGCCTAGCGGTAGCCTCCACAGAGCCGTGGCTAAAGCAGCTCAAATCCCCCAGTGGAGGCCGATGGAAATTGAATGACCCTATTGTAGTTGTTACTGCAAAATGACCCGACAAACTTATTTTCGGAAGCCTTGAATTACTACGACATGGTACTGAGCCTATTCGTCTGATACGTGCTGTAGTGTCAACATGATAATCCTATTCAATTTCAGAAGATTCCTGCTAAATAGCGTTTAAATTACTTACGATGTGACATGGTACTAATAATATTTCAAGCCCCCTGTCTCGCGGTATTCCCATGAAAAAGCTTGACCATATCTGTTTCTGGTACATGTAACGAAAAATAGCTGCTGAAACTACACCGCAATGTAACTAATCGACAATTTCCTCACATACCTGCACTCGTAAGCTCGTTTGCATTGTTGGCGTTGGTCATTTTCAAAATATTCAAGACACTCCCTTGTTCATCATACAAGCGGCCAATTAAACAATTGTATAATGTCAAAATGATCACACTGCGAATATAGCTTCGAAGGCACTGTCAGATTTTGTAACCAGCTTGTGAAGTGTTTTCCTCTAGCCGCAGCCGCCAATAATTCCGGGTCCTCATTCGGCCTTAAGCCTTCTTATCCTCCTGGAAACGGCATCGTTTTCACCGTGTCTACATGTGCCACCACTTGCTTTTACGCTCGAGGAGCAACTGCACCTTGCTGCTCCCTATTCTCTATATATACCACCGTCTGCATCTTTACGCTATTTCGTGATTTAACATTTCGATGAACGAAAGAAACAGTTCATAACAGCCAATGCTCCGTTGCATCAGGAAACGTGTAATGCAGTGTCGGTTGCAGTTTGCAGGAATGTGTGACTTCTGTACTGACGCATGTATACCGGTCTTCACGTACAACAACAAAATTTAGCGAACTGGTGAAGTGCGGCACAAAATTTGAATATGCTGGCTAGTGGCAAAAATTTGTTTTCACTAGATGGAAGTTTTGTCCCCAAGTTTATATTTATTTCAGAGTTTTGGCCTTGCTCTAAAGAGAGTACAAAGCGCGTGTTATGAAACTTTCGTTCTTTTTGTAGTCAGTACGAAGTTTAAACATTGTTTTCTACATTTTTACATCAAGGCGAAAGAAGAAGTGAAAGGCATGAAGGGCGTAAAGGCGCACAACTACCAACTGCTTCGCAATATTTTGCCAGAACACGTGGCTCATCACTTTCTTGGACAAAATAGAATTAACGAGGTGAGTTTTGATTTGTCAAGGTCAACTCGAATGTGCCCAGTCATTATTTGGATTTGGCATAAGCCGAAGCTTGTTTTAAAAATCACATTTCTGTGAGAGGTTTAAAATGCGCGAGAAATTTTTCGTTTCGTGGATTTTGAAAAGCACTGTCTTATGTCATTACAAGTCAGTTCGATCAATCGTTAAACTGGTGTAGTAGTTTTCTCCTCTGAAATTTATCTTGCTTGCCTATGCTTGAAATAGTTTTACAGTATCTGCACGTAGACAACTGAACCCACGCGTATTCATCTAGATGAGATTCATACAAAAGCTATCAAAATTCCTGAACACTCCCTGATTAACAACTTCAACCAGTAAAAAACTAATATGCACTGTAAAGTTCGAGGAGCATTTGTCCTTATCATCTTTCCTACGCTTGTCTTATGTAAAAAACATAGCATAGCACCTTGTACAAAAGTGTCACAGATCGTTGCTAGTGAAATTGGTTTATTCCCTCAACTGAAATGGAAGTACTGTGATTTGTCATTATCTAGTACTTTTTATGTTTTAAAGTGAATGTTTCAAATTCAAACAAAATTTGAACGGATAATGAAACCTTTCTTGTGTATCGATCCTCTGCATCCAAGTTCACAAACAATATTTTCCATACTAATTCTTCGCCATGTTTAACTGATGGTTGGTGTGGCATGTAGAATAAATACGAACTGCTGACTTGCACTGAAATCATACCAGCACAGCTTTAAAAAGTGCACAGCTTTAAAAGTGCAAGGCCTTCAGCGCATGTCATCTGATTAATGTTGCTGCCATTAGCCCTCTGTACAAGCATCTAGTGCAGGGGTCGGCAACCTGCGGCACGCGTGCCAAATTTGGCACGCCAAGCCATTTCCAATGGCACACAGAAGCTCCAAGTTTTACATATCAATTTTGTTATGATTCACAAGAAGTATTATTGACCTTTTGTACAAAAATATGGATTTAGTTGACACACTGAATGATTTGAAACCTTAAATCGGAACACATTTACCAAATGGTTGCCGACCTCTGATCTAGTGCATGGATTAAGTATTTCCAGTATTCGTGATTCGTCGCAAACTGAAAATCAGCAGGTTTTTACTGAGAACGCAATTTTTTGTTACAGGAGCTTTACTCCCAAGCGCACTGTTGTGTTGGCATCATGTTCGCCTCCATCGTCAATTTCTCCACCTATTATTCACAGATGGAAGAAAACGAGCAAGGAATACAATGCATGAAATTACTTAATGAAATTATATTCGATTTTGATAACGTGAGTAGCAACTTGATGTGCATGTCATGCCAATCGCTTCCCAGGAATGTTAAATATTACAAAAACACTTTATTCTGCTTTATGTGATAGTTTTTGCTTTTTTCTCAGTGTTTTACAATCCATGTTTACCACATTTTGATTTGTATATAAGTGGCAAATTTTCTTTCCTGTCTTCAGACAGGATGATAAACGTGTAATTTGTACAAAGATTTAAGTCATTTGAAGACGTTTACTGTTTCACCAGCGTTGCAGGTGTTACTTTCTTTGCCATACGTTTTTCTCTTTCATTTCCGCTTCTTCCATATTTATCTCATTTCAAAAATTTTGTTGCTATCTTCAGCTTATTAGCCAAGAATGCTTTCGTTGTCTGGAAAAAATCAAAACCATCGGAGGCACTTACATGGCTGCATCCGGTTTGACCCCTCACAAAGCCCGCTATCCTCTTTCCAGGAATGGTGGGCCTGAGGCCTTACAGGACCTTGACATTAACGAAGCCGCAAATTTTCAAGAAGATTCGACGAACGACAACCATACAAGGTGATATTGCAACAGCTTACAAAGGACGAAAAATCTTTCAAATAGATTTCACGTGAATAAATAAGCTGAAATAAAATTTTTAGGATCGTGCTAACAGCTTTTACAGTTCACTTTTATTATATGCAAAGTAAAAAACATTTTGATTTGAAAAAGCTATTGAGTTATAGGTTTTGAAGCTTTTTATATTGGTTCCTCAAATTTCTGGATTCATGTATTTTAAGTAAAGCACGGTTTTTATTTTGCTTGTTTCATATACACAAAAATTTTTCTTTCGGCATTTGTCTGTCTAAACCTCTGCAATAAAAGAAGTCCACCGTCGCGTTAGCCATTCTGGTAAACAACATCACTGGGTCTATCAGGTTTTTGCAGATGATGAGCAAGTTTTAACGGAAACCAAACTGGTTGCATACGACCCAAAGTTGCGAAATCGATTAGACGGACTCGTCAAATCGATTAATTTTGATGCAGTAGCTCGTCAAATTGAGGATTAAACTCGCGAAAACCCCTTTGGCAAGTGGCGCTCTCTGCCACACCGGACGTGAGCAACAATCCCGGGCAGATACAAAACACCATTGTGCAGTGTAGCTCTGATCTCAGCTTTTGATTACCATCTTCCACACCTTATCAGTCGAGGAAAACCTTAACATGTGGATTAATGATGTCTTGGAACAGTTATTCATCACCCTAATCCCTACGATATCAGACAATCAAACCTGATCAATAGACTTTGTCCAGCAGCTTGGTAAAGTATATAGACGCCTTTTTTTGTGGTTATAGCACTTGGCCCGATGGACATTTATATAACCTAACAGGGATTTCGATGTTAATATTCGGTCAAGCGAACTGTAATTCAGGGCGAGCTAATGCGGTTTGTCTGTTGTTTAAGCAGCTGTATTTATTTCAGGCCTGCAGCATGTGATGATGGCTCACAGGGTGCGGACAACCTCTCCGCTCAAAATGTTAGCCACCTTTGCATGTTAGCCCACCTGGCATTACTTTTGAAAAGAGTTATCGCTGATGTAAACGTACATTCAGCCAACAATTTCAAGCTTAGGATTGGTGAGTACAGCTATATTTTTTATTACATTTTCAGAAAACCTTGCTAGTAAGTAAATGCTTTAGTTTCTCATACGGCAATCTCCCTATTATATGCATTGTGTTTCACTCAGACTCAAGGTCCATATCAATAAGGTTGGCAGTACCACACAAGAACAAAAATACTTAATCATAACAAAATACAAAGGAGGTGTTAATTGATACGCGCAATCAATACTAAAAAGGTAAAAACACTAAAAATCGCATTAGCAACTACTGCATTCACTCATTAGGGCACGGAAGCATCAGACCTTCAAAATGAGCGGATATAAACGTTACTGTAGGTAAGGATGCATATCGTTGAACAAGTGCAAACAAATTGTTTCTTATCAAGTCATGAAATATTGTGACAAAGTAGTGAACTTGATACTGATGATCGCTTATTATTTGGGGGATGTTACATAAAACTCGACAGGCAATGTTACGGGCTATGCGCAGTCGTTTAATGCTAGATCATGTGTAGGTTACTTGTTCCACAATTGACAACCATATATTGGTGCACAACAGGCACGAAACAAAGCATTTTTCACTGTACTGAGCAAAAATGCCTCTGAGCCTGTTTGCTGCTAATTTCTAGACCTCACTTTTCTCTGAACTTCTTCGCCATCATTCAGAGGCATGAAGTAGTAAACGAAGAAATTTAAGTTGTTCAGAAAGCACGGCATGCACACCTTTTTATTATGCATTTGGTGATGCAGGGTGTTTATGCTTTTGAGGAGAAAAAAATAAACCAACTGTGTTATTGCAGCCATGGACATTTTTATGTTCAGCAGCACAGAGCAGATATTCATGTCGGCCGATGTTGGGGTAAATCAACCATAAATCGCCAGTACATAGCAGCTGGTCCACAATCATAATTCGAACAATGCATCCCGCTGTGGTTGTTTGAGCTCAGATGAACTGAGAGTTTATCAAGACAAACAGCGAATAAAGATGGACTCAAAACTTTCCTCTTCTCTAAAGTTGTTCATTACAGTGAAGGGGTCTGAAAAGCAAGTGACCCCACCTCTTTTGTATGGTCTGGTTTTTATCCCAACCAACCCAATCTCTTACCGTGCACAAAGGTTATGTGTTTAATTGGTTTTTCTAATAGTAGGTTGTGGTTAGTTCTGTCAATCGTCTTAGGTGTATCTAAAAACACTTAAAATGCCAGAGTGCATTTGTGTACATAATATTTCAGTCTTTTTGAGTAAAATTACACTTATCGTTACCAAGTTGTGGCTTACAAATAAATTGATTATATCAGTGTTGACAAAAATTGGTGAAATGCAGGATAAAATGCAACGTTCAATATTTCGTCACAGCATGAAATAGCTGAATAAATGCGTTTCTTGTTAAGACCAACTAGAAAAGAAAATTGTACAAAGAGTTAAGACGGGCCAGCTTCAGAGCTTGCTTTTTGTTCCACTGAAAAAGTTTCATGAAAAACTGCACGTACATTACTGACTGCTTTTCAAGTTGCACTTTACGATGCATGATACTTGAAACGTGCTAATTAAACGAACTAATTTGGGTTATTTCACTTGTAATTGTTCCATTAAGCTAGCCTGCAAATTATTTAGCTAATGCAGAAAAGTTTGTCAAAATGCAATCCAACTTTTGCTTGTTTGCTTTGATACAGGTCTAGCTTATGGCCCTGTGGTTGCTGGAGTTATAGGAGCTCATAAACCACAGTATGACATATGGGGTCGGTCGGTCAATTTGGCAAGCAGAATGGACAGCACCGGCCTGCCCAACACAATTCAAGTAAGTCACNCATATTGCAATTTCTTAGGGCTTAGTCTAGCAGTCCTATCACACTGTTTGTCATTTTCATTCAGATTATTGCCGAAGTAGTACTGTAAACAAACTTTCTTGCTTTGGATTTCGAAGTAAACGTAAGGTGTTTGCCGAGAAAAAAATTCCGAAACCACGCTTTCGGAGTATATGCATCAAATTTGAGATCTGAAGATTGCAGCTGATGCTTAAGTCTCCCAAATTGATTGTTCGGATTCATTAGCTTTAACCCCCTATAACGACGGCAAAACTACAACTGTGGTTCGGACTTTGTCAAGTCATAAATTGCCGACCGATGGAGCTAGGCTAGAGAGTTGTTCAAACCCTCAGTGTTTGAACCGGTAGATGATGAAATGGATGCCGATTTTGCGCATTTGACCCGAGGTAACCTCGCGCGATGAAAACGCTGGAAACACTGTTCGTTTCTGCGACAAGGTGGCGGGCTGGAGGGAAGTTTGTGCTGTGCTCGAATGATTCCGCTATAAACCTAAACCCTAAACCTAAACCCTAAGCCTAAACCCTAAGCCTAAACCCTAAGCCTAAACCCTAAGCCTAAACCCTAAGCCTAAACCCTAAACCTAAACCCTAAGCCTAAACCCTAAACCTAAACTCTAAACCTAAACCCTAAACCTAAACCCTAAACCTAAACCCTAAACCTAAACCCTAAACCTAAACCCGAAACCTAAACCCGAAACCTAAACCCGAAACCTAAACCCGAAACCTAAACCCGAAACCT
>JGI24159J19872_10013035_pt1 | contig 10822 bp, 5 predicted proteins | sample Ectturendosymbi4_FD_19872 | JGI IMG/M metagenome (IMG submission 19872)
AGGCAGCATAACGCAATACAGCAGCCAGAATAAATTCAGACAAATTAACTGACACCAATTCTTAATGCTTTCACAAACCTTTTGCTACTGGAACAAGCAACAATTTGCTGACAGTAATATAATCCAGTTCCACCTCACACTGAAATGCACGAAAGATCAATCTTCCCACTTTTCCGACTGTTTCTTAGTTTCGAAATTAATCTTTCAATACCACGACCGCGGTCTGACTACATTTCACGCAGGATCCGAGCAACCACTGGTGTGTGCCGTCATAATCAACTTTATTTACCCGACGTCAAAAAAAGTAACACAGCTTATCATGCATTTGGGAAATATTGAATGCAGGCTAGAGGTTTTCTAAATTTCTAAATTAATATTGCTGGCCGAAAGTTATCTACTGTAGCCTATGTGTCAACCAAACGAACTTAAACGGGAAATTAAGACAAAAACTGGGGTGCCAAGCAGGGAGCCAAGCAAAAATCTGGGGGGGCCATGGCCCACCCAGGCCCCCCTTAGAATCGCTACTGTGTGCGAGTGCCTGCAGTCTCTCTATTTAATCGAGTGCTGCTAACACGGAAAACACACAGGAGGGCAAACGCGAGTTGGAAGAAGGATGAAAAGAACGTCGTAACGAAATTGGTTGAATTCTCTTGGAATTTGCATGTCAGTTAAAAAAAAAATTTAAACCAGCCGCGGATCATGCTTTTGACAGCATAGTTGATGGCGAGGAGCAAGCTGTAGTGTTCAAAGTCTGCCACAAGAAGTCTTGAAGAATTTTTCACATTTGAAGACGTTTTAGTTAAAAACCAAATTGAAAAAAGTTTTAGTTGAAACACAATAACTTTGTAAATTTTTGGTTCTGAACGAGAAATCCAGAGCTCACAGATGTAGTTTTGTGAAATTCCTCTTAATGAACTGCGAAACGTCTCACAATGTGGTCAACACACCATTTCCAAAGATAGCAATCAACGAGGTCGTATAATTTTATCTCAAAATTCTCCGTGCCCAATATTTCAACAAATGTTAATCCGCATGTAGACATTAGCGATTTATGAACGAGGGTTGATGCCCATTTTACACTTTTACTAAACCTTTGAGACAAATGTATACCGCTATACTTTTACTAAACCTTTAAGACTTTTTAATAAATTTTCCTTTGGACATGTTTTCGGTGCGAAGAAACAATCTGAGACAGAGTTTTACATGCCTGCATCCAAACCACTGATGTTGAACGAGAGCTTAGGGTTGTCAAGGCGTCAGGCACAACAGTGCAATGCTTTGAAACAGACTTCTGCGAAACAGCGGGATTTAACTCACGTGGATAAAATATTTCAATTATTTTAGTCGCACATTCTTCTAAACCACTGCTAATGTAGGGTTTCCACATCTGAAGGGGCAAAATTCCTGACACGCTCAATGGCTACTTTTCGCAACAACAAACAAGCACTATTCGGCATTTTTCCATATGTTCTTCCAACTACCAATCCAACACAAAACAGCATCACTACCACAGAAGAAAAATTATTGCAGAATTATTGCACAAAAGGCTAGAAGAGATAAAACAAAAAAGGGGTGTTTTTCTCTCCCAATCCTGACTATTCAAATTTTTCAATCCTGACTTTTCACGTTGATATGTTGTTTTTTTCAGACTGTTGCAGAGGATCTAATAATTAGATCCTCTGAAACTGTCACATTCCGGACATCAGAGCATTTTTCAAATTATTTCCGGACACAAATTTTAACACCAACATTGCGGACATGTCCGGGAAATTCCGGACGTATGGCAACCCTATGCTAATGCCATTACATAACTTGCATACCCTCTGGTCTAGCCCAGTCTACAATAATACGCTCACATAGATCGGAAAGGGGGTGCAGCGTACGCAGGGACGGATTTAGGAAGCGCGGGGCCCTAGGCCATCTTAATTTTTGGCGCCCCACGTAGATGTGACCTATTTGGCCGTTTGTCTGAAAAGCGTGAAAGAATGCCCTCTCATGTATAGTGCCCCTTCAAAAATATATTTTTTGTTGTGCCGACTTTGGCTATACGATTGCCTGAGATCTTTAACAGAGATTATTAAACCCTTTCCTACATTCTTATCAAGAACAAATGGCAGTGCGATCTTTTCTTGGAACTTACAATTCTTTCGTGTAGTTCAGAAGTTGTTTTCGTTAAATTTCCGTGATATCTAGCGTTTACTGTAGGTTTATTTTTCGGATATATACATTTTCATGCGGAACCGTGTTGCCGCTCTCGAAAATATCGTCCAGTTATAGATCTGATTATAGCTGTACGTAAATGCCTTTGTTATAGTAACCACATATTTTATGGACCAAACAAGCATAATCACTTCAGTAGACGCCAGGCTTATTTATGCCGTTTTGTTGTCATTTTCCATGCAATACAAAAAATAGTGTTTTAATCCTCTATGTTGTATGTTGAGGGTAAACAGCTGAAGGCAAGTTTTGCACAACAAAGTATTGTCGCAACACCCTCAGCTAACCATATGAAGTAAGACCAACTTAGGCACGTTTTTCCCTAGAAAACCCAAGAGAAACTGTTCTAGTTGATTTAACTAACATATAGAGACTCAACAAGCAATCTCTGTTTGCGGGCAGTCCAGTTGGCAACAACCAAACGTAACATCGAATACCGACAATACTGCTTTTTGTAGGAGTTCTGCAGTGTCTGGCGGTCTTGCGCTGTTGCAAGCTTTTTGTCAGTGGAAGATTGTACATTAAGTAAGTAGGCTACTATTCCTTCTTTTTGATTCTTTTCTTGTAAGCATAGGGGTAGCCAGGGAGGCAAGGGGGCCTTGGCGCCCTCCAAATTTCTAGCACATCTTATCATTTTGTGCTTTGACAGGGAGTGTCCCGAACAATATATTTTTGCTCGCTAAAATTCATAGTATTTGGCTCCCCAAAAATTTTGGGCTGGCTACGCTACTGCTTGCAACCACTGTCATACGGACAACCTGTATCACTCTCGCGCCCAACCTTGTTCCTCAGTATCAAGCCTTTCACACGGCACTTTCTTACTTGGTGTTCAATCTTCCAGTGACAAAAAGCTCGCAACAACGTAAGACCGCCAGGCACTGCAGAACTCCGATGAAAAGCAGTCATTCTTATATTGCGTAGCAAACAGTATTATCGTGTTGTTACTGTAGTGGGAAGACTCTAGACGTTTGCATTTTCTCTCGTTTCAAAGTAAATTGTGAATGTATACCGCTGTGCAGTTCCGCAAACTTTAAGTAAATAATGGGTCGTCATATGAAGGAGTTGCACGGGGCCACAAAATCTCGGGGCCCTAGGCCATGGCCTAGTTGACCTATGCGTAAATCCGTCACTGAGTACCCCAAGTACGCCCTAACTTTTATAATTTGATATTTTCCTATTCCTTTTTTGTAGAAAAATGTTTTCTGTTAGTTTTGTGTTGGCAAAATAAAATTTCACCGTTGTTGCTCTCCCCTGAAAAAATACTTTTGTTCACCACTTGGAAAAATCCATTGTTGGCCACACTGGAACAAATCCTTCCGACACCTTTGTACGCACACAGACAACAGCACTATCAAATCAATGAGTAGCAAAACATTTCTATGTGAACTCGAGTTTTATAGCTCAACATCACTGTTTTCACAGAATCTATAGCGCGTTTAATACAGCAATATTTAAGCCAAATTATGCGCTGTACCAGACTGATAAACCAGGTTTTTTTAAGGAAAATGTTAGGTACCGGGTATGGACCTATAGGGACACGATTTATCTGATTCTAGGGGCCCGATTTTCTCTGACTCTAGGGACCTGATGATAATTTTCTCTGAGTCTCGGGACCCGATTTTCAATTCTAGGGACTCGAATCGGGTCCCTAAAACACCTTAAAAAAACCCTGGTTAAACTGTAGTTTTATGTCAGAAATGGCATCGTGTTGGTCTAATTTCCCAATGTCGTGGGCATATGATACGAGGCATAGGCGTCGAAAGAATTTTTTCCTGGAGGGGGCCAGTAGGGGATTTTCCCAAAATTTTTGAAAGGGGTACCAAAAGTGGTGAAATTTGGTTTTTACCCTTCGAAATTGAAAAAACAACCTGTTTTTGCTAATGATTTCAATATCCAGGAAGGAGCCTTGGCCCCCCCTGCCCCCCATCCGACGCCCATGATGCGAGGTCCAATTAACCGAAGCCAGCGTTTCACATCCATTCTCCAGGCACCGGTAATGTTTGGTAAAATTGCATGGCCCAGTAGTGTATAGGATCTAGGGTGCAAGAACACCCCCAAAACGTTTGATTTGGCAAAAATTTGAGCAAAATCTAAAAAAAATCGGGCACTTAAGTTTAGACATTTTTCAACAGTATTAATGAAATTGTACTTTTTCTTATTGAGTGCATAAATAAAAGTTTATTACGCCACTAGAAAACATATTAAATACGTATATATCAGCAAACTCTTTCTAGTTACTTCGTGTTTTACTTTGTGAGAATTGATGAGTAACCAACAGCTACAGAAAAACTGCAGGGAGAAACTTTGTCGCATAAAAGTTTTTAGGACAAAATTTGGGGATATTAGGGCAATTGTCTGCTCCTACGCCTACGGCGTGGCGCACTATCTTGTTAGAGGCTGCGCTTTTATAGGCATAGATATACAAACATTACTTTAATGCTGCGATTTATTCCTATGTGGCCAACTCGAAAACTGCACTATGGCTCACTAGTAAAAAAACTGGCTTGCAAGCTATCCAGCTAGGTTATTTGACTACGTGCTGTGCTCTAAACGCTACAGTAAATTAAAGTGCTAAGCCTAAGATTTAACCGCAAGCTACCCATCCTAAAATTATATGAAACCAGTCTGGGACATTATTTTGCAGTCTAACACAATTAATTGCTGCAGCACACAGACTCTCCTCGAATGAATCAAGCTTAGGTTTGGTCTATCTTCTTTTGGCCTTCATGCCAAATACTAACATATGCAAACCTACTATTCAGATTCCTAAACGACAACCTCCCATTTCAAACATGATCACCAAAGAAACCCAGAAAACATCCTCAAATTATTAGCACTAGCCAGCTTAAGATTAACTTCGCGGGGTTTTCAATAACCAAAACCACAACCTGGTAGCACAGTATCTTTGTGCAAGGGTCCTTCCAGTTTTCCACGATCGCAGTGCTCTTATATGGCAACGGTAACGTAGTGTGGCTAGAAAACCTGATGTTTTTTCGCTAATCTTCACGAGTTTTTTTATTCTCAGTTTTCCTTTTTACTATAAAATTGCAGAAAATAATGCCCTCCACCCAGACAGTGGCGTAGTCAGCCCAAAAATCTTTTGGGGGACAAAAAATTTTGAGGGGGCTGAAATGTTTGATTCTAAGCGAATAACACTATTTTGTTGAAACCGCCTCTCAATGTACAAAGTGGCTATACATGCTAAAAATTTAGGGGTTCATGGCCCCTTCCCTCTGGCTATGCACCTAGGGGTGCAGTGATACCAGAACGCACCGGAACGACATTCCGGAAATGATTTTTTTTGTTATAAGTAAGACAGATCGAGCACACATTCTTGGCTCTCTGCAGTCCGATTCCTTTTTGTGCACCACTTCGCCACTGTCTTCACTGTTTAACCATACAAGTCAACAAATTACGCCGTCTGGAAGTTGAGTAGGTAATTCCCGTAACTACGACAGTGCTTGAAAAACGTTCGAATCCAGAAATGTGTTTTAATTCGATTTTCCGCCCTGTTCCCTGGGTCCACCTCTGTAAAGTAGATGTGAACGTCATCCTCATCGCTCTTGGACTGATCAATTAAAATCCTTTATCTGTCAAACCTTATAAGAGTTTACGTGTCAACATAAGTCTCCCAGTAATTTTGTTTATTCCTATACTTTGCACTTGTGCTGAAATATGTTAACACACAACCAGTGGTGTCATAGGGAGTGAATGCAAAGAACGTCGCCCCCAGTTATATGGAAGGGGAGTGGCGTTCATTTCGTCTTTATGCGGCAAAAAGACGGTTGCTTGTTTGATTATTTTTTGTGAAAATCTCAATTTGATGCTGAAAAATAGATAAAATTGTATTACTATTTTCTTGACAGCAGCAAGGCATGTTTTTTGAAAAGAACGTTCCCTACTTCTGTTTTTGACACTACCCAACTGGCTATAAATAGGCTAAAGCGGCTAAAGCTAAAAATATTGCCCATGTTCCGCAACAGAGTGTTCCTAGCGAGAGTGCGCCATGTGGCACAGCGACAAGAGCGGTACGCACAAATAATTACGGTTGCCAACCGGAGACGCGATTCGCTGCAATTAAGTTTTCTGTAAACGTTGTGTCACAGAAGTCACACAGTAATTAATTGCTCGTCATTGGCGTTGACCGATTTTCAACAGAGGCGATAGGGAAAATTGGAGGCTACACAAGACGATTATGCCTATTTGCATTGCTTAGGCCAGTGCTCACCAAATTTTTTCAAGACTGGCCAGATAACTGATAAAATGAAGAATAGTGCGGGCTGAATAATGAGTTTCTTCAATACTATATGTCAGAGATGGGCAATTAGCGGCCCGCGGGCCACATGTGACCCGCCACAGTATTTTCAGTGGCCCGCAGAAGCATTCAGGAAAAATCATCAAGTCTGAAATTTCCTCCACCCTATTACAGTAAATGTTCCTGTCGAGGCTAACTTGAACCGAGACTTGCTTCTATTTCTACTAGAGCAGCGAGACTTGCTTCTATTTCTACTAGAGCAGCGTTTCTCAATCTGAGATGGCGAAGTTTTTTTAGAGTACGCAAAGATTTCAATGTAACGATATGTTTAGCTTGTCATTTTTGTCCTAACACTTAAGTTAAAATCGTTAAATCTGGTCATCGCAATGAATGTGCTTCTCGGAGCAGACTGTTCATTGCCTATACCGTAATTTATTACGTGCAATTTGTAGCAGTGGAGTTATCAATTCAAATATCACAATAGGTTGCAAAATATACTTGGCAAAGTGTGGTACGGAAGTCGCAACCTGAAGAGTAGATACGTCGGCAGACCACCATTGTGCAACCGTTGTCAGACCACCGTTTTAGTTTTATCATCCACAATCTTTCACGTCTATTGTCGAAATCCAAGGTGAAGTAAACCACAAGTGGTATATTAGGGGCGTAACGAGAGGGCAAGGGGGGGACAATTCTCCGGGCGCCGAACAGTCCCAACAATGTCACAAGTGCTTTCTTCAATACAGTACGTTTACTTCTGAAAGATCTCGAATATGGGGGCGCCAAACTTGCTTCTTGCCCCGGGCGCCATCTAACCTCGTTATGCCTCTGGGTATATTGCTTGTGTCAACTGACGAATTAGACCGTTCTTGTTCCAAACAGTTGTTGTCTTTGATACCAGCAGTTCAGTATTGTGAAGTTGCAGCCAGCAGTCAGGTAGAAACATCTTCTATCTGCAATAATATTATCAGGGTTTTTTGAGGAAGACGTTTGGTACCCGGTATGGACCTGTAGGGGCCCGATTTCTCTGATTCTAGGGACCCGATTTCTCTGGTTCTAGGGACCCGATTTTCAATTCTAGGAACCCGATTGGGGTCCCTAAAATACCTTAAAAAAACCCTGATAATATTATGATATTTTCATTTATATTTTTACCACGGAAAATAATCGCAAGGATTTCGAACAGTATTTGAAATTGGTTTCACCTCCATAGTTGGAAAAAGCACAGTGAAACCATAGTGTGTTTTATGCCAACGTTGTTCTCTGTGTTGATGCTGGGTTTGTGAAATTTTCGAAATTCACACAGCATTTAGAGCCAAAGCCTTCCGACATGTCACTAATAATGATTGTTTCTAGTTTTCAACCAGTTGCTGTGTAAGTTTATCGTTGCGACGTTGCAGTCAACATTCAGGAAGAAACGTATTGCAGTGGTTTAAAGACTCTTATTGCTGAGTTTATGAAACCTTCCAAACTGATACAGCATTTAGAGACAAAGCATCCCAAACAAAAAGTTTGGAATTCTTCCAATGCCACGAAGCAGGTTTGAAACGTCAGAGACTTATCTCACCGGAAGGTTTCACCAAGAACACAGGCATAATATGAAGTCGCACTTGAAATTGCCAAGCAAGAAACACTCACACGATTGGAGAAAAGCTTGTGAAACCCTGATTGTTGAAAACAGCAAAGCCACTTCTTGGAGACGCTGGTGAGGCAACAATGAGACGAATATCTCTTTCTAACGATTCTATTCAGAAGCGTATTTCAGATATGCCGGAAGATGTGAAAGACCAGGTGATGAATGAAAGCATTTCTGATNTTTTCTTTTCAGGTGGATGAGGCGGTAAATGTTACTTCATGTGCTCAGTTGCTTGTTTTCGTAAAATATATTCTTTCAGGAGACATTAAAGAGAAGCTCCTGTTTTGTAAAGAACTGCAAACTACAACAAGTGCAAATGTTCTGGAGAAGTAAAAACGTTTTTGATTCTGCAGAGTTGCAGTGGAGATATGTTTGTGGAGTTTGTACTGATGGAGCTCCTGTAATGATGGGATCACGTTCAGGCTTTCAAAAAAGAGTTCAAGAACTTGCTCCTAAAGCAAACGATTTACACGTGGGTCCTTTTCAGATGTGCGCTTGCTAGGAGAACTTTACCTACTCCTTTGAAAAATGTGTTGGATTCCAGGATACAAATTATTAATTATATCAAATCTGGCAGACTTAACACCTGCCTGTTTTAGAACTCTGCAAAGACATGAATTCGACAGACGACGTTCATGTATTCCACACGTCTGTACGGTATGCTGGCTATCGAAAGAAAACGTTCTAAACCGCGTTGGTGTGATAAAGGAGGAAAGAAAATTATTCTCGGAACTGAAAACAAACGAGTTCTTGTCTTAAATTAGTGACATAATTTGGTTGAAAAGTCTTACTTATTTCACAGAAATTTTTGAAAAATTGAAGAACTTAAATCTGAAGCAACAATGAAAAGTTAAATCTTCATTCAGCTTTGTGACGAATCTGCAAGCATTTTATTCGAATTTGCAAAACTGGCGTCGTATAGTAGGCCTAATATAAGGAAACGTTGTCAAGTTTTGTTAAAAAAACAAAAGAACTTCATGAGAGTTTGAACACATCTATTAACCACCTTCAGTCCCTTTAATTGAGTTCCAACTATATTTTTCTGGGCTCAAAGAGGAAGAAGATGCACTTGTACGAAATGCGTTCTCTACCTCTCTGGCCAATATTCTCGATGCATCACAGGACTAATTTTGTGATCTTCGGAATGATTCATCAGCACGTGATATTTTTCATGGAATGTGACTTTCTCGGTTCTGTCTAGCTGTGCATGAATTATACCCACAACTGTCTGAAATTGCTTTTCGACTATTGCTTCCGTTGCCACTGCATTTCTCTGCGAGTGTGTTTTTTTAGCTCTAGTTCACATTAAAACGAAGACGCGAAATCAAAGGAAAGTAGAGGATGATATGAGATTAGTACTGTCACACACTCAACCACGAATTGCGAAGTTGGTTATGCTGTTGCAAAGTCGATCGTGGCATTAGAATTGTATGTGAAATTCAATTGCCGTTTGAAATCATATGTTACGAAATGCACTTTTGTGGTAATATTGTTGTGAGAGTTTTTGAATTTTGTGGGAAATGCATATTGTGGTAATTATAATGATTTCATTATGTATTGAAAAAAGAGCAGGAAGGGGGTCACAGAATATGTGAAAATAACAAATGAAGTCACTAGTATTTCCACATGTCATTAATATTTATGACGTAATCTTATGAAGGTCACATTTTAAAAATCAACTGTAACAAAACTCTATGATGCAAAATGGTATTTGAAAATGATTAACGATTTGTGAAACTGTTGCAAAACCAGTCGCTAAGCATCGCATCTTCTTTTTTTAAATATTTGCTTGAAAAAAGTTTTGAAAATTTTTGGATAAACTTTCTGGACGATCCAATGTTGTCATCAGCTCTAAACGCCAGTCATCGCTCAGCATGGGCGTACGCAAGGAGGGGGGTTGGGGTTAAAACCCCCCTTAAGCTTGACACCTCACGATTTTTTTATCGAATTTATACACAGGGTGCAAAGCGCGACCCGATCCTCCATTGAGAGAACGCGGCAAGCCTTTGCAATTTGTTAAAGATTTAAAAGCTACTAGATTAAATGGAGGAGTTCAGATTGAGTAGAGGAATCAATTGTTGTATTCAACCACAACGCCATAAACTTGTATTTTACGGCAAATAAGAGCACTATGTATCTATACGAGTTATTATGATAAAGTATACCAGCTTCTATGATAGAGTTTTCACCTGTTTGCCTAATTCGTCACTTTTTTCTAATCCCCTTGAGGTGACGAATTAAGCAAATTCTACTGTACCACGGAATGAATTTGCATGCAAATTTCAAGGAACATTGTAAATGGGCTAAAAAGTAATACTAAGGTTTTGGTGGGAACCTGGGTTATCGTCTGCATCCAGAACTATCTCACCACTTTTTGCAGACCTTTCGTCCACTACGCAGTACGCATGTTTAAGATTGTGTTCCGCGATAATTCACTGTATCCGAAACAATTGTCTTTATTTTTGTCTTCTAAGGCTGATCGGCGCAAGCGCTGACCCACTGGCTACATTACCAACTTCCGTATCATGAAAGAACTGTTGCAGGAGCTCAAAAACAGCAGTTGGTAACACAGAAGCATTCAGGCATTTGATAATGTCTCAGCAGGGCAAAAGGAAAACTATATGGTATGGTTTAATCATGCATTTTTGTGACTCAAATCACGAAATAACACGAAGCAGCAAGAGGAAATGCAATAACATCAAAGATCACTAGTTGAT
>JGI24159J19872_10013036_pt1 | contig 10821 bp, 6 predicted proteins | sample Ectturendosymbi4_FD_19872 | JGI IMG/M metagenome (IMG submission 19872)
GATTAAAACGTGGCATGCCCTGGCACGCCTCGGCCTTCGACAATCAGTGACAGGTTAGAGCATGAAGTGGCCGGCTTAGACAAAACCTCAAAGTAACAAGTTAAGTAAAAATATGAAATTAATAACGAAAATAATACCGCAACGCAAAAAATATGAAAAAATATCAAAAACATACAAAAATGAAAAACACAAAAATATTGAAAATATAGATTGGGGGGAAGGGAGGCTAGAGAAAGCTCCTAGCTACCCGAACCCGAACACACCCAAAACCCGAAAAATGCCTGGCCTGACCGCCCTCTATTACTACTCCCTGGACCAGCTGTATCCAACCGAAATGCGTTACTGGGGCAAAAATTGTGCCACTATCTTCATAAGGACCGTGCATTGAAACAGGCCCGTAACCAGGGGGGGCGCAGGGGGGCTAAGCCCCCTGCAAAGTTTTTCGCCCCCCCTGGAAAAATGTTTTCGACATAGTTTGAAACTATTGGACATAGCTGGTTACGGTACTGCATTGAATGACTTAACTTTCATTTTAGCAAATCATAGTTTAGTGTAAGTTCTTGAAAGCAGTAGCGCTGCCAGAATGAGGCCGAAGAGGCCATGCCTCCCCAAAACAAACTTGCTATGATTTTTCGCTGGTGCTTTATATCAATTTCAATTGTTAGCAAATAAACAGAAGGAAGAGTCGGATGCACGTGGCCTCTTCCTAACAAAATATCTGGATGCTCCACTGCTTGNAAAGCATTATANTACTAACCGAAATGAAAACGACTGTATGGTACTTTCAATCACTCCCAAACTGTGATGCCATAAGCAAGTTCAATGCTAATGGAACAACAAGGGTATTGTTAGAAATCAGTTTAATGTAGAGGAACACATGTGTAGAATTAAGAAAACTATAAGTTAGTTCTTGCAAAACTTCTTTCTAGTTATCTGATTTCTACCCTTGTTGTTCCATTGGCAATAAACTTTCCCATGACATCACACTTACGGAGTGGTTAAAGGTGACAAACATTCGTTGCCACTGCCGTCAGGATTCGAAGGCTTTCGGTACAGTAGCTTGAAGAAAATTTTAGTTTGCTAAGATCAAAGAAAGTCATTCAGTGTGCGGTTCTCATTAACACAGCAACGTGATTTTTAGTTCAGCAAGAAATTTCCGTTGGACATCGCTGGCTCTGCTCCCTCCAAGGAAATTTTACACTGAGCAAATGTTTGTTTTAGTGAGCATGAATATTTCTAACGTGGGTTGGCAGAGTTCTAAGTACATTACAAACCTTGTAAAATTATTAGAAAATGTATAAAATCTTATGAAAATACGAATGAAGCACACATTTAATTCAAACAGCTTCTTGTTTTCATATTTTTCCAATGTTTTGAAATGTTGCAAGTGCACGAGAATGAGAATTCACTGCGCAAACGGTCTGGTGTTAATGCGTATTTGCACACCTTAGAGCAGGGGTGGGGACCTATTTACTATCACGGGCCGCATAAATTGTGGGTTATCGCCGGGGGGCCGCAAATGACAATTGATTTTATCCTAAAATTCTACCTTTATCTTGATACGAGGGATAGCGGCTTCTTATGACGTGCTATCTTAAGTGCCTGCTTATCATGGAGCTTGGTTTTGACACGATTTTGTACTCTAAATTGGGTAACGGAAATTCTGATGCGGCCATGTCAAATGTTCATGCGGGCCGCAGGTTCCCCACACTTGCCTTAGAGGCAACATTGATCGCTGGTGAAGTTTAGACCAATTTTTACTTCGTTTCTGCGTATTGTTTGTATACTGAAGTCGTTGGATCATATCCACAGCTTTGCTACAAGTCAAGTGTCGCTTGAGTTCAATTATTGCAAACTGATGCTTTCCCAACTGCTTTTTCGCACAATTATTGAATTTTTTTTATCTGACAACGCTTGAATCGTCAAAAAAACATACGCACTGTTGCCTTGCATCTAGCTAGAGGCTATCGATATCAGCAATGTTTTTTGCTCAACAACAAGATGGCCTGCAACACATCTAACGTCCAAGTCATCTATCATTGAAACATAGCATAGGTGATATTAACACTTTAAACTGAATTTGCTAAAAGTCTTCGGTTCTATCTGCATCTGAATCTATAAGCATGCTACTCAAAAACTTACAGATGAACTTTACGCAATTAGTAAGTACCACGAAACTTTCAGTTATCGCGTAATTTTAAGAGTGTATTTGAAGTGTATTTGAAGCTATCAGTACATTTCCCAGTTTGTCAACCCACAACAGCCTGCACAAAACAAGCGGTTTTTATTATAGCGCCAGTTGCGCAGCTACATATTTCCATTTCCATGTCGACTTCTGTCAGATATGAAATTTTGCTGTAAACGCCCCGCTTCATACTTACGAATGAATTTCATCAAAATATCACATCCAACACCCTGCAGTTTATCCAAAACCCTACAAAATCTGTTTCAAAATGACACAAACTGTCATTGGAGATATCAAGCTATCGATCTCGGTCTGAAACAGATTGCGGAGATAGGTGAAAAGGTTATATCGGTACATCCAAGATTGGAAGTGAAAGCAGAAAACATCCTTTGCAGTCAGGGTGGTGTCGCAAAGATCTTAAAATTAACAGTTTACAATGAAAGTTTACGTTTACTCGGCGATGGAGGGAACAAATCATAAGTAATTGTGACACCGGACAAAACTGGTTCAAATCACTGATGCTTTTCTGCAATGGCTGATCTGCGTTACTTCGCTTTTGTGTGACTTGTGGGCATTGTTATCCATTCTATAATGAAATCAATGAAGCATTCGTCTGCGAGGAGTAGGAGCTAGTTGTGAAAAATAGGTGGCAATTTAGATATGTAACCCTGCGGATGTAATTTGCTATACGACAATATTACACCACCTTTATTAAATATATCACAATACATGTATATACAGACCGGCAAAGTGGTACGGTGGGTTGAGCATGCCCGTAACTAAGGGGGGCGAAATCCCCTGAAAAATGTTCGCCCTCCCCCTAAAAATGTGTTGGACATAGTTTATAAATAACCATTGGACATAGTTTAAAAAATTTGGGCCCCCCTCAAAAAACTATTCGCCCCCCCTGGTGTCCCAACCTGGTTATACATGCCTGGGGTTGAGCACCAGCCATTAACATTGGAGGGTGGGTTCAATGCCCCGTCGAGCGCTGAAGACTTGAAAAACTACTTGCAGTATACGAGGTTGACACGCGGGGCTGCCACTGAAATCCCATCAATGCATCATCACTATAATTACTTGTCACTATACGGAAGTAAGCCGCCTGGTCCCCGGCGCAAGCAAGCGGAGATGGGCGCCGCTGACCATTCGTGAAATACCGGTGAGAGCAAAGGCGAATATAACGAAACTGAACTGTTTTTTTGATTTAATTTTTGAGCAAGGGTTGTGTCGGCAATTGCATGAAAACTGTTGTCGTTTGTTTAGAAAACTAAAGCTGTGACTTGCGGAAAATTTAAGGGAACAGCGCAGAAACACCAATTATGGCTTTTTTGACTTCTGCGCAATCATTTAACAATCACCTTCCTTCTGGTGATTGCCAACTAAACAGATCAGCGAGTAAGATAAACGGCCCTTGTGATTGATGACAACAAGTTTCCCATCCACCTGCAGCCTGTTGAAGAGATCGTGCCACGAAAGGCACAAATCCCAAAAGTACTTCTCATATGTGCTCTTGTTCCATGTGTTCAGTGTAATATAGAACAAGTTTTAAGAGGTGAGGATAGGCAGGATAGGTTGGTTACATTTTGATAAGAGACTGCTCAAACTGTTAAAATGCGTTACGGGGTTGTATAAAGGTATTTTTAACGAGACAACAACAACATTTCAATTATACCTTCTCGTTAACGGCGGTCAGCAAAACATGACAGTCGTTTTTCAGAAAGTTTCGATGTAGAAGTATTCAACATACTCTAATATTTCTCTGCAACCGGTTTGCGTATGTGAGAGGTGGGTGGATGGATGAATTACGTTGAATTTCAGTGGGGATTGGTAAGAAAACGTTTAAAAGGCACTCAATTGAGTACCAAGAATTGCTTTTGACAGTGAAATTATGCACATGCAACAAGTCTTTCATATGTGGTTACAAGTGAAACTGTTTTTTCCCCAAAAAATAAATTGCGTCACGCCTGTGATCAAACTGTACAAGCAATTTTGCAAAAATTTTAAGTAATATCCATGACTGTTCATGAACATCATTTTATGTACTGCATTTCATCTTGGAAGATTTGCGGGAGTGACACCTAAAGAGGTTTCAAAATACGTCACGGTTCGTAGAGGGCATCTGCCGATCTGCTGCCACCCGGCCAAATTTCGATCAATCCAGGCCTGTCTTGTGTGATAAATATACAATCATACAATATGCCACTTGTAAATCTCCCGGAAAGTTTTTACAAAGAATCCGGTGATGCACTTTTTGAGGTCCACGAAGCAAGCACAGACATTTTTGCGCATTCCCAGGACTTTCAAATATTTGTTGAAGACTGTAAAGTTGACTTGCAGTGCCACAGCGAGGTTGATGACGGCACTGAGTACCCTGCAGTTTAGAGTCGGTTATTGCACGGTATCTTTTAGAAGCATTCAGTATACACTTTTCGGGGAAGAATGAGAGGTATGGCACAATAGTTTTTTGCACTCCCATTTGTTTATTTCGGTGATCACTCCAGTTTTCCAGTCCTTCGGCGCTTTTCCAGATCTCCATCACCTTGACTCACATGGGCAATACTTGCGGGATATGATTGAGAATAATGCATTGAAGCTGATGGAGTCCTTTCACGAGTCCTTTCACATACACTTTACCTCTGAACAGAGCGGCCAATTGCTACTTTCGAAGTAGCGGCGCTACCTTTCTTTGCTAAAAGTAGTGGTGGCGCTACCGGTATTGTTACTTAACGGTGGTAGCGGTGCTACATCTATCGCTACTATTTCCATTACAACATTTCAAATAGCACTACCAGATGGGGTTTCTTTGCATCCGCTTGAATCTTCACAACGTTGCTAAGTCTCCAGTCTGCACTGTTTCACTTTGAGTGATTTCATCAGGTGAGCAAAAGCATGAAACGTTTTCGCGAACAGTACAAATGATATTCAACTCATTGATTCAAATATGCGAAACACAAGATAAATAGTACTCATACCAAACAATGCTTTTGCCACTCGTGATCTTGAAACCGATCGAAATCTCCGAACAGGTATTGTGCCATGGCGTAGGCACGCTATTTCTTGGCTGAATCCAGAAGTCAGGTTCAGTAGATTGTTGAAAAAATCTTGTTTTGATTTTCTAATTTACAAGGCTTGTTTTCATAGTACAAGTATGCGTGCACTGTCCGATAAAACCAGCATGTGTGTTTTTCGAATGCGTTTAGTTGATTGTGCTACTAATTTTTATGCGATCAACGACAGCTAACGCAAAAATAGTAGTAAACTCTAAAAATTGACCTGAAAACTACGATCGAGCACGTTGCGCAAAACCTCTACTCAGTCTGCTGTATATCATCAACTTCAGCAGTTTGTATGAAATTATTTAAAAGATGTGTTGCACGAAAGATTAAACAAGTTGAATCAAACTGATTTAGTACCTCGGCCATTACTTGAGATATAGCCCTACGCTAGCAACTTATCCTTACAAGCGTGACCCGCGAGACCATCATAATAAGCCACACTTCACTCGCGTTACATTCGGTGGCCACTTCAATGAAATAGAAAAAATGCCCAAACAATTAAAACACAGACCTGAAAACAATTTATTCTTCGATATTTCCTTCATGTGGAAAATTTGTGCGAATTCTATGCGTTTTTATAGGAATACGCTACGTTTCATTTTTTAATTGTTAACGCTTAGAGTTGCATTAGAAAAAAATAGTATTAGACATTTAAAAAAAGTACAGATAACAATCAAGGAAAGGCTTTCCTTAACACATACTAAAAAATATAACCCAAAGGCGTCACAATCACAACACACTCTCCGCAGATGTAGGTGTAGCCACGGGGCCTATGCCCCCCAAATGTCTAGCATATCTTGTCGTTTTGTGCTTCGAGACGCGGTGTCCCAATCCAAATACTCTTGCTCGCGTAAATTGAAAATATTTGGCCCCTCCCAAAATTTTGGGCTGGCTCCGCTTCTGTCTGCAAAATCTGTGGGGTTCGATATGAACTGGGTCATTTCTTTATCCCGGTTGTCTGCGACGTAACAAAGATATTTTCCGTGTTACAACAAAAATATAATTTTTAAAAAGTGCGGTTTTATAACTTTAAAACCTTAATAAATGTGTATTGGCTACGAACTACTTTTCGTAAACACAAATATTTCAAAACTGTGTCAAAACGCGCTGTTCTTGCTTAAAAAATCACTTACAGATATTTTTCGTAGCATTGTGCAATTTTGTATTGCACACCATTATTCTGTTTTCGCGTGTTTTGCTGTTTTGCGCAACGCTTTCGAAAATAATTTAATAGCTAAACCAAATTCAATTTCAATGCCGAGACACTAGAATGAGAGGCGACTACAGCCACTCGTGTTACAGTTCTTGGGAATCGGGCACTGCATTCCTTTCGTAACGGACCTTCTGCGAGAAGAGGTTCTATTGGACAAACGACCGAGCAACCCAAGTGGACTGTCAATCATATATATTTTATCGATCATAATAATCAGTGATCCCATGATGATTCGTTGACGATCGACTCAGCAACAAAAACCGAGCTGCCAAACGACTACTAAAGCAGGAGGTGGCTTTCACAAACACCTCTGCCAGAAAGGCTTATCAAATGTGACCGCCATATGTGCAAAATCCAACACCGCATTGACACGTTGCAGAATGATTGCAGCAATAAGTTATGCCACTCACAATAGCACCAAGTAAAGCTATATCTAATATTGCACCATCCAGGCAACAACATTCCTGGATGGAACGGGCCTGTCTGACAGAAACAATGTGCTGCCAGATATGCATGCTTTTGCTGGAAAGACACTCTACCAGGAAGTTTTGGCAAAATATCAGTAAGGTGGTAAGACATACATGGTCTAATCGACGGAGAACCGGAAATGAAACTGCGGCAACAATGTGAAAAAAAATTTTGAAGCATTATTAAATTCATTTAAAACCAGTAATATGGACACTTTTGTAAACCAAAATCTAAACAACTATGAAAAAAGTAATCTTATTTGCGCAGTGATAAGCTTGAATCTCTAATTCACAAATTTCCCTAAACCGTGCTGCTGGTAAACATGGAATTTTAGCTGAGTACGAAATCTACGCTGATCCCAGAGCGTGTATAAATCTCAACCGCCTTTTAAGTGGGTGTTCAGTGAGTTGCAAAATTCCACAAGAAGGTATGATTGTTGTCAGGGCCGGCTTAACCCAATGCAACCGATGCAGCTTCATTGGGCTCCGCGCCTCTGGGGGCCCCGCGCCATATGGTAGTTGGGCAGTTACTCATTTTTGTCAGATACTCCTTGCGCTCGAGAATTATAGAACCGGCTTATAAACCTCATTGTTAGAAAACAATTATCTCGTTTGAACGAACGATGAATCCTCTAATTATGGAACGTTATCGAGTGTGCTCAACTCTCATACTATAGGGTGTTATATCAGCGCTCCAACATATCCCACTTTTTATGGATTGAACTTCGTTGTTACTGGTGTCAGTTAAGACTGCAGTGGACCAACAGCTATGGCAAACAAGGTGTGTAGTGATTCAACTCGCAATGAACAGGTCAAGACGAGTGTCAGTCGTATTAACGTTGATGGCATTTCTTCCAAAGTAACGTTGTACAGTTTTCGAAAGACCCTTCTGTTTCGGAAAGTCGTTGGTTGGTTACGGGTCGTCTGCATTTTAACAAAGGCTTTCAGTTTTGCTTCATGGACGATTTTAACACATACTAGATATTTTAATGTTTTGTCAAAATAAAATGAACTCCACCAAATTGAAACAAATGACCAATGATGAGAGGTTGAATCCGTGGAGGCCAAAAATCTCATGCAAAGCAGCGCAAAATTTTGTGAAGTGTTTGCACTTAAATTTGCCTACTTTCTTTGTCCACAAAATTGTTCCGCGTTATTTGTCGGTCGTGCAAGTACATTTATGATTTTCCGCCCACCAAACATTCATTGTATTTTGCTAATTAGCGAGCGTAAAAAGGTAGAAAAAAAAACTATTTCAAACTCCAGGTCAATAAATGTAAAGGACACTTAAAGCTGTTCTGCAGCTATAACTAGGCGAAGCAAAAATTGTAAATTTTATCGAGCACACTCTTTTCTGTTTATCAATACACTGCGGGGCTATATGCTTCTATTTCATTTTCATAAATCAAGCATGCGCATTATTTATTGCGTTTGATAAGTGTTTGTATATCTGTGACGTGTTAGTTGTAAAATGTTTGTACATTACCTTTCCAATTCATAAAGAACAGTTTGCATTCCAAGTCCATGCTTTATGAATAATTATAAAATTGGGCTTTTGGGGAACTTTGGGCGGATGCATGGGGTCAGTTGTTCTTCGAACGAAAGTGGCATTCAGCAAAAGTAAAGTAATTCCATTGTAAGTTCAATTCACTTGTCAGTTAGGTTTGATTGATGTAACTTTGCACTTGCGCTCGCCGCTCGGATCTTCACTGCAGAGATTCCTTTACAATTTTCGGCTTGATTACGTTGGTAGTGGTACACTATTTAATATCCAACACAGCAGCATGTTATTAGTCATGAAAATGGTTGTAGCTGGGGAACACGTGAGCNATGCCCACGGCCCTCCAAATAAAAGAAGCTGTTGTGTNATTATGTACATTACAGATCAACTTCAATAATTTGTTGTCTCTCTGATATTCATATAGTTATTTTGCTAATATATCTTCATCAAACAGATAATAGCACGGTTGACTGAGCATGATGACGTCATAACAGCACTGTGTAGAGGGGCCCCGCACTTGCTAAGGCCGGCCCTGATTATTGTTATCGTGTCCATTTGCAAAAATGAAAATGGTGACGTTATGAGTGATGCTGGCAATTACAGACCTGTCTTCCTTGGAACAATTATCTCCAAACCATTTGAGCGTTATGTTATTCTGCATTTCACGATTTGTTGCCAACACTGTCAACCAGTTTGGCTTGAAGCCGATGCTGAAATACGTGTGTTTTTCTTAAACAGATTTTATCATATTGTGTAAAGGAAGGCCCCTTGTTTTTTCAGCGTTTTCATACGCACTTTAAGACGTTCGACAAAACTAATTATAACTTGTTGTTCACACAAAATTGGTTAAGCTTAAGCGAACCTCACGTGCGCATCGTTTTGAAAAAGTGAAAAAAAATTACGCTGCGCAAGAACTAAAAATTCATTTCATGTAACAATAAAAGAAATTTGCTGACTTTTTTGCAGCATCAATTGTGGTTCTTATATTTCTTCCCAAAGTTTAAATTCTGATTGAATTGTATTTTGGTTGAACACAAGAAAAGCTCATTAGGAATAACTGCTACGTTTCGTGGAAACAGTCTTCGTGTAGATTGGGTAAATTTCGAATGTGTTGTGACCATTTTGAGCCACAACATCATTTTCTGTGCTTTAGTCTACTGGAGTATTGATGATGATACTTTAATGATGAGAAAATGAATGTAACATTGTCGCCAAGTCGTATGCAAATAGGCAAAAAATATACTTTAAACCAATGATCTTCAACGTGGGCGAAATCGCCCCCAAAGGGGCGATTTTATGCGTTATGGGGGCGATTTTGTGATTTACGAAATTTGGTAAGCGATTTCAGTTTCCAGGGGGCGATTTCTGCAGGTTAACACATACTCAAATGTTGAATTGATTCTAAAAAAACAATATTTGCCACTTTGGAACCAAAGCATTTGATGCACTTTGGGAGTCAAGCATTGCGGTTCTCACGAAGATTATAAGGCAACCGATTTTTTGACCTGAAAATTTGAAATTTTGACTTATCAATTTCCTGTGTTTGCAACGACAAAAAACTTCAGACTTTGGTGTTGAAGTTAACTCAGAAGTATATTCATTCCATATGCTTCAAACATTCAAAGAATTTGTTATTTAACCATAACCGTTATATGTGTGGTAAGTAGCCTACATTAATAACTACAGTAGAGCCAAACCTGAGAAGATCATAAACTTAAAGCACTATACGCAAATTGGATAGAGCATTAACCAAACCAAGTAAGTACTATAAGACCATGTTTCTTGCCTTCCCACGCCTAGCCTACTTAATATGCAATCGTCTAGTAGTGGGTGAGCGTTTTCCAGAACTTTTGGGGAAAATGAAGCAATTATTACTGGGGTTTCCCACCACATATTTTCCTGAGCAAGGTTTCCGCCAAGCACTGCACAGGACACACGCGCAAGAACTACCACAATCGCCTTGACATGACCAAGATCGGGGAAACGCCATACGACTTCAAATGGCCAACTTGCAACCTGCTTTGAAAAAGCTCGCACATAAACACCTTCGCAAGGTTCGCAGTAATTGGAATCAGCTGTTTTTATTGGAAATGAATAACATTTATTCTACAAATGCACTTGCATTCGTTTTGTTTTATGCTAACTAGATTGCCCATTTATATTTCATTAGCACTGGATTATTTTCAAAACCAAATCCTATTTTCGAACAACGCATAANTTATAGAAAAGGGGGTGATTTTCAAGCAAAATTCCTGTAGGGGGCGATTGTACAAAAAAGGTTGAAGACCACTGCTTTAAACAAANTGTTAAGCTGCAAATCTGTTGGTCGCTCTATATTTGAAAAGGTGGTAAATTTTCCAGATCAACACGGTTGAGAATAAAATAAACCACACTTA
>JGI24159J19872_10013037_pt1 | contig 10819 bp, 9 predicted proteins | sample Ectturendosymbi4_FD_19872 | JGI IMG/M metagenome (IMG submission 19872)
TTAAAATTTCTCACAGCCATTTTGTTCACGTTGCATTTGTGTCAATTCTGGTTTTCCAGACTTTTGATCGAATGATATTTGGCGCATTGACTTTTCCTGGATTGAGGTGGTACGTGATGACAGTACGGCACACACAAATGGTACGCGATCAGAAAAAGTTTGAGAACCACTGGTTTAGAAGAAGTTTGAGTGATAAAACTGGTCAAACTTTAACACTACACCGCCACGGAACTAACAAGCAATGTGGCACATAACAACCATATGACGTGGTCACTAGCGTCGGCGCAGGTACATAGAGGACTCGAGATAAACAATAAACAGTTCATGTGACGACATAATAGTTATTTTCTTTGTAGGTTACATTTGTACAGCACAATTACCGGCGGCAGTAGCCAGTATAGTGCAGTAGTGCTGTTTGACTTGCGTGTTGCAGCAAGTGAACGTAGTCACTTGGATGCAGTTTAGATCAGTGCTCTTCAAATGGGGAACCTTACAGTTTTTAATTGTCGTTTGGAATAGTCAGCAAGACCCATAGTAGTAATTTGTGTATAACATTTGTTATTGCAGGTAATTTTGATGAAATAATAACAAGAAGCGGGTTGATTCTGTTTATTTTGAAAGCGAAATTAAGAGAACGGAAAGAAACAAACAATTCGTAATGCGTGAAAGCACGAAAAAACGAAAGCGAGAAAACACGATCATTCATGGGCGTCCGCAGAAATTTTTCCAGGGGGGGCAAGATCAACACTTTGTTTATCATTTGCAAATTGCTGACAGTGTTCCCTCTAAGATGATTTTACACTGAGCAAATATTTGTTTTAGTGAGCATGATTATTTTAGGGCTGAGTAAGCGGAGTTTTCAGTGAATTACAAACTTTATGAATTATATAATAAATATACAATCTTATCAAAATACACATTTCATTCAAATAGCTTCTTGTTTGCGTGCTTTCCCATTGCTTTGCAATGTTGCAAGTGCGCGGGAATGAGATTTCACTGCACAACAGTTCTGGTGGTCCTGAGTATTTGCGCACGTTAGAGGGAACATTGCTGACGATGCAATGCAAATGGACGTTCACAAAACTCTTTATCCTTTCTACACTACAAAGAAAATGCCCCATGTTACAGTAGCAATCACAATAAACGCTTCATTGGCAGCAAAAGCCAGATATATTAGTATTACGACAATTTACACAGCAGGCTATCTGCAGATTTTCAGTACAAGACATTTCTGTTCAAGTAAGCATTGCCGTGATCTGTAAAAAAAGAAGCATTGGATTGCCATGGTTTTCAACGAAACTACAAATTATGACTTCATTTACTTAGCAAACAGGGCCGCACCCAGCTGATATATTCAACTGAACATGTTTTTGAAAATTTCGGGGGGGAATTGCCCGGTCGCTCCTGCCCCTGATTGCGGGATCAGCTAGCAAGACTCGTCAGCATCACTTAGAAACAAGAGCTGTAAACGTCTGGGATCTCGTCCAGAGCCATCAATAAAACCTTGCTGCACAAACCGGACAATTAAATAGACCTGTATGTTGACACGACTACGGACAAACGTACTAGACTTAAAACATCACGCGGGTTTTGCAAAATTTACCAGATGAATTATGAAAACTCGCCACAGCTAATATGGCTTTGCACTTAGTGTTCACTCAGATGTCAGAACTAAACCTTATTAAGACGTATTCCTACAAGCCTGCATAGATGCATTCTAACAAGCCACGTAATTTTGTATTGAATGAAAAGAATCCTACATAAGCGTAGTTTGACACTCAGGCACATTGGTCACACTCGCATTAATAATGGATTTTTCAAACTTGTGGAAGCATTGCTATAGACTCACTCATACTTCTTTTAGCAAAGTACAAATGTGCGTAGCTTACCGCTATCGCTATCAGCATGTCACTGTCTCGCTGCATTACCTGCCACGATGTGTACGTTCAACAGCCTCATGCAACAAAACGCCTGCTACCGCAATATAAAGTGAACTTTTGAAGATTTATTGCCATGTTATTGTTACGCAATAAAGACCAACAGTAGAACAATCCGCTCGCGACTTTCGCAACCCACCAGTGCAGGCGAAGGAGGGTACATGAGTGAACTGCAAGCCAGGGCCGACGGGGGGCACAATTCCCCGGGAGCCGGATCATTATGGGGCCGCCGAATCACTGCGGGGGACGCCAAATGTCTGCTGGGACCGCCGAAAATTCCTAACAATTTCACAATTACTTTCTTTATTACAGTAAATTTCCTTCTGAAAGACCTCACATTCGAACATGGGGGCGCCAAACTTGCTTCTTGCACCGGGCGCAGTCTAACCTCATTACGACCCTGCTGCAAACTCATCACTGCATGACACTATATCTGTGAACCTGACTCTTGTGCAGTGTGAGTTTCATTCAGGCAAAAGAAACGGCCATTGCAAGAATCAAATCAATTAATCGGAATTAAGTTGCCGACTTCAGGTTTTTCCAGAAATATTTGGTTCGTAATCCCAATTTCCAGGGGGGAAATGCCCCTTTTGCCCCCCCTGCGGACGCCCATGCCATCATTGACTAGTTTATATCAGGTTCCACAAACAAAGCCAGCTCATCTAAGGAAACGAAACGTTTTTGACTAATTGTTAGCATAAGTTAATTTTTAACATTTTTAGCGATTAAGTAATGTGCAGGACAAAAGTGTTTTTGGCGATAATTTTCAATCAAATTAAGTTTCATGTCAACACCTCTTTACGCCTGGTGGGGGGGATGTAGCCCCTGCATCTCCCCCTGTGTCCGCGCCTGGATATTATGTTATGTAACAGTGAGAAATTCTCATGATAACCTCTCCACTGTTGAGTAACGTACGTCACAGAGCAATGATAACGCCAGTAAGTCCGCCGCTTACTAGGCTCATTCATATTAGCCCGAGTTGTTGGACAATTTATCGTTTGTTTGACATTAATCTCAAAGAGGGAACTGTCCATTGAATTGAACTTCAAATCCAATGTTTTATACAAGTCCATTATTTCAAAAAACATTCAATCCGATATGAACCATGTTTTAAAAAATACTAACTGCATAGGACAGCTCGAACTCTGATGGATGAGCCCGAGTACAGCGCGGCCGCGAGCGAACGAAGTAGTGAGAACGCCTACTATAAACATTATTGCTTTATTCAGGTCACCTGCAACATCAACGCGAAAGGCCAGACATGGAATGAAAATATATGAACAGTGCTAAGGCCCAAAGAAAAGAGCCAGAATTGACTTAGTGAAGTGGGACAGCGGGCGGTGGTACAAACATACAAAGCAAGCAAGCACGCGTTCTCCGATATAAATCGTAATAGAAAACTCGGGCGAAGCCCATATGCCGGAGTAGCCACTGGGCTGCTAAAAACACCAAGAACACAGCTTGAAAAACAGGCAAAAATGACACAGCATTCATACCTATCTTATACATATTCAAAAGCACAACTTTTCCACATCTTGAACACAGAATATCATGACATAATACTTATTCTACAACTATACAACGACAAGACAAAGCATACGTAGCAATCAGCAAGTTGTCCGTAAGGATGCCAGTTGTGTTGCCAATGCAGAAATAAAATATAAGTATTTAGCGCTGCCAATGCAAAAATAAAAACACAATTAAAATTGATATGTCAAATACTGTATTTAATTTCGCGTATAAGATTCAGTAAAATCTCACTATTTAGAATGGTGTTAAAAAGCTTGAAATGACCCCATATTTTTAATGGTGTGGCACGAACTTTTTCTACACACAAGCATGGGTGTCGGAAGAGGGCAAGAATTTGAAAATGTCAGCAAAAACGGCTGTTTTCTTAGTTTGTAGAGATGAAAACTTAATTTCACCATTCTTAGCCCCCCCAAGAAAAACGTTTGGCAAAATCCACTAGTGCCCCTCATGAAAAAATCCTTCCGACGCCCATGCACACAAGCATGTAAAATTGCACCATTTTTTAAAAAATTGTGTTGTATTACACCATCTGGCAACACTGTTCAACAAAACCAATACGGTAAGCAATCCACAGCAGGGTGACAGACTGTGCACGGTGTATTCTGCCAAACAACGATGAAATCCTGCCAAATTCACGGCAAATTTTCAAATAATATATCAGAAATAATATCAACAAAATACTGCCAAAATTCTGCAACATTTTTTTCATTAACGATTTACTTTAACACTGAACCCAATACTAATTGTGTTACTTAAACTTACTATATTTAGGAAAAATTCGCATTCAAAAGTGGGGGAGGCCTAGGCCCATGCGGCCCACCCGGTTCAGCCACCTATGGATTCAACCCCGTTGTGGCGTTGTAGTTACGCGTGAAGCCCGTTGCCAACAAAAATAAAAGTGAACTGCGCGGGTTTTAACACCCTTATCATAATTCATTCTGCAATCGTATCGATGGCAATTGTTTTTCTGTAATATGTAGCCTACTGTAGTTTCTGCAATAGCAGCTAGTTATGGCAGAGAGTCTTCAAGTTGAAGCTGTTTTCTATTACAGCAGCAACAAGCGATTCGTAATTGATTGGTTGAGATGCAATAGTTGCTGCAAGATACGGTCGATAGTTGCTGCTGTTTAAACAGTTACTGCAATTGTATTTTGAAGTTCAAGCTCAGTTCGTAATTGCAAATGCCTGCTACTTGTTTTTTGTATCCATTTCATCTCTCGTACAAATCTGATGGTCAACTTGAGATTGGCGAAAACTTGTGAAATAAATGTAGTTTAATCTATGCAACTGAATGACTGGTATAGGTGTGCAAAAAAATAACGCTTCTGCATAACAAATAACGATTCTTTAAACAGTAGCAAGCACGGGCACACGCCTTGTGAGGAAATAGAAGCACGTAAACCGTATCTGCCAAACGAGATTCCAAAGCCAGTGAAATTGTTGGAATTTGTCACACGCAATGACTGGTACACCTCTTACCCTAATATGTTTATTGCCCTCAGGATTTGCTTTACCATCCGAGTGACCGTAGTTTCCGAAGAAAGAAATTTTTCTAAGCTCGTTACTTAAAACTTATTTGAGATCTTCAATCGCCTAAATAGCTTAGCAGCTATGTCCATTGAATCCGAAAATAGCATTAGATTAAACTTGGTTAAAATTATGAAGGATGATGTTGATGCTAAAGCACGAAAAATAAGTTTCTCCTAGCAAAGGCCATTTTTCTATCGTAGAGGACACAATAGCGTAAAGTGCGCCGATTCCGTTTGCTCGTTGATGTTTTGCTTGGAGCTGCCTTATCTGTTTTATTCGGCTTTGAGCTTTGTCAATATTGTGCAGCATTATAATGCAAGGTTGCACTGTAGATTTTGTTTGAAACCCTATTGACGTTTTTTCGTTTGTTGCTGCTTTGAATCTAAGCTGTTTTATCTTGGCTGATCATCTCAAGCATCTTTGCTATGTCTATTTAACACATAGCCAAATAACTTGCCGTACCCAGCGGGAGGTAATGGCAAGAGAGAAGGTATTGAGTGTAGTAACTCTGCAATTATTGGGTGTTGCGGAAATGTCCGTTGAAGTCTCTGTTAGAGAAATGAAACTGTGAAGCATGCCGCCAAACCAAGCTTTGCTAGCTTGCTATCGCCTCATAAAGCCACGCTCTTCAAGATCACCAATTGCTATCGCTATGACTTCAATTCCCGCCCCTTGAAATTTCTGCACAAGCCACTGAATGGGGCCCCCGGAAGTGCTTCCAGTCGGGTCCCGCACTTGCTCGGGCCGGCCCTGCGATAACGACATAAACGAACCTTTACAAATCCCTACTGTACCTAGGTGAAAGCACAGACGTTGAAACGTTATAAAATTTTACAAAGTTGGAGACGACGAGGTTAATTTGGTTGTGGACAAACCCTGTATAGTCCCTTAATTTTACAGCAGTCAGACCAAAATATTTGTTTTGTCTCTATTGTACCCCAATTTGTGCCTGCCAACTTTTGACCAGGCAAGCCTATACAAACTGTCTTGTTATTCAAAGAGTCTCAAGTTGATCGCACAACTTTTCTATTAAAATGTGCGACCTACTCTGCGCTGCAGTTGAGCTAGTCACAATCAAGGTAAATTGTTTTGCGAAGAGGTGCATTTCCAACACTGAGCTAACCTTCCGTTTCAGAGGCATACATCCCAACATTAAGTTATCGCCGGCCCCCGTTCTGATTGTGTTGCTTTGAACTAGATTTAACACATTTGTTGGCATAACAGTTTCTCGCGCATTTAGCTTCATTTGTCTTCATCCTATTACTTGCAAGTGAGCAAGGCAGTAAAAAGTACGAGTATATGTTTCGCTTCATGAAAAACTTGTTAATTGCTTGGTATGCTGCAATTACAAACGACCTGCTACATTTCGTAAAAATGAACTGATATTTTACATTTTGCTGACCAGATAGCTCTGCACTGGCTTCAGAAGAGTCAATGACTACTGCTCATGTTACTAAGATCATTATTTCGATGGCGATATTCCTGGTTGGGATTTTGGGAAACACGGCCGTAATTTTTGTAATTCTCATTCTCCGGGAATATCGAAAGACTGTCACTCACTGGTAAGTTCTACATTCAGAAAACAGTTTTTAAAGCTCAGCTCGTTGACCATATGGATGGCAACATATAACCTTATGACGCCTTTACTTCGTGTATACATCAACAAAGTTTTTAAGAGCATGGGTGAACGTTCCATTTGTGGAATACATGTATAATTTGTATAGTTTACATGGATTACACAAAATACACTATACCTGTTTTGTTTTGAGCAGTGGCGTATTTTCCAATGCAATTCCTGATATTGCAACTGATCTTGATGTTTTCAAATGAAATAATCATTTACGTCATTCTGAATTTGTATGTTTGGCGCATGGTGTCAGAGTAACGTAAACCGTGATAAAAAGTCAATGTTGAACGAAAAAATAAATATATGTGACAGTGCATGGCACCAGACAAAGGCACCATCTTCTACCATTTGATGCATTTTGACATATTCCTGTGAAAATTCATTAATTGTTTTGCATTTTACATGTGATTAGGGCTCTACAGGTGAGTGTGCTGTTCGCACTAGGACTAGGTGCTTTATAGCACGATTCCAAAAACATGTGTAGCATTCTGACTTTCACGGCGTTGTTCATGGGTTTACTCGATTTCACATTTTGATCTTACATTTCCATGACGGGCAAACCGTGGTCTGCGTGCACAAAAAAATGGTCTGCGAGACCAATAACCTTTTCGCTCTAACGATGAAAAAGAACAAGCGATGAAACGCAATGACAGTTGNTGCAATAACTATGAAAACATGGGTTAAACACTGCCTTATGACGAAACACGATGNAATGGGATGAAAATCTTGTTTAGTCGTTCGTTTCTTGTTATGGAAATATAGAAGCAAAAAAGCTGGAAAGAGAACCTTTATCGGTATATATGTCTCACTACGACAAGCAGAAGTGTTTTAGGACGAATAAAGCGACCCGGAAGACAGTAAGCCTGCCCCTCACTGCATTATGTTGATAAAGCTTCCGCGACAAGACAAAAAGAAATTCAGGTTGCAGTCTGTTGATTGCCACAAGTCGCATGTTGGTGCTTCTCAAATTTACATTAGCAAGATTGAAAGATGAGCGAAAGGACCTACCGTACATACAGTAGAACACAGGCAGCAATATACAGCATAAAACGTTAAGACACGGCTTCAAATGGATATTTTCTTCTGAAGATATTTCTTTTGAAAGACGCTCTTCTTTAGGATTACGTAGCTAATTTTCACAAACATTCACCTCATTTTGTTTACAAACTCGGGCTAAGACCGTTTTTTCCATAGGTACGTTTTGCAACTAGCCATTGCTGACTCGCTATTTCTGCTCTCTCTTCCTTTCAAATGGAGTGAGGTTGTCAACCAGCGATGGATTCATCCTGATTGGATGTGCAAGGCCAAAGAGACTGTGCTCTTTCTAAACTACTACGCATCTTGTGTGACATTAGTGGTAAGATAATCTTGTTTTATACATCTTGTTTTTTATATGTATGTCTTTTTTCGCTTTATTCCCAAGTCAAATTAAATGTATTCGAATTCAGAGGAAGTCGTATTGTTCAACTGTTTTTTTCAAAACCAAGAATACGAACTTGTGGCAGACAAAGGGAGGGTAATGCGGTTCATTTTTACCGTGAACATCCACGAAACTCCTCTGAAGTGGCGCCAAATTTCGCTATAGCACATCTTTGGCGGACAGGATATCGCTGAGTGTTAAGGAATTTTTTACGGGTGCCGGTGATCCCAACTCCTATAACAAGACTGTTTAAGGTTGTGTTGACCGCACGCGCCTGCGCCTGTAACCTGCCAATCTCCTTCAAATCGTTTTCATTGGTTTCGTTGGTCGACGCCGCAAGAACGGTGTCCCACAGTGATCTTTCCTGGCGCCCCTTCTCTTCAACACCTACATCTCTGACCTGCCAACTACCGTCTCCAGAAAGTATGCATATGCTGACGATCTAGCAATCATGCATGCTGATGGAGACTGGCAAGCAGTGGAAGGGGTGCTGAACAAGGACATGGCAACTGCAGGTGCATACCTCCAGACTGGGAAGCTAAAGCTCAGCACTACAAAAACGGTGTCGGCAGCCTTCCATCTTAACAACAAGGAAGCCAAACGTGAGCTTGAAGTCAAATACAACAGCGCAACCCTGCTCTCCTGCTCCGAGCCCAAATATATCGGAGTAACGTTGGACAGGTCGCTCACGTGCCGCCGACACCTTGAGTCACTTCGCAAAAAGCTGACATTACGCGTCGCGCTCCTGAGGCGGATTGCTGGCTCCGGCCGGGGTGCTGGAGCAACAACTCTGCGAATAGTCACGCTAGCCCTGGTCCATTCAACCGCCGAGTACTGCGCTCCTGTCTGGTACAGCAGTGCTCATACCAGCCTCATCAACCCCGCCATCAACGACGCCTTGCGAATTGTGACTGGATGTTTGCGTCCTACACCAGCGGACATACTTCTAATCCTCCCAGGCATCCAACTTGCTGAGTTCGTTGCAATGGAGTCACACTGTCTCTAGCGCGCCGGCCATGGAGCCTGGACGTCTGCTCTACTCAGCGCTCACCCGCCCATCGAGTGCAAACGCACGGCGCCTCAAATTGAGACACCCATTTGTACCCGCCGCACAACATCTCATCAGTTCATCTGACAACAACAACATAGGTGCGGCCCAGTGGGCGGATTACCAACGGAAAGCGGAGTGGGCGAACAACCCCACAAGCCTCCGCACTTTCATCCCCGACACCGGCACCCACTCCCCCGGAATGACCCTCCCAAGAAGAGCCTGGGTCCGGCTTAACCGCCTCCGCACTGGTGTTGGACATTTCCGCTCCTGCTTGTAGAAATGGGGTATGGCCTCCTCTGCGGCCTGTGAGTGTGGCGCAGAGGAACAAACCGTCGACCATGTTGTCCTCCAATGTCCAATCCATTGACCTCCCGATGGACTGCATGGCCTGACGATTCTGGACGATGAGACATCCGAATGGCTGCTCAACACCTGCCCCGAGAGCTAGTGCGGCCAAGCAATGGTTTGAACAACTAGTTCAAAAGAAGACGAAGAATTGGTCCTATAGGACGAAATCGACATAAATCAACAGATGTTTTACTAAGTGCACTTAAACACGCACCGTTCTACCTACACGATGCATTTACCGGCTTCAAGACACTGACAAACAGGGTTGCCAGATGAAAATTTCAATAAAAAGCCAAACAATGCTTAAAAGAGGCCAGAGAAAGCCAAACCGACTGTTTAAAGGCCAGAAAAAATTGCAAACTTTATTTGCAGTATTGCCATTCTTTTGTCACAAAAAAACATCTGATTTATAAGAATATCAAAAATTCTTCTTCGAAATTAGGATCAAATCTTGCTTGGCAATGTCCTGGAGCATTGATCTACCATGACTTTTCATGGTTTGTAAAATTGCACACTTTGGTTACAATGGTGCCACAGTTTGCACACTGATCCACCGGCAGCTTTCTGCACGAAAGTCTCTCTCCCATTCACTCCTGCCTGTACTCAAGACCGGACTCATAAGAGCTCTTTCACTTCGACGTAATTATCGCATTTCTATCGTGGAGACGCAGACCTGCCTGCAAGCGCTGGGTCTGTTTGGTGCTGATAACGCAACAGACACTACACAGTGCAGTGAGTGCAAACATTTCCAGTGATTACCCAAAAACTTAATTTCGAATCTATCATCCCTCAAATATTACTAACATCAGAATGCGGGCGTCTGATATAGCATTTATTACAAATATTTTGCAAATGTGTTGCCGGAAAAAATGGAATAGCAATATTTTCCTTCAAAAGAACCTATTTCCACGTAAAAAGGCCAAAAAAGAGCCAAAAGGCCAAGGACATTTTTAAGGCCAGCCAACTTGAGATGAGGCCAAAAAAAGGCCAACTAAAATTTTTTAGGCCAACCAACTTGAAACGAGAAATTTGGCCTATAAAAGGCCAATCTGGCAACCCTGTTGAGAAACAAGAATCAGTTCATGAACGAAGCACTTAAACAACGCACGACTACGCGCCGCTTATCGAACGCATCGCCCAATGACAAACAGCGGCGAAACTGAAAAACGCTAGATAACTTACAGCAGTGGTCGGCAACCACCGGGCCGCGGACCGGTGTCGGTCCGTAAGGAGTTCGTTACCGGGCCGTGTATCATTTTTCAGGTTAAAGCTTTAAAATATTTTTTTAACGTTAGACGCAACACGCAATTACTTTCGGACATTTTATGAAAAAGAGAGAATTATTGTGCAATTACTCAGTCACTTGGGAATCGTAA
>JGI24159J19872_10013038_pt1 | contig 10819 bp, 8 predicted proteins | sample Ectturendosymbi4_FD_19872 | JGI IMG/M metagenome (IMG submission 19872)
TAGGCTGTACGGGCCATGAACTAATGTTCACATTAATCGTTTCTCACTTCGATGGACATAAAACGAGGTTTAGAAAGTGCTTGCAAAAATTCTGCTTTGCACAGAAGCACCTGCTCTTTATCTGGCAATACTTAAGCATTCAGGATCTGGGCATTGTCGCTATACGTGCAGGCCTACAGCAAGTCGCGAACAACTTAAAATGAAACTGGGGTTTCAGAAAGACGGTAGATTGGCCAGTGGTTGTCAGTAAATTGGCCAGCCTGAAAAATTTTCGCATGGATTGCCGAAAGGAAAAATATAGCCTATCATATATTGGAAAAGAAAGCTGCTGCTTATCGCATCTTTTAAAACGGGTGACATAGTGGCACGCAGTCATACGGAATTCGTTCTACTGCATTGATACAGGTTAAGAGATCAGCTGTTTGATATTTTCATAGAACCAGGCAGCAGTTTCTTCATGTGAAGCACGTTATTCTCCTCAGAGAATTGCGTTAAAGAGCAAGACAGTAGCATATGTCTACGCAATCCAACCTGCGGTTGCCGCAGCCTTGTTTGAAGTGCCAGCTAGCATGTTCATGTTTAGTCTTCGCGGTTCTTTTCACCTCTCAACAGTATTAGTGGCAGACCAGTGTTGTCATTATTAACATTTAGAGTATTGTACAGACGACTTTCATGTCTCTGTGCTACTTTGTACCTTCAATACCAGAGTATGTTAGCTTTAAGAGAACATAAATGTGTCTCAAAAAAGTTAAAGCAGAAGCTTTTGTTCTAACTGCTTTTCCACTTTTTGTTTCTTTTTAGGTCAACTTGAACAACATTCAAAATGTTCCTATGGACGTATTTGAGGAGCTAGCCAACTCGATGGAAGAAAACACCAACGTAATCTCCTTGAGTTTAGCTAATACCGGCTTAACAGACAAAGCTGCCCGAAAGTTGGCGTCAATGTTAAAGAAAAATCAAACGCTGCAGAACCTGAATGTTGAGTCAAATTTTATAACAGGTCAGTGACATACTTGCTGCAGATTGTCTGCTGAGTAATGTTATTGTGTGCCCACTTGCTTGTTGAAAGGTTGTCCATCGGTTCGATTGCAATCGCTGACATCCATACTCTCTTAGCTTTAGGGGACGAAGAAAAGACTGATTTATGGTTTGCAATGAAACCTTCGCTTAAAGCAAAAACTGTGCTGTTTCTTGGCAGATTTAGGCCAAGATTCCGCAAAGCGCGACTGTTGCAACATCTATTTCATATGATACACCTATGTTGACCATTCCACCAAGTCTCTTTTAGATTCGTGACACTTAAGATAGCTAATTTTTAGACGTCACTTTTGCCAAGTTTCACAAGTTTTGTAATGGGATCTTGATTTAGATTTCTAAGAACCCAAGGACGACAAAATTCTGCGAAGGTGACTGAACAAATTCCAAACCACTACAGTGGCTTTGTGGCCCTCAAAATGTCAAGTACAAAGTTATTTTCAACAATCGTGGAATTAACAAACGGAGCACACAGCATAGTGCAAATATAGTTTTAAAAAGAGGATGGTTACTTTATAAAGACAGATAATGTAGTCAAAACCAGACCTTGCGGACTTTTTTGGATTTATTATGAAACAACCCTGCGCTACTTACTTTAAAATCAGTTTTTTTCTTTGTCAAGTAAGAAGATTTTCTACTGCGTTGATAAAGGTTTTGAACGAGTCAGCCTGATGCTTGCAAAGATTTTGTCTGTCACTTTTTGTTGAGTTTGAACCATACCAGACCAGTGGCACTTCTGATCGATACGTGGCTTTTTTTGATAGCTGTAATTGTTTTCTTTACGAAAACGAAACACTGCAGCTTTTGGTGACTCGTTCTTGACCTTACCTGAACCAGACAAATCAACACCTTCGAACTGTCAACGCAAGCAGAAATATTAGCCTTGATCGTCGTAAATACATGCCATGTTGGAGCTATAATAGCCAAGCAATCAAACGAAATTTCGTGTTATGAAGAAAATAAACGATTAGAAAATTTAATAGTACTCCATTGCGCTGATACGTGATGAGGCTGTCGTATCTTTTTCTGCTCGCTTTCGCGAAATACTATGTAACTGTAAAATATGCATTGCACAGTCGGGATACAAACACGTTCTGAAGGTTAGGTGATTGCTGAATGGTATAATACACTTATTCTTTGCAACAGGGGATGGTGCATTGCGGCTTGTGGCCGCGCTGCGAAGAAATCGAAGTGTAAAGGAATTAAGGATTGACAACCAAAGGCAAATTTTTGGTGCAAATGTTGAGCATGAATTTGCTAGAATTATCCGTGATAACCAGTAAGTTGTTTGATTAGATTTTATATATCACTTTTTTAAGCCTTGACTTTTCTAAAGCTGTTTTTCCGAGAATAACCTCTATGTTTGCTAGCTGTTATTGTGTTCTTGCAGTTCTCTTTTGCGGTTTGGATATCAGTTTGCCAACCCAGGACTGCGCATGACTACATCCAATTACCTCACACGAAATATGGACGAAGTAAGAAAAAAGAGAGTAGCAGAACAGAGAAGCAGAGCCCAAGCCGGAAATGTAAGAATAAACAACAACTCTTGACAGCAAGAATAACCCTTGACAGCACCTACAGCTATCTTACTGCTGATTCTATATTACAGGAATTCATCAGATTATCCNCNTCAAAGACTATAGATTCAATGGGTTAATGTTTGAAGACTTTGGTCTTCAATCTCTCAAGTTTTCTGTCTCTAAATGACTTGGTTAAACAGAGCCATTTTTACTAGAAAGATATTTGCTCAACTTGACTGTTACAAGTTATAACCTCCATTTTCAATTGAAGTGGATTTTGAAACCAGGCATAGCCTACTCTTTACAGATGAAAGATAATTTCAAATTTGTCTATGACTGTCGTGAGACATGCACAGCACTTGTGACTGTCGCTAGTCCTAAACTTAGATTGTAACCTCCCACGGTCGAGATAACAGGCATTTTGACATAGTAAGTGTAATAGGTGGAGCAAGGACTGTTGGGTCGAAACTGCATTCTAAGCCAGGCGCAAATCTTTGCATGTGATCTGGAACTTTTGTCTAGAGTCACTATTTGCATGTGATACATGACACTTTGTGTAGAGTCAGGAGGTTTTCAATATTAAATGTACAAAGATGTGAATCAATAAAACTTATTCAGAAATTTGCAGAAAAAAAAATTCTGCAAAAGGTTGATAAAACCTAGCCTGCAAGTTGAAAGTCTAGCAAAATCAAGCTTCGAATTAGCTAAACGTAGGCACGAAATTTATTAGAGAATTTGTTATGCAGTATGTTCAAGATGCATAACTTGCATCTAGTTATCACCACAACAAGAATAAGTTTCGCAAAAATTCAGTTTGATATTTTCAATCCAACATATTTTTCTACCGTAACCTAGAACTTTTGAATGAATGTCATACAGCAAATCTCCAAAAAGCATTTTTCTGCAGGATATTGGTTAATGGCCCGTTGCGTGTTCCGCCTTGTTTTGGCAACCTTTTTCAGGCTTATTTTGAACCCCTAGCAGTCCATATATTTCAGTTATGAAACCCAGGATTTAACATTAACAAGCTTTTTCATTCAGCAGCTTTATGTTTTGCTACTTTACAGTCGTTTCTTGAATATCTCTGGATTGGTTGTTCCATGCCAGAGATATTATGTTCGCCGCATCTGAAATGTTTGCTGTGTTGTTGCGCTTGCCACCAGGGACGCCGGTACAGCGGTAGTGTAGGGGGCAGTAAAAGAGTTGAGATCAATGCAAACTTATAAAAAACAAAAAATCGTTACCTTATGCTTGTTTCTGTTCAGAAACGATGTTGACCTTAAAAATAATACCAGAAATTATAGAAAACCATTCTGAAGTTTCTGGGTGCGCGTGCGCTAATAGCTGAATAGCTGTAATAAATTAATTTCAATTCGATCGTGGTAAACCAGGAAATTACGTATGATACTTTTATAAAAAGGCACCTCCGCCCCGTTGCCCCCCTTATGAAAGGTCAGGGGGAAATGCCTCCGTTATGCACCCGCTCTTCAGCGTCCCTGCTTGCCACTGTCGTTCGTTTTTTCCAATCTCGTTAGCTCGATCACAAAACGAAACAAATCTTCTATCTATAAAGTTTCAAACAGTAGGTTTATTTGACATTTGAGTTATGCCAAAATTAACGAGAAATGAACGCGAAATGGCATCATGCTGCTTTTTTCCTGCAATATGTGTTGTTAATGTGATCGAACTACTTCTGCAGTCAAACCGGCCTACTTTGAGAAGACAAACCAGCAGCGAGTGGTACAGAAAGGAAAGAGCAGAAAAGGCGAAGAAAATGCGAGAAAAAGGTCTAAGTTTGGAAGGGGCTGCTGCAGTGCAGGATAAAGATGTGCAGGTACTGCAAAATCTCGCTTTGTGTTTTATGATCAAGAGCCAAGACACAAAAACAAAATGCTCCCTTTTTACTATAGATAAGTAGAAATGCTGAACTGTAATATTCTTCAGAAATTACTCAATCAAATGAACCCATCCGATTTGGCGATTCTCGAAAATTGGTTTGCAAACCGACTTCATGGAGCTGCAGGAGAGCGCAATGATACGGAAAAGCAGCGCGAAGAAAAAGTTCTTCAAAATGTAAGTTTCATATGTAAGATACACTTTTAGACAAGCAGACTGAGCGTATAGTTTTAAAAATTATCAAGTTACAATGAATACTGAAAAATGAATGGAAATTAAAGTAAAGAATGTTAAGTTTGCGTCTTCTTTGTTCCACAAGCGCTATTAATATAGTACAAAATGCAACAATTTTTCGTGTTTAGCTGGAAAAAGTCAAAACTACATTTTTTGCAATGTACGGTTTAAACTACGTAACTGTTTTGTCAGCTACAGCCAGCGTTACCATCAATCTCGCAACCAAAATAAGGACGACCGGGGAGAATTCGATTTTCCTACCCAAAATGAAACACCATTTGGTGAAATTGGTTCTGTTTGCACGACTAACGCCAGATCATATATTTGCATATTCAGCTCCAGGCACAATTTACTTCAGCGTGTTTTATTCTTAGAAAAAACTTGTGCATCTCGAATTCCTTCTTGCAATCGTCACGGAAAACGTGTTTCCCCTTGCTTATTTATCGACTCAATTAAATGCTGAACCTTCACTACAAAATTAATCTTCGTAAGATTCCTAACCAGTCTAGACTGCTTACAGTCATGGGTGTCGGAAGAATTTTTTCCAGGGAGTTGCCACTAGTTCATTTTTCCGAAATTAGCCAAAAAATTTTTCCAGGTGGGCGGGGGGCATAAAGATGAAATTTCATTTTTCCCTCTCGGAACTAAGAAAACAAACTTTTTTTTGCTAAAAATGTAATAGGAAAACGTCAAATTTCAAAATGCAGGGGGACCAAGGCCCCTGGCAATAACGTTGCTTCTTATCCCATCCATAGAAAGCAGAAAACAAACAGCCAAAGGTCGCAAAACGCGAAAAGCCACATAATGTACGAAATCAACTGCTTGCAGCTATTCGGAACGAGGCTCCTCTAAGCCAATTAAAAAAGGTTGGTGTGATATTTAACAAGATTTATTAATTTTGCTGCAAGTTTTGTCTTTAACTAGTTCGAAGCTAGCATATTGAATAAAGCAATCTGGATAACTGTGCTCTTGTCATAGCTTTTCTTTCTTCAGTTTCGCTTTTGAGCGTTTTTTTGCAGGTCAAAACCCCTACACGCTCCTCACCTCAGCCACTAACGAATAATGAACACAGTAGAACAGACCAAGAGGTCGTTCGGCAGACACCTGGAATTTCGTCTTCAGCCGATTCACCTTCTCTTAGTTCTTCAGCGCAAAGATCTTCTCCAACTCTAACCAATCCACAAAGCGAAGTGAAAACACCCTTGACGAGTTCCACTCAAGAACCGCCCATTCTTTCTCCGGTTAGAAGTGACTTGCAATCACCTGAAATTCATGCAGCAGGTCAAGAAGCATTCGCGGTTGAAGCATCCTCTTCGACGCCAGTTGTCTATGTGACACCTTGCAAAGAAACGGTTCAACAACCAGCTCCGCCAAATGCAAACGGCCAGCACGTGGTCAATCGCTCCGACAGTTCAAGAACATCGTCCAGTAATGAAATCATTGAGTGGCACGAAGGGGATGAGTATGATCCTGATGAGTATGAGGTAGTTGAAATCGAAGTTACTGACAGTGAAGCTGAAAGCGACGAACCGGAAGATCTAGAAAGTCCGTGCAACCTTTCAAACAATTGCCAAGACCGAACCATCTCCGAACAAGACAATTCTCCGAGCGTAAAAGACTCGAGGAAAGCCGCTATGAAGTCCTTGGAAAAACTGCATATCTTTGATGACTACGAACGTTTGCTAGGGGCCCAAGATCAAGAATCACCATCACCGAAATTGGTGCATAGACTGTCGCCCATAGAATCAGTTTCGCCGTCACCCTCACCGATGAGTCCTGCCTCGCCTCGTCCAGTTCGTGACGATGATTCGTGGATTGCAGGAAAACCCTTCTACAAGCTGGGTGCTAAGTAATATCCGTGAGGAAAAGATTTTGTACAGGTGTACGTAGCAAATACCTTGCCTTATGGAAGCACTTTTGTAGCTCGAGAGCTGTTCCAACGATTTCGGCAAAAAACAACTGGGCAGATATACCGTACTGTGGCTAACTACAGACGTGTGCGTTACGCAAAAGTTCATGTGTGATCCATTCTTCCATTGTTTTCTGATTTGGCTGAAAGCTAACCGGGTGTAAGGTTTAATATGCACAAAGCGGTTAAGCCTACCACCTGATAAAACGAATTATTTTGCGCCAGTGTCAAAGCAAGCAGATTTTATGAAACAATGCTTGTCGTACATAGTAAAGCTTGTTTAGTGAAATTGTTATTGGGCTTCAAAACACATCTAAAAAGCCAGAAATTTAGATTTTGCTGTTGTAATTTAATGACAAAATGCAACAAACTTTTCAGAATTGAAATGCCTGCAACTTTGTCAGCGGCCTTATTGGGTAGCAGAAAAATTTTTGGAAACTGTGGAACATGCATGCACATAATTGTGCCAAGCGATATTTCAGTCGCATGAGCGAGCAAAACCTCGTGAAAACTTTTGATTTGTTTTGCCAATCTATCAAGTATCTTTGTAAAAAGACAGAGAGATTGCTTATGTGCCACTAGAAATGATTGCGGTTGCCAAACAACTGCTAGGCAAAATTAATTTTGTCTTTATTTGCAACAGCAGGTGATTGCTTTTTATGATGTTTAACCTCACGAGCCATACAGCTTGCGCTTCTTTCGACCGATCTTCGATGTGATATACTTTTGCATTATTTCCCTCACAGCCAGCCCACTAAGGTTTTAAGAGCTTGCTGTTTTATATGGCTAGCTGGAGTGTAGTCTGCATATTTTTTGCTGTTGTGTAGAACTACTTCGCTGCATTAATTTGGCTTTATGCTATAAAACACTCAGCTTAATCCACTTTGAGATGCATGGATGAAGGCATATTTTGAAGCATGGGAACTTCTAGAGCATTAGGTTTTTTAAGTTATTCTAAACAGGGCCAAAGAACAAGGCTTGACCACGTTCATCGCTTCGGGACACATGATTTCACAGAATCCACTAAGACCTAAAGCTTTTATGGCGACAAGGCTGATGCTGTTGAGGCACGGCTGTTCATCGTGGGTACGCAACTTTTTGGTCTGAGCCGTTTCGGCGTGGCGGATTCGGTCAGGCCGTTTCGATCACGGTCTTGGTTGTTTCGGTCTCGAGACATTTCAGTCAGACTATAAAATCTTGCAGAAATCTTACATGTTCAGTTTTTAATGCAAACGTACTTAAATCAACGAAAGGTTTTATTTAAAACAACAAGAAACATGATCCAAGATCCAACAGTTAATCAGCATCAACATATGATTTTCATTATCATCAGCAAGTAAATTAAATCATTATCGACATTTTCAATTAATACATATACTTCAAACTCATAATTACAATTCAGATTTAAACGCAATCATGACTCATCAAAAGGGAGTTCGTATAACCAGCTAGCGTGACATTTCGCCTATCTATATAATCATTTAAATAAACAAATGTAATCAGTTGTTTATGTACAGAAATGTCGTGACCGAAACGGCCATACCGAAAAGTCCTGTTCCGGTTTATCTTATTTCCAAGACTCCACTCCAGTTATGCAAAGAAGTTGAAAACTTCTCTGTGACATAGTTGGACAGAATACTTACCAGATTCTCAACAACTTAAAATTTCCCTCAGCGTTAGAATCTCGAATGCCGTACTGTCTATTTATCTTTGTAGTCTGCAGGTAATACATATTTCCAACGACAGGAATATTGTGACGAAAACAATCTGCTTTGTAGCAGCGTTGCAGAAATGCAATTGAAAATAGTTGCAAAATCTCGGGAAAATTTAAGGCATTTGACGAATGCAAAAGTGCTTTCTCAGCCCACCAGATATCTATTCCGCTTTAGCAAACGACTATATTAGCAGTTGAGAAGCTATAGTTGATCAATGGAAGACTGCGCTATACATTCTATTGTGTTGTATTGAGCTTTAGCCACCAGTATAAAACATTATAAAACATACTTAACTTGCCGACTGGCAAGGCTGTTGAGAGAAATTAGGCCCGGGGCAAATGAAGTGCTTATGTCCTTCTGGGTGACCGAATATTAGCCAACCTTGAATTAAATCAATTTATATGGACACAAGTTCAGGTTTCACAAGTACGAATCCAACGGTTTACGACTTTGACTTTCAGAAAAGTACGATAAGGCTCATTATTTCTTTTTTGTTTAAAAAACAGTTGAAACTGAAACGATGAAATGGCACGCATCAGGCCTAATCTTTTGAGCAAGACTGAAAAAGAGTAAGAGCAAATGTAAGAAAAAGTTCAACGTTTGAAATAATGTTTTGTTTTGCACGTTGCGATTGGCTGTAAGTTGCCCAATTCCTTTCATGTGCACCACGAGATCAAATGCTATAGGGATAAAAGTTGAGCTTGCAATGACAACATATGCAAAACGTAAGTGCCACGCGTTTCGATTCAATTCCGCCGACACGGACACAAAATTCTGAGCAGGAATACAGTGACTTGACGGCCAGTAACGTGCAGCAATCAACACCGTACTCCCGCAACCCTTCCCAAAGCTTTTCATGAGTAACTTCGTCATATACTTTCTCGAGGTCTACAAAACATGTGTAGACGTTTTTGGCATACTACCGGGGTTTTCCGGAAGGCCGCCCAGGGCCGTTAATAGGAAAATAGACACATTGGGAAAATAAGACGTGGACTAAATAACCGCCCGGACTGTTATACGGCAGTTGCATATTGCCTGTGTCTGAACAACTACACATGCACACAAAATAGATGTATGTATAATCCATATTTGGCGAACAATACAGTCTGGAGCGTGGGCACAAATATCTAAATAGTTTTCAAACTCCGTATAACGTTGGACGTACCGTGTAAGGGAACAGGTACAAATCGTATTCAACTGAAATCTTAGCACCATAAAAACACCCACCTAAAATAAGCGCCCATGGGCGGACTAAAGACTGGGCGGCCTTCCGGAAAACCCCGGTACCATGCTTTCTTGAAAATTTGCTGGAGAGTGGAAATTTGGTCTGTAGTGCTACAGCCGCGACGAAAACCTCGCTGGGTATCATCCAGGCCCGTAGCCACGGGGGAATGTCCCCAAATTTTGTTGTGCTCGGAAATATTTGTTTCAAACATATAACAAAAACAGACACCTTGCCCCTCTAAAAATGTATTTTGCTCCTCAAACCTTAAAACCTGGCTTCAGGCCTGGTATCATCCAGCTTTGTTTCAATTATTTAGCCACATCTTTTTACAAGGCACTTCGCAAGCACTTCCAGTGAGGCTAGAGAGAGATGCCCCGGTAGTTGGTGCATTCACTCCTGCCTGCCTTTTCGTGTATGGAGATGATCACCCTAGTTTGCTGCTTCTTCGGTGCCTTTCCAAAACGCCATGCCACTCAACACACACGAGTCAGCCGAACTATCCGGCATTCTATGTTCCCTAACCCTTAATTCATCCGCAAACCTTACGCAATCAGTTTTAAGCTCGGATTTAGCAGCCGCGTCAGACTACGTTTTGAAGTAGAATTCTGCGGAAGCTTTCACCTGTGCAAAGTTAAAACATCCCACCTGAAACACTTTGATCAGTTATGTCAGATGAAGTAGCGATGTTGACAAAATGCACAAGTCGCAGTGAAAGATACAAACTGCATCATTTTCACTTCTGACAGCTGCCTCAGTGCGGCTCAAATCTCTATCCAGGCAGCACTCACAGTTGCCGACTTTTTGCCGTCATGTCAGATGCAAATCCAGGTAAGCTGATTCCGACGGTGGAACAGTAAAACACTTCCACATTTGTAGTAGGCTAAACTGCATTCGCATTTCCTCATAGCAGACAAATCTGCGGCAGTATCGCAGCAGGCCTAAGCGAAGCGGTGCAATGCACAAATACCATAGTTCCAATTTCCGCTTCCAACTTTTGCACCAGAGAACAGTTTCGGCCTACCGTTGTAACAGCCACCGCCACGTACAGGAAAACATGCTTTCCTCAAATCGGTTTACTTCAATACATGGCAAAACCATATCTTGGCTTCCAAAATTTTAGAGCATCATTGCAAAATTGTGAGGTGTCATTTTGGCACCCAAAAACGCTGATATTATGAACGGGATTGATCAAGCAACATGCACGACCTGTAGTCAGGCCCGTCGCCAGGTTTCCGCAGCAGGGGAGCCAAAAACCACAAAGGGGGGAAACATTTTTTAAATACAA
>JGI24159J19872_10013039_pt1 | contig 10819 bp, 8 predicted proteins | sample Ectturendosymbi4_FD_19872 | JGI IMG/M metagenome (IMG submission 19872)
TAATGTTCGCTAATGGTTGGCTTACTGCATGCGATGGCTTTTATGATGCTTCTGCTTGTTGGCTGAGTCATATGAAACAATAAACCATTGACCATATTTGTGATTGAACCGTCACAGTAGGTCTACATGCCATCACTACTAAATATCTAGAATGAATGCTATTGTTGCTAGGAGTGTTGATGGCAGGGATCTCAAACTCAAATGGCTCCGAGGCTCAAATTAGGACCTATAAAGTAACCCGAGGGCCGAGTTATGACGCTGATGCAAAAATGGCGGTATAAGAATTTTACTAGGAACACTTTATACATCTTATTTCCTGTGAAATGCATTGTGAGCTACAGGCAAACTGTTTCAAGCCGTCTCTGCGTTCTTTCGAATGGAGCTTGTTCACTCGCTGGCCGAGAACTTCCAAACACCGGCGAATAAACTGAATGACTTAAATCCTGATTATATAAAAATTCCCGAGAGTCCTCGCGGGCCATATGCGGCCCGCAGGCGGTGTGTTTGGGACTCCTGGCCCATGGCTTAATAAAAACGAGTTTACAACTGAATTGCTTCTTAGCCAAGACATGAGCTTCAAAGCATACAAAATGTGCATCATCGCAATATTCACGCATTTAGTTGTAAAACTGTACAAAAACAAAATCTGCGATGTTCATTTAAAGCTAAGGCTGATGCTGCAGTTAAGGGCAAAGTACACAGTATTCGTAGTTTGCCAGAGTTAACAGAGAAGAATTTTTAGGATGGTCTTGAAATTAAGTTTACATCATCAGGTGGGATCCAGCAATGCTGGTGCGCCAGAAACATCTGCAAAAAGCGGTACTCTGTTTTTACTTTCGGTTAGTGGTTATAAGCGCTCAGTTTAGATACAAGTTTGTATTTCATTATCACCAACTTCCACTCGGATCTTAAACCTCAGGAAAAGGTCTGCCATGGCATGAATTCTCCGGCATTTACACGCATACACAATGTTTAATCAATCTTGGGCAATTGGTAAACCGTACTGTTTTGATCAGGTTCGACTAAAATTTTTTAAGCAATTTCGTTGAATTGCACTGACGCAGTGCTTTGGCTTACACACAGGGGCGGAGCTAGGGGGTGCCACTGCCCCCCCAAAATTTTCCGCGTGACGTCATGCCACTGCATTGAAGTCCTACACAGACCATTGACAGCTCCCCTTGTTGCAAAACTGGCCCCTCCAGTGACCCCCCCAAATGAAAATGTCTGACTCCGGCCCTGCTTACACACCAAAAGCTTCATTAACTTGAAAATTGTTAGTGCTACTTTCGGAATTGGGAGGGGGGAATTGCCCCCCCCGACTACGCGCCTGGGCCTCGCGCTTGAATATCAAAACACTCCTTTACTGGTTTTTCATGTTTTTAAGCTGTTCACCACGCGTCAAAAATTGTAAAGCTTTTTCATTAGGCCTACTGCATTTAATATATAGGTTGAGGAAACTGCCAACTGTGGCATTTATCGTTTGTGAGTCAGCAAGTGATTTACACGAATTGAACCAAATAGCACCACGCTTTATGACCCAAGCATTAAATCGAAATCAGTGCAGCCATGGGCGTCCGCAGAAATATTTCCAGAGGAGGGGCAGCGTCGAAATTTCGCTTATCCCTTTCAGACTGCTGACAATGCAGCGCAAATGGAGGTTCACAAAACGCTTTACCCTGTCTACCCATTAGTCTGCACTGGTTGAACCTCAATTCTCAATTATTTGTCTGAAATGTTTTCTACACTTTGGTTATCAGAAATGCATTTTTTTTGATAAACCGTCTAATATCCAGTTTTTCGAGCGCTTTCTAGAAGTAAGTCATAATTTAAGAATAATCAACGGCCAGAACAACACGAGCGGTGAAAAAAAAACAGAAAGTTAGACGCTCTCACAAAAATGTTTCAGGCAATGAGAAATAGAATTATGTGTTGACGAGACTATCGCGCAACTTACTAACGTTAGAACATCACGCAGGCTTAAAAAACTGAGCAGGTGAATTACGAAAACGCGCCACAGCAATTACAGCTTTGCCTGCCAAAGCCCCCCCGTGGCGACGGGACAGTACCGTGGCATGGTGATTCTCCACATTAACGTTGAATTCACAGCAGCAATAGTAGAGTATACCTAGTCCAGGCCGTAGCCACATTGAGGCTCTTGCCTCGGTAAACTTTCCGTAATGCTGCCACAAAACATTTTTGGTGTAGCGCTAAACCATATCATAGTTTATTGTGGCTGTTTGAAACACAGCAGAACCGCAGCTACACGGCGTTACAACTACCAGCCTAGATTAAAATAAGGGTAAGATGTTAGGTCTCCATAAAATACATTGAACAACATGCCCAACCGGGGACGTAATTAACATATTCGCCTCGAGAAAAATTTGACCAACTCCATTACCATTGCGCGGATGGCTGCCGGCTCGACTCTCCGTTCAGGTGGCTCAGGGCGATGCAGCAACATTACCTCAAGGGGCGCTTGGTTTCCTAGTTTGGCACTTCATGTATCGCGAAACACTGTTAGTCCTAAAACTACTGTTATGCAACGATTCCTTGGTAGAAAAACCGAGTTCAAATACTTCAGAATACTGATAAATGAACGTAGACACGCCGTGTAGATTGGACTGGATTTGTTGCAAGGCTGTGGTGAGGACAACGCACTCCGCGATTTGACAGTTCAACCAAGTGCTACTCCTCACAGATACAAAGCAGGCTACGAAATGAACGATTTCAAAAACCCAGTTACAAGGACCTGCAGCCCATGACAGCACGGGCGTCGGAAGGATTTCTTCCAGGTGGGGCCACTGGGGGATTTTCCCAATATTTTTGCCAGGGGGGGGGAAAGTGGTTTTTACCCCTCGAAATTGAAAAAACAACCTTTTTGCTAATAATTTTAAAATCCAGGAGGGACAAGGCTCCCCTTTCCGACGCCCATGCGTGACAGAGATGGCACGGTCCAAAATTTTTGAGCCCGGACCGCCCACAGCCCGCAAAAGCCGGGCGCATTAACGGCCCGTGGACAATTTTTCTTTTTCAGTCTGACCCGTTAAACAAATGCACGTTTTAAATATCAACAAAAATAATCAATTTAGCTGTTAATAAGCGATAGTGATTTGGTGCGTATGAATAACCCCATTAATTTTCAAGTGGCCACTGTACGTGAAAGCCAGGTGGTTTCGCGCCACCGAGTGGTTATCTAACTCAAACAACTTATTGAAGGTTTTTTCATCATTAGTGGGTGTAGGGGCCGATGGAATTTAACCGCCAAAAATACCGTTAGCGCCCCGCTGGTTCAACCTTAGTGGCCCGTGCCATCTCAAGTGTCTGCAAAGTTAGGAAGGTTCACAATTTTTCGTGGATGTCAATAAATCAATCCTTGTTTTCGTCGGACAGCTGCGCTGATCTGTCTTTTCAGATTGCATGTGCGGTTCGTGGTGCACCAGATTCAATGCTGCTGGGCAGTCTGCGTTGCATGGTTATAAGTTGCAAGGCCTGCATTGGCGCAGGTCTTTGTTTAAATATGAGACCAAATTATCAGCGCAGTCCCGTCGCCACGGGGGGGCTTTGGTGGACTTAGCCCCCCAAATTGAGACATGAAACACTATAAATCAGTAGCCTTTTTGTCAATTTTTAGAATGTTAAGCCCCCCGGACAAACGCAAAGCCCCCCTATTGAAAACTTTCTGGCGACGGCTCTGTATCAGTGGCGTAACTAGAGGTTTGACCAAGGGGGGAAAATTTACCTGAAGGGATTCCACTAACCAATACTCAGAAAAAAGTTGAGAAGCGATAGTTAATCCAGATATGGATGTCTATCCGAAAAAGTCCGAAATCGACAGAAACATTCTGAAAAATGCAAAACAAACAACTTACTGAAAACCAAAAGATTATCGAACTATACTGAAATATAAGCAAACTGGGGACCCGGCTTTCACCTTTATCTTGCCATGGGGGTGGTTCGTACCCCTGACCCCTCGTCAGTTGCGCCACTGGAAATTTTCTTTGCCAGGAGCGCAGATGCATTCACTTCAAACCTCAGATGCATTCACTTCAAACCTCCGATGCATTCACTTCAAACCTCAGATTGCTGAAACGTATTTGGTGACGCAACGCTTATTCGCGAAAAAGTTACAAAAGGTCAGGTCTTCAGCAACATCAATTCCGCGAAATCATTGTTTCGATCGGTCAGTCGCACACATTCCGATAATAAACAACTGCAGAAGAATGACACAAAGAAATACAAAAATAATAAAGACGTTTCAATAGCAAAACCTGGTTCCCAAATAAGCGGCTCGCTGGTTGGCAAAAACTTCTCGGCACCTCGTGTCTGCTTACAAATAAATAAAATTATGACATGTTCATAAAGTAGTGAGTTCGAACCCCAGCCCAGCAGTGTCGCTGTAACACTGGAGCAGGAAATCGACCAGGTAGAGAGTAGATTTGCCAAGATGACATTTTTTTCTCATACAAAACCCAGAGTTATTGAATGATCAATGCAGCTAAGTACAATTTCAGCATCTTCTGGCAATGAAACTCAAAATAACTACACCTCTTGGCCATATTGAGCTCAAATCTGACAAAATATCTTGAAGTTATACAAATGTACGGCGTTCACCGAGTCTCCCCCTCCGGACAAACCACCTCTGGCAGTTGCGAAGCTAAACTGTTTTGTGCTGATATTATGGGTTCACTTCACCTTCCCTTGGCGAAATATACAGAGGAATACTAATGAAGCAACATCCACCCACCCGGGCCTCCCTCCGAACCCTTACTTGCTTCTGATGCTTCAGAAACGAGGCGTGATGCATCAAAAGCTTCAGATCACGCCACGGTCAGCGACAAAATGGCTTCGCACGGCCTCCTCATGTTTAGTTTATACATACAATGGAAAAGCGACTTTATTCATCGCAACTCTCGAACTTCCGCTGCTGAGGGTGGAGGGGGGGTAAAGAACAAACGCTTGCAGCGAGATATTTTCACCTCCGACACGAAACCGTAGCATTTTTAATGAGTTGACCATGTACGGATGAGTTAGTTGCAACCACGCTATTGACGAAGACCAAGTTTCTTCACAAGATTTAGTTGCAAATGAGTGGAAAGGCGACTTTTGCACCGACACAAGTTCACACAAGCGCAGGTTGAGTCTGGGCTGCATCCAATTTAACTTCGCAGCTGCGTCGTCACCAAGCGGGTGTGAGCGATAATCGCGACTCGATCAATAACTTCGATTGTTTGACGCAAACAAATGCTCTTCATCACTTTAATGTCGCAAACCGAAAATTCTAAACGAAAGATTGGACAACAATTAATGTAAACTTTTTTCAACGCAAGTCCAGCCGATCTCACCACTAACCGACCACCAGGGAGTGTCAGATGAGCACATGTTGCGCCGAATCATTTGCAGGTTTATAGATTAACGCGTGACAGTGATTGTACAGATTGTTACAATATGTTTTTTCGATATAATGGATAAGGGCTTAAAATGTATGAGTTTCAAACCGATTGATGTTTTTGGATGAGTCAGTGTAAGAAAACAAAGTAAGGAAACGAATAAGCCCGTCATGGTGACTATTTCTGCCAAGTTTGAGGTAGTTCAAGTACGGGTCTGCTGTTTCAATCGTCTGCACCTTGCTTCTGATGAATTCAAACAAGACTTTCTGTGCATGAGTACATTCTGTTGACGCTTGATCCGCTTCGACAACAGCTGCACAAGGGACGACTGTTGTCGAAGTGCAATGTCCCTTTCAACATGGACTCTGGTTTCAGTGCAAAAAACGCAAAATACCTTATTACATGCGGATGCAACATGCGTCAGAAAGCTTCCCTAAGTTCTTCGGAGTACCGCCCTTTGCCTTCTTGAGCGATTTCCCGTCAGCTTCGTGTTTCAAGGCCAAGAAGTGCCTCCGCCTAGCGATGCAATGACGACAACAGTAATATTGTACGTGGCACGCGAGGACAAGTTCCATCATTCAGGTGAAGAAAGCAAACACACAACCATCAGCGTACGCAAGCAATGTCTTAAGCATCACAAGCTGTGTGGTTTTTCCTGCATCCGATGGAGGTTGTGTCAGCCGCCGTTCCGCTCTGGCGAGCACAGCCTCGTGTTGACGTTATTCACCTGAACCACGTGGTGAGGTGATCGCCGAGGTCATTCCTCCCAGTGTCGCGCAGCGCGTCAATCATTTTTGCGACCGATACGTCCGCGCCGTTACTGAATGCAAAAAGAACTGACATCAACTGTGAATTGACAGGGTACATTAGCTGGTATGCAATGCATGTTTTGAACATTTATCCACAAAAGAGCATATTATCCTGGACCCAGGGGCGTTACGAGGGGGGTCAAGGGAGTAACAATTCCCCAGGCGCCGAATTATTGCAGGGGGCACAAAAAGTCCCAACAATCACATGTACTTTCTTCAATACAGAACATTTGCTTCGGAATGACCCCAGGTTCGAACATGGGGGCAGCAACCTTACTTCTTACCCAGGGCGCCATCTAACCTCGTTACGCCCCTGCCTGGACCAAAAAATGCATGTGTAACTGCAATCTACCGACATTGTTAGTCATTGCAAGTCAGAGCTGCAACATCTTCCTTCTTGATACGTTTATTTGCATAGTTTGAAATAAGTTGCTCTGCTTAACATTTGACTGTTTACAAATTTGAAGATTCCTTCCATGAATGTACATTAGGTTGAGCATGCGTGAATTTAGTTCGATAATTGAAAAACTGGTTCCAAAGAGCACTTTAGTTCATGTGGCAAAGTGCTCGTTTGCAACTGAATACTCAAGTTTGTTTAATTGATTTCACTTCATTGCCTTTTAGTTGACGGTCTAGCACAGTGGTTTTCAACCCTTTTCATGCAGCAACCCATCTTGCAACCCAATTTAACCTAATGACCCCATTCGAAAATTTCCGGTCACGCGTAAGTAATGCAGTTGTGTTTCTACAATAGAAATTCACAATGACTTATACTGAACAAAGACTCGCTTACTAAATTCATGCACATGGCAGCATCAGTGAGAGAGAACCCGTGCCATGTACAAATCACTCCACAGCATAATTCATTGAAAACTAGAATAACTACCAAGTTAGCTTATTTACAAGCACAGCACATTCTTACATAAAAAAGTTATTTGTGCATTGTCAAACACAACAGTACTCTGTACTGTAATCGTCATAATCACACTTCAAACAATTCTGAATGAAAAAGTAGGCTATCATTTTTGCCAGTTGATCCTATTACTTTGGCCACGACAACATATACGACATATAAAATTAAGAATTATGAACATTTTTATTATAAGCTCCCCCTACCCCCAGAAAAAAGGCAAACAACCTCCACAGGGGTTGTGACCCCCAGATTGAAAACCACTGGTCTAGCACGATGTTTCTGTTTTAATCGACTGTCTAACATCACTGGACAAGCCTTGAAACAGGTTGCAATAGACAGTCTTGATGTCATTTAAGAAGACGACTAACATAAATGGCGAGTCCTTCCAGCAAGCGTTGCCTGCTGTCATTATTGTTTACTCTTCCTACAAGAATTTTGGGTTTGACATCTAACCAAAGCCTATTGCCAGGATTCACAGTGTTGCTGGTGATTGACAGTTTGATGATGAAATCCAGGAGTGGTAAGAACGCTATTCATCGGTGTAAATCACAGATTCTGGATCGCTCTCGCATTGAACAACTGCAATTTTTATTTAAAGACCCAGAAATACCAACAGCTGTTGTCTTTCTTTAGCCAACCGTGATTTCGCTCTTCTTGACGAAAGCATTGACATCACTGCATGGTTGATCTCCTTCCATCCATCATCACCAACAAAGCGAACCATGAGTTACTCTTTACTCTTTCGTACACCCAATACAGCGCGAGTTGTTGAAAATCAATGTTCAAGAGATATTCCAGTGGATATTCGCTGTTGATATCGGTGATGCTGCAAGGTCAGATGGCAAAGCAAAACCTTCTCTCAAGAGAAGAATGAATTTGGGTTAACAACGTCATGTCAGTTGAGCAGGACTTGCAACTTACGTGACACTCTGCAACTTGTGCAACACTTTTTAGTAGAACGATGCGATTGAAGACTATCCACTCACCCAGGCAGGGCATTTGCAAATCTCAAAAAGCAAACCCAGGTGGACCTTGAATAAGCAGGTGGGACTTGGCAGTAGACCAACAACTAAAGCAGCACCTTCACAAGTTTGTGGATTGAACACATAGCACCGGTGCGTGACTGAATGTACAAGTTTATATGATTGAATGAACTTCCTACACAGATCTGAGGCATTGAATGCACAGATGTGTGGTGGGATGCACAAGTCTGCAACTGAATGTATTTTTTATGGAGTCTTATGGAGGATCAAATATCAAAACAGCAGTGAAGAGAGATTGCTGATGAAGTTGCGAAAAATGGCAAGGAGTTTTTCTGAGATTTAAATGTACGAGTACAGTATATCCAAACATGATGCAATGTGCATCATTGTGGCCTAATTAGGCAGTGTCCATAGTGTTCTATAGGCACGCTACTATTATCTTATTACTAAGTTTCTATGGAAAGGTTTGTTAATGCTCTATAAAGACATTGAAGTTAATATTCTATAGAAGTGGAAAGACCAGCAGAAATCCAGGAAAATTTCATGCAATTTGCTGGGAAAGTGTGTTTCTCCACTTCAGGATTGCAACCCACAAGTGGGTCGCAGGTTGCAGCAGTAAATTAAAAAACAGCACACTTTTGTTGAAACAAGATTAAAAGCAGCAATCATGTAGGTTGAGTTGCTTTAAGGCAGGGGTTCTCAACTGGAGGTAAATTTATCCCCTGGGGATAAATTTTACCTATCCTGGGGGCAAATTTAATGATGCTGAAGTTGTGAGTAAACAAAAAACAGGGGCCAAATTTTATGTTAGGAGGCTGGGAAGGGGTAAACAGGAGAAAAAAGGTTGAGAACCCCTGTTTTAAGGCATGAACTTTGTTGGGTGATGCTATGCTAAGAGTAGGATTGGGTTAGTGCAAGCTTCTCTTGACCACTCACATAGGCTAAAGCATTTAACACCTATGGGTATTAAAAGCTAAAAACAAGTTTGCTAGGGCAGGGGTTGCAGCTGAATGGGAAGGTATTGAGACTGTGCGGGTAGACACGAGCTTAGTGCTATGATGTATCTGAACGTCAAGTGTATATAAAATTTTTATCATGGTGGTAACCTACGCAAGCGTTTGCTTCCTGGACGCCTTGAAAGATTGTCACTTTTAACGTTTTTCAGCAATATAATACCAGCTCTGAAAAATTTTTGGCAGGAGTGGTGTGAGGCATACAAGCCCTTTCAGTTTGTGGGATAATCGAAGATGCATGCAACAAAAATTTAATGTTAGCACTCTACATAAGATTTTTACAAAATAAATTGACCATTGTTTCAACCTGACTGACAAATGATGATATTGTAGGAAGTTGTTGATCATCAAGCAATCATTCTACAGATTAATTTGTCCAATATTACAACACAATTTTATCATTAAATGGACTTAATGATCAGTACTTCCAACACAAAGGGCTATACAGTATCTTTGCAGTCACACCACAACAAAAATCAAAATTAATAAAAGCAGTGCTTTCAACTTCTTTAAAAACAACTAGTTTGTTAACGTCCTCTCCTCTTGACTTTACAAAACTTTATGTATCTTTGCAGCAAAATCTCTCATCTGCAGTATCTTAATCTTCCATGTAGTGTTCTGCCTTTTGTCAGGCAACTGTGCAATGAACTAAAGAAAACATAGCAACGGACTTTCAAATCCAATTTCCATTATCACATGACATGTAAGTTGGACACATAATGATTTCAAGTCAAGAAGCATAGCATGAGAGCAACAGGATAAATGAATGGCAAATTACTAGGGCTAAATGTTGGATGCCTACACTTTTTCTGACTCAACAATGGTTCTTTACCTTTTTTACATATCTTACCCTTTTATCAAACAAGACTACCAGATTTACCCCCAATTCACTCGATGGAGTTCACTTAGTGAAAACACGAAATTAACAATCTTGCAATTTAGATTTAGAAAGATTTACTGTATAAAAATTTACATTGGCTCCAATTTATGGTTCAGAAATTTACCTCCTTGGAAGATGAAATTTATGCCCATGGGTTTATTCTAGGCCAAGAACCACTGGACTAGACAGTATGACCAAAACACATCTAATGATGGTCTCTTTGCAAGTCCANCATGTTCCTGCTAACAATGCACTGACATANATCTGAAAAGTGAGGTTGGTGTTTTGTTTGTGAAATAAATTTTCCTAGGCACTGCCTGAAAACATTTACAGTCTGCTAAATGGCAAAGGGAGAGCACAAGAATATGCGAGCTTTCTTATTTGACACACAAACATGTTAGAGAGAACACTCCTTCAATCAGCTTAGCACAGGATGGGGCAGTATTTCTAACGAGCATGTTGGTTCAGACCCATTGAGTCAATTGGTGATAACTTCCCCAACTTGGCACTTTAAAATTGAGCTAGAATACATACATAGATGTTTTTCACAAACAAAATGAGCAGCAGATGATCACAAATTTGCATTGAATGAAGTTTCAAACCTTGATGTCCTTTTCATGTTATTGTGGCCACAAGAAAATACATGAGCCCTTTATTTTGGTGAAAAATACACAGGGTTTCTGCAAATTGTTATTGTTAACAGCACAACCATTCAAAACATATTAAATTTTTGATGGTTTGACTTAGTCATAAGCCATCCATCATGAAAAAAATAAAATATTCCAGTGATATTCAAAAATGAGGTGCAGTTTAATGACATTCATGCCACATTAC
>JGI24159J19872_10013040_pt1 | contig 10819 bp, 9 predicted proteins | sample Ectturendosymbi4_FD_19872 | JGI IMG/M metagenome (IMG submission 19872)
CAAAAAAAAAACGGAACTTACAAGAAATATGTCGTCGAGCAAGTTCGCCGGGACGTTCGGGTACATGTCGCGAAGCTGGTTCCGCTTCAACTGAGACGCGAGTTCGATTGTTTCCAACTGGAAAGAAGCCACGAAATTGTGAGCAACAAACGCGGGCACCTCGAGCGAAGACAACGCGCGCGCTGAGCTCACATTCTGCTGCTGTCGCTTTTTTTCCGATTGCTCCGCGCACATCTCTTCTCGCATGATCTCGGTCAGCGGTTTGCGCTCGTGTTGCCCGGACGACCACGTCTTAGCTGGGCTGTGCGGCGCCGGATTGGAGCGAGACGTGCCTCCGCCGGGGGGTGGGGGGGTCCGCGACCTGCGAACGGAAGAAAAGCGTGTGGCGCGCATGAGGGGGATGCGTAGGGGCGAAATTTCAATCTTCCGCCAAATGTGTTTCGTCGCTTTTTACGCAAACGCGGCTCAAAACTGCGACGACGCAAAGAAGTGCCCGGAACGAGAAAAAGGTTTTGGACTGCAGGAGTCCATCTGCTGCATCTGAAAATCCTTTGTTTATCAACTCGTGACGTAATTTATCCTGACGTCAATTGCACTTTTTTGCCGAAAACAAAACGCCGACTTTTGTCATAAGCGATTCCCGCACGAAGGCCAAACTGGCCGTGATCATTAATCGAAACGTGTTGTGTATACTTACGTGGAAGGGCCCGGTATTTGAGAGAGGCCGACGAGCGGTGGGTTCTTCACGACCGGTGGCGCTCTGCGAAAATCCACACAGCGGCAAATAAACACAACAAACAGCGCAAGTAAAGTTTTTATCGTCCGCGGTACATTATCAGTTACCACCAGTCACGTTGATACTGATGTTTATACAAGCTACTTTAAGGACTTCAAAGGAAGAGTGTGTGTTGTTGTTTAGAGGTGCGATTGTCTGATCATCAAGAAAAGGTCTGCGACATGATCCATGAAGCGGCGATAAAGCACGTGCCTTCAAGAAACTGAAGTCGCAACGAAACATCTGCGCGAGTAGATTAACTCCTCCATTTACGCGGGTAGATTAACTTACCCATTGTTCTTGCACTAACCTTGATGCTTATTTCAATCACTTCATAAATCGAAGCTGTCGTTAGAAAAAAAACACGCTCTCGAAACTTTTCAGCCGGATTTTGATGAGAATTTCTGCTGATAATTTTTGATTGAGCAACAATCGAACATTTTCGACAAATCTACAATTCCAGTTGGACAAACTCTGCAACAAACTACGCTCAGGAACATTCAATAAAAGAGTCGCACGGATCCCCCCATTAAGACGATTCGCCGAGATGTGGCGCACACACGGTCGGACCAACCGATCTATTTTCGTCGGGTCTATGCTGCTCTTCTTATACGGAAGTAAGCCATACTCTTCTTCCATTTGCAATCTGAAAAAAAAGCTTAAGCTGTCAGGGCGTCTCGAACTGTTGCTGAGACGAAGCCATCGGGCTTCGTTGGGGTCAACAAGGACCGCAGACCATCGATTTACAGGCAAGTGACGTCACTGGTCAAGCGCGGCATTGCCAGTGCAATGTTGGTGAAGACGAGAAGAGAAGAATCGTTGAACGCGCAGCTGCGAACAGAGGAAAAAGCGAAAGGGGCGAGAGAAGGGTCGAGACAAAGCGAGTGGCAAAGCAAATATTGAGAAAGAGATCGACCGAAGTCAAAGTCTGAGCCAGGTCTTATGAGCAGGAAGGCATTCCAAGATCGACAGGAAGACATTGAATTCTTTCAATCAACATGATGTGGTTGCGACCTTCAGGAAATGAATTGTACGTGTTTTTGTGCTGATGATTTTCAAGATGTAAGGTGGTGCAGTGGATTAAGCGCGCGTCACTGAAGCTGTTGGGTAGGGTTCGATTCCCGGTCGGGCCATACCGAACACTTGAAAAAAGGCACTGACGGCCTTTTCCACCCTCGTGCTCATCGTTAACGGACGCAAAGGAAATGTTAGTTCACCCGAACTACTGGCCACGCCGTGAATACTTCTAAATTCGCTGCCAGACGTGGCAAAAAGAAATTCGCTCGCAAGCGCTTTTTGCAAAAGAGAATGCGATCGCATACATTGAACAAAACGTTACTCGAACAAAGACTTGCCGTCTTGCCAGCAGTTCGTCCTCTTGGATCTGTTGCAATTCAAACGACGAGTGCTCCTTGTTTTCCTGGAACACGCGACTCGACGACAAACTCGAAACGGACGCTTCGGGTTTCAACGCAGGGGTGCTTTGCGATTTTGCCGCGTCCTGCGGGAAGAGAGAAAAAGAATTAACGAAAATAAAATAATAAACAGGTCTTCCTCAACTCAAACTGGCGAGATTGCAGTCAAAGCTCCTGTACCTTACTGGAGCGTCGTGCCTTTGTTCGCATCCAAGCCGCGTAAAGCTGTTTCGCCAAGTCCATGGTCAGTTCCACCTCCGTGAAATCGACGTCATCCTCCGGCGCCTCCCCAACGAACGACGTCAATCTCTGCAGCGCCTCTGGCGGCAGCGCGAAGGAAAACACTGGTTCATCGACTCCTGCGCAGAGAAGAGGAGGGAAAACATGAAGGTCAATGACCTGAAGTTTCAGCGGATTAATCTTCGTGCGTCATCGACACGAAACAGCAGCAAAAGATACAGTTTTTTTCACACAGTCCGCTCGAGCTTGAGTGCTCAAGACGCCACCGCGCTGCTGTGAAGTACGAGTCTTTCGCTCTTTGGTTTTTCGGATAGAGCGCTGCACAGCGACATGTTGTGTCGACGCTGCGTAAGACAGACCACCGTTCAACCACCACTGGTCGGAGGGGGCCCAAGACTGGTTGGAGACAGCAAAGGCCAAAATGGCGCGGTCAGGAGCCTGCTGGGAACAAGGAGAAATGGTGTGGTGCAACTAACGGCAGGCAGCAGTACTTTCCGAAGCACGGCTGCCATTGGCTTGCTGGAAATAGGCAGAAAATGTTGCATCCGACGTCCGGCGCCGAAGTGAACGAAAGCCGTGCTCAGTCCAGGCCAGTGCGGTCCAATGTGCGCAGGGTGCAGTGCTCAAGCGAAAAACCTCAGTGCGGAAGTGGTGGTGAGCTTACCGGTGTAACTTCTTCATCGCCCGTTAGAAGTATAGCCCTTTATAGTGGCATCTGGCGGCAGTTTTGAAACATTGCACGGTTGGTCGTTTGAGGTATCGTGATGATGACAGCTACTCAAGAGCTTGTCACCGAACTGTGAAGTTCCTAGTGGCGTGTCAATAAAGTGAGCACATCGATCATACCACACCAATCCATGTTTCAATCAAGTTTCCTGTTGCTGATGTCTGCGTCTATAGCGGATACAAATACCGCAAAACTGCACTAACGTTTAAGAGAAATGCGGTTAAAAAAGCATAATGTACCTTCGCTCTCACATTTCTCGGCATTTTCTGCAGGCGCCAAACTGCTGTAGTATTCATCCAGGGTCACCGAGGGAGACGGGCATGTCCCGCTTTTCTTTGAACCTGCAACGAAGTAGCAGGGGCGTATACTCCGGGTGACCGGCGCACACTCAATCAAACTGATCGTGACACTTTTCCAGATCGTGTGACAAAGGGAAAATCACAAGAAAGCTTGAAAGATCACTATGTACGTCTCATTGATTTTCTGAGTCAAATTTCAAAACTGCCCCATTTAAAACTGCTTTATTTCGTTGAATTTTCCAGGCATCACTAGTTTCCCGTTTCGTTTTTTGATGTGGCAACCCCGGGTGTGCGCTGATACAGCCGCACACCTTTGCGTGTAATGAAAGCATCAACATCTACCAGGACACATTCAACCTTCATTAATTGGCAGGTCAGCCGGATTGAGCATAACGGCTCAAACAAGCTCGTATCTGTTCTGTCGCGCCAGTAGTTGTACATTTAACAGCTACATATTAAAGAAATGAAAATTTCTTTCGTGGGCTACTTTATGCGCATCATCAGTTCTTTTGTAGTAGAGCAAGTTTTGATCTAGCAACCCGGGGTGTGCGCCATTCCAGTCGCACACCTTCTGGACCCGACTTCTCGTATTCGACAAGACATTCGCGCAGACTGTTTTTGGAGTTGTGAACTGCGCGGTTGTAGGGCTGAGTGTATTTCCTCCCCTGTTTTAACGCGCTATCTGACATATGGCAGTTGTGATTGCTACAGTCTGGGTGGTGGCAGACGGGATGGCCGGGGAGTGTCTTTGCGCCACCTCCTGGCCTTGCTGTATCTGCATTGAGAAGTTTACCAGCGCTGAGGCCAAAAGCGAAGCTGTTGTTGTTGTCGTCGTTGCGTTGAGTGTATTTTCCTCGTTCGCCTAGTTGGAGCGCTGGTAGTTGAAAGCAGGGACGGGGAAACTATTTACTAATACAGGCCAGATGAATTGTGCAGTGTCGCTGGCGGGCCGCAAAAAAACTATGTCAAGGAGCGAGAGATACTTTTCTTGGCTTACGATCTACGTGTCTGCTTGTCATTGACTTTCGCTTTGACGCGATCTTGTGTTCTACCATGGGTAACGAAAATTCTGATGCGGGCCATATCAAATGTTCACGCGGACCGCAGGTTCTCCACCCTTGGTTTAAAGTCAATGCAATGTTATATTAAGTTATACAACAACGAATAACGAACACGGAGAGCACGTGTACAATAATATGCATATTGTGTCAAAAAAACTTCGTCGAAACGTTGGATTGGAAACGTGAATATAACGTCGTTGTGTGACGTCACAAACAAGGCACACTCAGTAAAAATGACCAGCATACGGCACTGGGGAGTAGACATGACTGTTGCAGGATGGTGTAAGGTGATCAAATGGATTCGAAATCATTGGCCAGCACAGCAGACTTAAATAAAACAATCAAGGAATTGACAGTTCAACAGGCTGTTAAATCTTAGATTTTACTCACTACTCTGCGTTTTTAATACCAACAATAGATGTGAGAGGGTTGAACAAGGGGTGCGAAGACCCTTTCCGTAGACTTGGTCGTTACTCAGGGCTACGTGAAACAAAGTTGCCCTCATATCCTGATGGGAATTTTAGAGTAAACAGTTGGTTTCTTCGTTTTTTTCTGATTCAGGTTGATTTTGCAACATATAGTGTTGGACAATGACAAAACAAAGATCGCGCTTTTCAATTGAGAGTCACACAGAAGCACCAACTTATCAACTGGTCTTCATCCAACCCGAACAAACTCGATTCGGCTACCACGTCGGTCGTCCACTGTAAGTTTCTGTCGCACTTCACGTAAACGTCTCGGAGGTGACCGGGGGGTAAGTTTTCGAAGAGAAGCTGGAGGGTTTGTAGATCCTTGCTCTCGTTCGGGGACTGCAAAGGATGTTGTTTGGACAAAATTTTCAACCAATCAGCTGGTAATAGATATAAATACGTATCTACAGATTGCTCAAAGAAGTTTAATTGTTATCACTGTGCAATTTATGAACTTGACAAATCGTCATGAAATGACCTCAAATTGTAAAAGCATGTGTAGAAACAATACAAAATTTTGTGCCTCATGCGCTTGGAGAAATTGCATTCATTTTAATCGAAACGGGGTCTCGTGTGTTATTATGCCCAAATACAGTTGAAGACTGTGCAGCTCCACAAAAAATGCACCAGCTGCCATACAGATTTGGAGATGGCACAAAAAATTTAAAGGGAAAGTTGTTCGTGTGGGGACCCCAGGAACTTTTTCCCCACCCCACCCAGCTTCGAAAATCTCAAGCTGAGGGATAATGTGCGGGAGACTGTCACCGAAGACATGCTGGAGCTGGACAAACCACATGATGTGCGACTTTTTACAGGTGATGGGCATATTGAAAACTTGTGAAATCGTTTATAAAATCGGCATACATCTGAATAAAGGCTTAATCTTGCCCCATTAATCATTAAATCGATTTAGTACACGTCTGCAGTTTGTCTTTAATCAGATGCATACATCCCAAATGACAACACATTTCTTGGAACACCGTGCATACTGGGCAACTCACCCACATGCACCGGAAAATAGAACAACAAAAATTGCTATCCACTGTTGGCAGGTTTTCCCGCACGATGAATGGCTAATATCCAATTGGAATGCCTGACACTGGATTTCCTCAAAAATGTTACCATTTCTCACAGTTCATTCACGTCCAGTGAAGACACTGTACTAAGTATAATTTGAAAAAACCTACGGTGTTTTATAGAACGCACTTGGCAGCACTATGCTGCATTTACGATGTTCAACCATGGAAAGAGAAAAAAAAAACAAGGCAATGAAAGACAGCCTGACAACTACCAAAGGCATTCACAATATCTCAAAAACAAGGAGAAAAGCTGAGTGAGTGGCGCGTAAAGCACACTGTGACCACTCCACCAGGCGACTTGTTACCTGAACGCAAGCATCAGGTTGAACTTACCGCGCTTTCCAAATCATCCGTCAATGTGCTCTTGTTCAAAACGTTCGGGGGGAGCTTCGCCCGCATTTCGGCGACAGAAACGAAATTGGCGGAGCTGGAAAAAAGCACAGCGGCGGGAAAGTCCGTCAGCGATCCTACGCACTGCTCGGCTTTTCGCAGAGCGACGAAGTCGTCGGGATCGGTCCACGAGCACGCGTCCGCACGTGATGGCGTCTTGTCCGGATTCCGCGTTTGCGAAGGAGGTGGTGTTGAAGCAGGTGGAATGAGGCCCAGCAAGGAGGTCCAGTCGCCGTGGCCCAAGTCCTGGGCGCCGGCCAGCAGGTTTTCGTTGGCGGCAGATTTCGCGGTCTTTTTTCTGAGCACGTGCTGCGAACATGCAGCGTCGTTTGATGATCTGCCGACCTCACCACCGTCGCTACTTTGGGGATGACAGAGAGAATCGTCGCCCTCCGTACGAGACAATAGCTGGGAAGATTCGTTCGAATCGTTCAAAACCGAATGCGAGATGGTTTGTTGCGGTGAGCAGTTGCTGGATTCGGGGGTATTGAAACAGTCTGGGACTGTAGGTTTTGGTCTACTTGGATCAGGACAAGAAAGAGCACTGTCCTTGATTGCGGGCGCTGATCCGCTTGGAGCTGGGCAAGAAAAGGAGTTGGCCTCAACATCAGCACTTTTTTCTTTATCGTTCACTTTGCACAGTTCTAAGGTTGCTCTGAGATCCAGAAAGGTCTTCTGAATCGCGTCTTCATCACCCGCGACGCTTTGCTTGTGCTTTGGTTCGACAGTCTGCACAGCACATCTTGCGGGCTTAAGGAACTGAGCACTGTGTCCGCTAGTAGACGCACAATCCACGTCCGGTGGTTTGGAGCGCTGTCCTAGCGCAGGCCTTTCGGACATTTTAAATTCAAGATTATTATTACTCCCCGAGTTTTGAGGGGGTTTGTTTTGGACCTTTGAAGAGCTACCACGCAGTAAGCTTTCCACGGTAACATTTTTCTCGTACCTGCAACAAAAGTACAAACATTTGAATGTATGATATCTTTAGATTTCGATACAACAAACATCATCTTACTCAGAATGGAAAAACAAGGCAGTACCACGTTTATAAACAACACCGAACACATTGCTGTTTCAGTACGGACATGACCCCGACTACAATCTCCGTAAAATTGTTAGGCACTGCATGATCATAGAACTTCGTATTACCGAGGTTAAGCCTCAAGCGATATGCGTCAATCTGATACACGATAGAACCAGGTTTGTAACGCGCCTTCTTTGTCTTCTGATGCAATTAATTGACGCCAGTTTCGAGATGTTCTTTTTCAACGCGGAAGCGTTAAAGAAACCTTATGCCAGGTAAATCTAGTATTGCAAGCAGGGTTGCGGAGTCCGAGGTTTTTGGGTGGAGTCAGATTTCTAACAACACTGGGAGTCGGAGTCGGATTCTTGTGTCCGACTCCGGATGTCTAATTGGATCATTTTCTACATCACACTCCTAAATTGGAAATTCCTGTTGAAATTGTACAAATTCCTTTGAAACTTTTGTTGAAACAGAGATTTCTTTCTGTTTACCACAATTCCCATTGATTTTAACAGCGAAATTTCATTCCCTTTATGTTAAGGAGTCGGAGTCGGTGTCGGAAATTTTGGAAAGTCGGAGTCGGGCACCTCCGACTCCGCAACCCTGATTGCAAGTGGGGTTGTTCAACGGACACGTTATCGCTGAGCTGTGGTGTGTTCCTGGTGTTAACATTCTAACACAGCGCAAGATTCACCACAAGGGGAAAAAATAAGGTCGGAACGCGTCAAAGGCTTTTCTGAAATTAAATCAAGCTTGTGATCAAAGAAAACGTGCAAGTCAAGCAAAACTCAGAAATCTGAAAACAACGTGAAAAGGAGTCTACTGTTTTGTCACAATAAGGCAACAGAAGCATCATTTAAACTACACGGAAAAACAACTATGTTGCTCTTGTCAGTCCATGCACTGCCTGACCTGTCCAGCATAGCGAGGATTGAGGCTTTCGTCACTCCGTGGTGATTGCGCCTTTCCAGTTCAGAGACTGAAAACAGGATCAGAAGACTGTAGTTAAAATCTTGGTGCAAAGCATTTATTAAGTTAACGATACATTCGACGCATACCTTTGTTTTTCCACCATGTCTCAGGTTCCCGAATTTCGACTCTGTAGTTGTAACTATCGGCTTTCAAAACGTAGGGCTGCATTTCCCAGGCGCATATGTTTGTGTTGTCGATGATGATGGGTGACCGCCCTGGGCACGGGACAAAAATTGCGTTTGAAAAAATGGTTTATTAGGAAAAAACAGCAAGAATCATGCGAGAAACTCGAAAAAATGTCAGAAAAACGAACGTAATTCTAATGAAGCAGCGAAGCATCTAGTTCTGATCTGCATAATGTACCACGAAGTTCATTCGGTTGCCTCGAATTTTTTAAAGCTTGTCGAGATTTCAGTTTTCTTACTGTATCACACGTCGAAGCGAACGCAGAATTAGTTTATATGATTTTTTAGAGTTTTTTGAATTTCTTGTATAGTATTTTGAATTTGGATCACAAACTCAAACAACGCTGTCTGCAACACGATTCGCCAGGCGAGAAAGGCAATGCACCTGAGAACGAACAGTTCCTGTTTTCACAGTAAGTTTCCGATTTTGAGGTTTCATATCCATTTTACATTTTTTAAGTCGGCAAGCTTGTTACTTAGAAGTGGGCTAAGAATCACAGTATTAAGCGTAGAAGCATAAGTTTTAATGGAAAAGGCGAACAAAACAAGATTATGCATCGGGAAAAAAGTTTCTATCACAGACATTATCAGAGAAATTTGGCAAAGACAGCCTATGTCGTCCGCTGTACGAACGCAGCGGCGTTCTTCACACATACAGGACGTACCTTCTTTCAGGGCCCGCTCTGCGCGAGACCGGTTCCAAGCATGCGCTTCTGTGAGCAAGTTCCGATCGAAACGATACTCGCCGTTCGGCGATATGAAATAATCATCAGTGCTCAGTACGCAGCCGTGCGCGCCTGCAACAGAAAAGGTTCGAACACAGCGACAAACGCTTTGGTTCATTTCTGATTATTTTCCTCGAAAAACTATTCCGCTCCGACACACGACGAGACGACATGCCGTTGATTTTGTATCTACTAACTTGGGTTGCTTGACGAGACAAAAGGCATCACCCAGGCCTCGGCCTTCCGTCAATTGTCTTTAAATAATTTCGTCGCGTTGCATGTGGTCCAGCTAAAAGCGTCGTGTGAGTGGGATGAGCAACATGCCGCGCTGCACCGCGGTCATTGTTGCAATCCACGACTAAGCATCGCATCAGTCTCAGTTCTTTCGACATCGCGATCAAACTTTGCTGTTCACAAACAGTAGAGTAGCCCAAAAAATTTTTTTTGGGGAAAAATGTTTGATTTTAGGCGAATAACGCTATTTTGTTTGGGATACCGCCTCTCAAAGCACAAAATGACTATATGTTCTACAAATGTGGGGGGCATGGCACCCTAGGCCCCTCTGGCTACGCCTATGCTCACAAACAACAATCGACTGACGTGAAGGTAGCGACTATTTCCGAAGGAAAAATGTCAATCCTATGGAAAGACATGCGCTGTGACGGTATGTGTTGCGAACGTGATCAACAAATTCAGACGGCGATTGGTTGTACTTTTCACTACAAAGACATAACAGGTTCCATTTCCGAAAAATTTTGATTACTTACCCCAGCACTTCACTAAAACGAAACCAATGTTTTATCAAGAAATCGTGTTTGAAGTAGCAACGCACAACGTGCGGTGGCAGCAAACCGCCAGAGTAACCCCTCCCTACTTGATTGTACGACTCGACCACTCCACCATTGGACGCAAGTGCAATGATGGCATCGGGCCTTCGCTTTCAGGCACTCGAAGGTGATGCGTAAATCATCATGCACTTCGTTGTGCTGCTGCAACTAAATCTTATTTCAAAATGTATCCTCTTCGCATTCTTGCGATATCAACCGTGCGTTTCAGCTTTGCCAAGATTCTAATTCAAACAATACATGTCCGAATTAATGTTTTTAGCGCTGCCCCTGGGCGAAGATTCGTAGGTAGAATATTGCTGTTAGTTTTCCTGCAGATGGCGTGCTGCAATCACTGCTCTGATGCACTGGCATGCGAATTGCTAATGCAGAACTCTGGACAGCTAACTGGTAGGCATCTAACTAGGAAAATGCTTTCAAGGCTGTAAGTTTTAGATTCAGGTCTGCAAGTTAATAAAGGTTTGTTAACTGCCTATTCGTCTGTACAATGTGAACATTGTATTAGTATACTCAGGGTTGTCCATGGGACATATTTATCTGTCCCATCCCATAGCAATTTATGCCTGTCCCATCCCATGGGATTCCCATTACATTATTATAATATTAATATGG
>JGI24159J19872_10013041_pt1 | contig 10819 bp, 4 predicted proteins | sample Ectturendosymbi4_FD_19872 | JGI IMG/M metagenome (IMG submission 19872)
AGTGAAGAACACTCGTGTCTGCCACAGTGCTAGTCCCGACACTGACCGTCGTTTGGTCTTCACCACTATCCAAGCTCGTCAAGCTCCGAAATTTTTAGCTTGCATTCCATAAGAACCTTAATATGGCTCTAAAGAAGAGTGAAGACTTGCATTCTCAACAGGTTCACAGCCAGCCTGAACTCTGCTTCTCATCAAGGCTGCTGGGCCGGAACTCAAATTTCCGAATCTAGCTCTGGCTCTAGCCCCGGATCCGGCTTCAGCTTATAAAGGTTTTGGCTCTAGCTTTAGGTTGGCAGACGTCCTTGAGTGCCAAAGACTTTCCATGAATTTTCTATCAAAGCTGGTTATGTCCTTGATATTTGAAAAACTTTTTGTTGTGCTTGAGTATTTTCCAGCATCCTTAAAAGTTCTTGAACAGTTGTGAAATTGTTCATTATTGAACTATTGATTACATTGAACATTCAAGGATCAAGATTAAACAATGTAATTGAACAGAATAACGTGTAGATTTGTTCCATCTTAAACAGTTGTGCAGTAATAAGTACCCACTATTATTCAGCAAGGTTTGTTTAAAAAATGTGCTACACCAACTAGCGTGCGGAGGGGGAGGCCACTGTCATAGGCGGATCCAGGGGGGGCTAAGGGGGCTGAAGCCCCCCCTAAATTTTTTCAGNTACGTTTTTTGATCGATGGTTCCCGACACAGAAACGTTCATTGTGGTGATTTTTTTTTGTAAAGCTATTTAATAAACCCTTTCTTGCACTGGGATAGGGAAAAAAATATTTAATGAAAAGCTTATTTGCTNAATTTGGGCAGTCCGAATGTGTTTATTTCATTATAAATGAATTTTCTAATAAACAAGTTTGCATATAAAAATATGGTCCCAATNTTCTATAANTACGTAAGTGTTTACATAAAGTATTTACATTGCATATACGTTGTATAAACCGCACGTGAATAGACATAGCCAGGTGGCCATGGTCCCTCCAAACTTTTGGAATATCTAGTCATGTTGTGCTTTAAGAGGCAGTATCTTAAACAAAATACTGTTGCTCGCCTAAAATCAAACATTTTGACCCACCCAAAACTTTGGGCTGGCCATCGCCATGCCACTGTGTACGTAAGCATTTAAACTGTTGTTTCATTTGGGTAAGATTGAGCTTCTTGTGGACAGAAGATGAATAAATAACAGACTCAGAACCGTCACTAGAAAGTTTATAATAGGGGGCTTTGCGTTTGTGCGGGGCGCTTGACATACTAAAAATTGACAAAAACTCCAGTGATATATAGTGTTTCATGTTTCAATTTGGGAGTTTGGAACATTGTTTGGGGGGACAAAACCCACCAAAGGCTCCCGCGGCAACGGGATTGAGCAGACTGTGCACAAAAGTTGAATAAGCTGCAGATCATACTATTTTTTCCTACAAGCTTTTATGAATGAGTGCAGCTCATGTTGTTATTTAATGAAGGCACTAAAATTACGCTAAAACGAACTTACAATGTAGTTAACTACAGGCTAGGCCAGGGCGTTCAGTGACAGCGTAAATTCGAAAATAGCAAACCTAACCGTAAATCGAAGCTTACATGTCAGGTAGGCTTAAAATGAAGTGCGCTAGATTAGCTGCAGCTAGGCTATGCTAAAGATGACTACTGATAAGCATCAGACCTGCCAGCAACAAATTTTGGACAAAAGTTCAGCTCAGCACGAAATCAGATGTTTTTTATCGACCAAAATTCTGCTGTCTCTAGTAATTTTTTTTCAACCTTCTGTGCAATATTTCTAAAATTGTGTTAGCGCGATATAGGCCTAGTCACGTTTCGTTCAAAAAATTGAATAGACGAGAAGTGGGTCATTGACTCACTGCCGACTTCACGTTTCCCGCTGTGACATGGAAAAATATATCATTTTCAATGCCCTTGTGATGCAATAAATATTTCAATGCCTTTGTGATGCAAAAATTTATCATTTTCAATGCCCTTGTGATGCAATAAACATCTTCCGGTGCAAAATTATTGCTTTCGAGTTTTTTGGTATGTTTGTCTCTACGCATATCTCAAGCGTTTTTTCCGTGGGATAGGGAACGTTGTGCTTGTTTTCAAAATAATAGGCTACATCTTTTTTTCCATCTTCAAGTTATTTTCTATGGTCAGATGACTTTGATAGCAATCAACAGCATTTTGTTTAAATAGTTTGTGATTGATAGTTTGCCACTGATGGTCAGGTATTTTTGGAAACAAATTTAGCCAATTTGGCTAAACAATCGTGATGTGCAGGGGCTTAACGAGGTTAGATGGCGCCTGGGGCAAGAAACAAATTTGGCGTCCCCACGTTCGAACCTGAGGTCTTTCGGAAGTGATGTAGACCTACTTTATTGAAGAAAGTTTATTGACATTGTGACATCCCCCCGCCCCCTCAGTAATTCGGCGCCCGGTGAATTTTTCCCCCTCGCTCCCCTCGTTTCCCCCCTATGTGATGTGCAATAAAAATCGGAAAATTTACTGAAAATAAAGAAATTTTCAAATCCGAACCTCATGAACTTGTATTCCACGAACATCTGTAATCTTCGAACGCAATACGGCATGGCCTTGCAAAGGCTTGCACAGACTGCCAACAAAGGTTACTGCATTTCAGGTTTCTTGGTGTACTGTAGTTTTTGTGTCACTTCTACGCCTGCCCTACGCGTTTTTTCGGCGTGGACCTGTGTTTGTTTTGCTAATAATAAAATTTTCTGACATTCAACAAGTTGCCTTTTTAAGGTTAGGTAAGTTTGAGAATAATTTCTGAATTGTTTTAGCTCCGGAAACGTCCCATAAGCCTGGGTAGTGATAAGTATGCGATTTAGCCATGTTTGTTAAAAAACGGTACCTGAGCAGTTGGGTTTTCACTGCCATGATGTCAGTACACATCCGGATGAACGCGTCCTTGAGCCCCCCCCTAAACAATCCTGGATCCGCCTATGACTGTGCCACACCCACCCACCCTCAGACCCTAAAAATAAAATATGTAAAAACAGTATTGTCTAAAACTTGCTTCCAGAATGCACAAAAATGCGTATTTTTAGGTGTAATTTTGAATAATTTTCCCGGGAACCCCTAGAATCGTCGTGCCTTCGGCACCTCCCCTAAGGTTGATTTGTGGCGCCACACGATTGTGACGAAACTTGGCCCCCCTCGGAAATTTTCTGCGTACACCACTGCCAATATCAATAAAAAGTAATAAAAGTAGGCATGAAGTACAATTTTAATCATCACAAAACGACAAAATGTCTTTGAAAAAGTTGAAGTGATCTGGCAACCCCACATTGGCTCCGACCCTAAAATGATTTGGTCCGTGGAAAACTGAAAACCATTGTTATTTGTACAACTCGCTTGCCGCACAAACTAGGGCTGTGGAAATTAGTGAAAATTTCCGAATTGCAACTAGTATACACATCGCTGTTGCACAGTTCGAATTAGAATGTTACAAAAGTAGTCAGAATATATTCAAATGTACCACAAATAATAAATCATCAGACTTACCTTCAGAACAAAATCAAATCCATTTCAACTTGAAATTTGTCAAGCCATCAAAGCTCAAAATTTTACTAAACATTAGATTTGTTGTTCCAGCTCTGTCAACATATGCTGTAAGTTTCATCGCTGCTCTGAAAGCATGATGCGCTGTAGAATGCTGCATGAACTGCGAGCGTTGGATTCCCGTCGCATTGTGACGAAACAATATCACATGTTTCTGGCACTGATCAAGGTCTTTGTTCGTAACAGGTTGGATGTGATATGTGTCCGCGGTAGTATCACGAATTTTGCTTAAAAATGAGTCAGCAGGAACTATGGGAAACTTGACAAACATCCAAGTGGAAGTGTCCACTGTGCAAACCCTGCTGACGTTGCACAACTGCAAAAGTAAACAAGAATGCTAGTGCAACAGGTGCAAATCGTCGCCTGAAACACATTTGATACTTTCATTCCATGATGCGTTTTGTTGATATCGTGATTATTGCGTTTTTGGAGGGAGTACATTCATCACATGGTCATGTGCTACTGAATATGCGTTATAATACAACGTTGATTGCAATAATCGGTTAATTGAAGCCATGCTTGACTAGCATCGAGTGTTGAATACCAGCTGAAAGGTCAAAAGTTCAACGAAGTGCTACGAGCCTTTTTGAACGTTGACTGCAGCGCAGAAAATTTCACAAGTTCAACGCAGCGTTACAAACCTTTGAAGATCAGAATGCAAGTTCTGATCAAGAAAAATGTAATGATGGACATGCAAATGACCCATTTAAGTAACAATCTCAATAATATTTCCACGGATATGAGCTCAATGATCAGTGATTGAAGCCACGTTTGACTGGCATTGAGTGTTGACTGCTGCCGAAAAGGTCAAAAGCTCATCGCTGTAAAATAAGCTATTCGCGATCAGAGCGCAAGTTTTAATCAAGCAAAATATTTTTTTGGGCATGTAAATAACCCATTTCAGTTAAAATATATTTAATGCTTCCACGGATATGAGCGCAATATTTGTTTCATTGAAGCCATGTTTGACCGATATTGAGCGTTGACTGCCGGCGTAAATGTCACAAGTTCATCGCTGTTAAATAAGCTATTCGAGATAAGATCGCAATTGTTAATCAAGCAAAGTTTTTTTGGGGCATATAAACGACCCGTTTCAGTTAAGATTTATCCACGGACATGAGTGTAATGATATGTTGATTGAAGCCATGTTTGACTAGCATCGAGCGTTGACTGCTACCAAAACGGTCAAAAAGTTCAACGCTGTATTAAGAGCCTTCTGGATTAGAGCGGAAGTTTTAATCAAGCAAAATATATTTTTAGACATATAAATAACCCATTTCAGTTGAAATTTGTATAATTTTTCCACGGATATGAGCGCAATATTTGTTTCATTGAAGCCATGTTTGTCTGACATTGTGTGCTGACTACTGGCGAAAATGTCACAATTAAGTTCATAGCTGTGAAATAAGCTATTCGAGATCAGAGCGCAAGTTTGAATCAAGCAAAATGTAACGTTGGCCATATAAATGACCTATTTCAGTTGAAATTTTTATAATTTTTCCACGGATATGAGCGCAATATTCGTTTGATTGAAGCCATCTTTCACTAGTATTGAAGGTTTAGTGCTGAGTAAAGGGTGGAGAGTTTAACGCTCTGAAACAAGCTATTCGAGATCGGAGCGCAAGTTTGAATCAAGCAAAATATATTTTTGGACATGTAAATGACCCATTTCGGTTGAAATTTTTATAATATTTCCACGGATATGATCGCTAATATTGGTTCAATCCGTACAATGTGGCCACGCTCTGGTAACGCGTTTGTGTTTCGCCGACGTCCGTATTGGAGCCGACTGGCGGCTGGAGCAACTGGCGGCTGAGTTGATCTAGGTTGTGTTGTCACCCTCCAAGGAGAAAAAATATGAGGAGAGAGACTGCGAAAGAGGCTTACCTTGACTTCTGTCGTCTCGAACAGGGTTGCCAGATTGGACTTTTTTAGGTCCAAATTTGCAAAATCTGGGCCATTTCAATCACGTTTGGACCAAAAAAAAATTATTTGGACCATAGGTTCAAACATAGATTATTATAATAAAAAAAAATTATTATAATCTATGTTTTTTAAGTTGCTATTTCTTAAGGCCAAAAAAATTGTAAATGTGGACCTAATTTGGACCAATTTGTGAATACATTTGGACCTTTCCTCTGTAGAACATCTGGCAACTCTGGTCTCGAAGTATCTGCCTATCAAGGAGTTTCGTTTTGACGAAATGTTAGGTTCTATCTCCTGGTACCACAAAAATTTTGATTTTTCTAATGTTTGCGGCAATAAACACAAAAATAAAGGCAGTGTCTATTTTGCCGCCAGGATGGCAGCAGCAAAAGGCTTGGTAGAAAGGAAGTAAATGTAAGTAAATGATAAACCTACAAGCTAACCTTAACCCTAACCGTAGCCCTAACCTAACGCTAAGCTAACCTAACGCTAAGCTATCACTAACCTAACTCTAATTCTAACCTAACCCTAACCGAACAACACTAACCCATAAACGTAACAGCTTAGCGGAACCTGAAAAAAAGCAAAGAAAAAAAACGAATGTCGGCAAGGTGAAGAGTCAAACTGAAAACCATTTGACATAGCTTACTATAGCCATTGCCTTTACTTATTTTGGCAAACCTCTCATAGACCTGTTACTATTTTTATTAAACAAGTGAAAAACAAGACTAAAATTTTAGGAAATTAATAAAGTCAATGACTTCCCGTGTTAGGCTGTACTAGCTGGCAACACAAAGATCAACCTTTGCACTTATTGGGCCAACCAGCATGGTTTGCCTCTGGAGACTGTGATAATGAGTCTGAGAGAACGTGTTTTTAGTGAGTCCTGGAGTAAGAGAACCTGTTCTTAAAAAATTGAATCCCACCAGCTGCCTACATTCAGGTAAGGTATATTGTGAGCCGAAACAATTTCATTCACTTGTAAAGCTACGTAGCAAACTGCACTTCCACTTGCAGTGTGTTAGGTAATGTGGTGAATTCAGCATGAGAGCAATATTTTACAACCGTATTTTTGTGTGCATTTTTAGTGCTTCTATGTGATTTAAAATTGAAAAATGGCTCAATGTAGCTTGCATGCAAAAAAGAATGAAGAAACAGTTTATTCTCTAACTACAAATGTTGTTGAAGAACAACTTAAAAAGGGAAAGCTTCAGTTAGTGGAAAAGGTTGGGAAATCGGACATATGGCGAGATGTGGGTGTTGTAGTAAAAGAAAGCATTCAAATGCCATTTGTTGCTTGCAAAAAGTGTCTAAAAGTTTTCAGATTCAGGAGTCGCGATACTGGAACAACACATTTGAAAAAACATGTTCAAATGTGTAAAAAAACATCTATCTCAATCTCAAAAAACATCTACCCACTTAAAAAAGAAATTGTTAAAAGTGCAGTTGAATTGGTAGCAAAAGACATGAGACCCACTTCAATCTTTGATGGAGATGGAATGAGGGCATATTCACAATGCCTAATTAATGCTGGAGCTAAGTATGGTAAATTAGATGCGAGCCAAGTTTTGCCATCTAGGAATACTTTGGATAAAGCATTACAACATGCAGCTGAAACCAATAGAGAAAACTTTATAAGCTTGCTGAAACAAGTGATTGAAAGAAATGGTGGAGTGGCTATGACGACTGATTTGTGGACTGATAGTCACAGAAAGCAGTCATATATTTCATGTACTGTGCAGTTCATTGAAAATGATACTGTAAAGCAATGTACATTATTTTGTGAAATCTTTAGGCCAATGACCAAAACTGCTGAAAATATTAAGATTGAACTAATAAGCATTCTTTTGAAATATGGTATTACAAATGATGTGGTAAGAAAACATGTGGTATTTGTGACAGACCAGGCAGCCAATGTTAAAAAAGCTTTAGAATCTTTTCATTGGCTTCCATGTTCTTGCCATATTTTAAACGCCATATTGCTCGATGCATTCAAACTCAAACCTGATGACCATGAAAGCACAAAAAATACTGAAACCATGTTTAAAAACAAAGAAATCTTTGACATTGAATGTGTGCAGAAGTTACTTGAAGAGGTGAACGAACTTGTTACATATTTTAAACAAAGTGGTCTGGCATCGAAGTTGTCAACTTCTTTTGTAAAAGAGTGTGTGATGAGATGGAACACAAAACTGGCTGTTTTAGAAAGTGTACACAAAGTTTTTCCTGAAATTCAGTCATTGCTTTGTGAGAAAAACCAAAAAGACAGACTTACAAACATTGATGTTATGCTGATGGAAGATGTAATCCAGTTTTTGCTACCATTTAAACTGATCAGTGAAGCAATGGAAGATGACAGATACCCCACAATTCATGGTGTATTGCTTTGGAAAAGAAAGCTGTTAGATCATTGCAAAGCTGATTTTAATGATGTTCCAGTTATCCGAATATTAAAGAGAAAAGTAACAGATTTGATTTCTAATAAATGGCCAGATACTGATTTTCACAAAATTGCTTTGTTTTTGTTTCCAAAATTTAAAAGTATGTCAATACTTCACCCTTCATGTGTTGAGCATGTTCACAATTTGGTTAGGAGGATGTTACGAAGGGAGGACTTCATTATGTCAGAATTAAAGACAAATGCAAATCATTGCTATTGTTCTGAACAGCCTCCTGCAAAAAAGAACAAAGGCAGTCATGATAAACCTTATGCCTGGGAGCTTAGTGAATATGTTGATCTACCCTCAGATCATGATAACTCTGATGAGGTATCAAGATATATTGCAGCTGACTTTTCATTTAATGATTCTGCATCTTGCCAAGACCACATTGGTGGCTGCAATGTTTTGAAATTTTGGCAAGAGCAAAAGGTGTCATATCCCAAACTTGCAAAGCTTGCTAGATGGATACTCTCGATACCAGCTTCTTCAACTTCTTCTGAAAGTGTATTTTCGTGCACTGGAAGAGTTAATGAGGAACAAAGAAATCAATTGTCTCCTGATTCTATTGATGGTATTGTTTTTCTTAATAGCGTTTTTAAAACTAAAGGCCACTAATTTGTATTAATGTTCACCAGAGATTTTAATTGCTTTGTGAAGTGTTTATGTATAAAAACGACTGGATAAATTTTTCTTAATTGTTTTATCAATTCATTGAGATTTTACACCTGTTTGCTAAAAATATTTTCTGCAAAAATTCTAATGCACTTTTTGCTCTTTATGTTCAACTTTTTGCTCTTTATGTTCAATTGTAATTTACAAACTGATGATGGTAGCAGAAGTTGTCAAAACATCTACTGTGCTGTTCACATAGATTGCTTTGACCGTTATTTTCATTATCATGTTTAATTGTGTTTGTGAATGTTCAGTAATTTTTTGTTAAATTTTCACATGTGTTACTTTTTGTGTCATACTCCGCACCATGTTAATTTTAGTATTGATCGTGCTTTTGGTTGCAGGTGCCAGGTATAAATAGGATGGAGACTGGCATTGAATTTATATAAGACGTCTTCATTTATTTAGTATTTTACTAATTTCTCAAACAGCATTGTTATTTTGTTTTTCAAGTAAGTATGATATTTTGTGGTGTGCAATGTGGTGCAGTACTCACAATGCCGAGAACAATTCGGATGCAGAATGAGGACAAAATTTTTATTGAGTGGTGTAGTTTTGAGGTCAAAGATATTGTGGGTACAACAACACTCTGTGAAACATGATGTTTTTGTCTTTTTTCTGTTTATAATGCTGTGTGTAAAGGTTGATCGGACCATGATGACTGTGAAAGCATCAAGTATGCATCTGAATTGTCGAATTTGGCAATTCATAATAAAAGATATGCAATACGTCTTAGCCATTTTATGCATGCAAGTTATACTTTCGCTGAAGCTGAACTACTGAAAGCTCAATCACAGTATTTGATTTTAGCAATAGACTTCGCACCAAAAGAGCCACCAAGCTTGTATATATGTACTACAAGCTTCTTAACATGCCAAGAGTGTCAATGAATTTGGTTAATTTGAGTATTGTCATTTCAAAAATGTTTTGTGTAGCGAAACTGGTGTTATGAACTGCTTTACATTGAAGGGAATAGCACAAGGGCAAAAAAAGATTGAATGAAAGTTCAGCTGTTTCTAGTTGCTGTACTTGAAGTTAACAAAGCGCAAAAATGTTGTATTAAAATAAATTCTTCAAAATTAAAACTTACAAGGATTAGGTGGGCACCCCCTTCAGATTAAATCAAAAAAATCATAAGTTTTATGCACACTGATTTGTATATTGTCAAACAAATTTATTGTTTTTTTTCTAGGTGCTTATGCAAGAGCTGTTGCAAAGCAGAAAAACGCAGAAGAGACATGTGACATTAGTACAGTACTGATAATGATTTTTGTTAAAAAGAAGGTAAGCCATGTTGAAAGGTTAAACTCAATGTTAAAAAATATAATAAAGCATTTTCACTGATTTTACTGCACATCCCTAGTCAAAAACTTTATACATTTTAGGTGGTGGGCACCTAAACATCATGTGTTCCATGCATGTTTTGTGAAGATGTTGCTTTATCTCAGGTTGAGTCACAAGTTGACATTACTTTAGATAAAGGTATGTATACATTTTTTTATACTGCTAAATTCCTTGAGTAAACTGGTGTTCAGCATTTAAGTTATTCTTATTGCAGCTTATGAAAAAACATCATGTTCTGTCTGAAACACATCAAAATGTTCTCGTAACTTGAGGAGTCACTGTTGGAGTTGGCGGTATGTACAGTGCAGTCCCGACGCTACCATCAGGTGAACTAGGCGTCCAATGGGGGCACTAAAAATGGATGAAAAATACAACTGTATGGTTCAGAAAATGTCGAATGTACGCCATGTAAAAGTGAATGAGCATGATTAATGAAACACACGTTTGTGTAGTTTTTCGAGAAGGTAGAGGTACTGCACTTTCAGGTTTGCTACATGAAGGTTAATACAGTATTTTTCATATTGCAGTAGAATTTTCTCAATTCGTCACCTCAAGGGGATTAGAAAAAAGCGACGAATTATGCAAACAGATGAAAACTCTCATAGAAGCTGGTATACTTTATCATAGTAAGTCGTTTACATAGTGCTCTTATTTTCAGTAAAATACAAGTTTATGACGTGGTTGAGTACAACAATTAATCCCTCTACTTCTACTCTATCTGGACTCCTCCATTTAATCTAGCACCTTTTAAATATAACAAACGGCAAAGACTTTCCGCGTTCTCTCAATGGGGAGTCGGGTCGCGCTTCGCACCTCGTGTATAAATTCGATAAACAAATTGCGAGGTGCAACAATTCTCA
>JGI24159J19872_10013044_pt1 | contig 10818 bp, 8 predicted proteins | sample Ectturendosymbi4_FD_19872 | JGI IMG/M metagenome (IMG submission 19872)
TTTGCAGATCGTTTTATTTGCAGATCGAAACTTTGCAGATCGTTTTATTAAATGCAAATTAAACACTTATTTAAATGCAAATCAGCTCAGCCACTGATGTTCGGGCAAAGCAGCGACCCGCCGCACTCCTTAACCTTTGCGTTCAAGCTAGTTGAACCAACCTTTACTTTCTTTAGGAGCTTATGTAGGGTCAGAATCGAGTCTCTCTGGCGACACGGCGTGGTTAAATTCGGATAAAAATCAATTTCAAACGCTCATTATTTTCTAAAGGAAAGACCAAGAGGTAGTACTTTCAAAGACACATTACTGGATGGAATGTGCAGAAGTTTACAAAGAGGCGTAAACAAATTACCCTTTGACGCCAACACCCTCGAGGATTAGGAACTTCATGTTTGATGAATTTCGAACGGCTTTTAAAATGAAATCGAACACGTCAGAATGCTGGAAATAAAAAAAGTAACAGTTAACTTCCCGGTGAGTTCGAAATACGTTGAAATTTCTCAAGGCTCTGTATTTCTCAACATACAGTTGCTACTTCGGCCATGAAATAAATGATACAGACTTCATGGTCAAGTTTACCAGCCTAGAATTTTACCGAAGTCAGAGATATTTTCCTGTCAAATACAAGCTAAAAAAAGCGGTGACGCAAAAATATAAATGCTGCAAATATTAGAACGACACTAAATACAAAATTACTGCAAATGAAGAATATTCCTGATTTTGCTTTGTTTGTAAGGAAAAATTTCGTCCCGGCGGTGGATAGCAAAAACATTCTCTTCCTCAATCTTTTAAGTACTCAAAGTGCCAAATAGGAATTTTCTCTTATCAACTGCATCTGCTCAAGCATGACCGCGTGGGATCGAAAATAGAGCGAGCCGCAGTCACGTGACTCACCAACTTCATGCAGCGGACTTTCAGGCCTTCGAACCACTTGTTGTAGTTCATCACAGAGACGATCGGAATAATGTCCCTGAAATATCAGAAGCCAGTTTTTATGTCACACGACCCCCCAAAATACCAAACAACTTGGATGAATGCTTTAGCATCAATCACAGATAATTAACCTATGACAAGAGTTAAGGACAAGAAAAGAAACAAACACACAAACCGTGGATCAGGTAAGTCGAAGTCCTTCAAATTCAGTTCCTTGCAGTTTTGTGACAAGTAGATGGTGTCCACATCCTGTAACATCGACACGCAATACAACTCGACGAAAAGTATTTTACACGGGGAGGGTTGTATCACAAATGTTTGTTGATAACAAAGTATTGTATCTCATTAACATCTGAAAGTTAGGATCTGAGATTGAAATCAGGTTTGTTTAATCACTTCTAATCGTTTTGAAACGCCATTTTCATGCATCATTCAAGTTTGCTGAAAAAATGCATTAAAACACTTGGAGTTAACCGACGTCTAATCGTAACTAAAAACACAACCGAAAAAGATTGACACTTCACGCTAAACTCTTCATGTAATGTTGCAACACCATACCCCAGCGCAAACAAACATGGGAATGACGACAGAGTGACGTTTGCCTGTTTCGGAATTGAAAGGGCGAACGCGTCAGTTAAATATTAAACTCCAGCCTTCGACACTCACGCCTTAACAAAATGCAGACTGCTGGTTGATGGCGCGTTTCATGCGAACACAAGCAACATACCCATTCCACCTCGTCGCGTACAGGACAATTGAGATAGTCGCACACGCAGCGATACATCTCCGAGAAGTTACCGCAGGGACCCGCTTCTGATTGGTCGGCTTGGTTCAACATTTGCTGGACAACTTTCTGGCGACTGAGCGGCTCAAGGGAGGCTTTCAAAATTCGACTAAGTGAAAAAAAAATCCGACTAAGTGAAAAAAAATTCGACTAGGTGAAAAAGATCAAATAAAAGGTTAAAAGGAGATATGCCGGAGACTGTCGGCAAAAATTTACGGAAAACAGCGTATGAATCGAAAACTAAAAAAAAAATGATTTGACAGATCTCGCACAGAACGAGGTTATTAAAATTATCACATGACACTATGGCCTTCCCTCAGCGTTGCACGGTTGGGTAGAAGGTGAGAAACAAACTGAGCAGGGCAGCTACAGTTGTAACACCTATCGCGGCTCTGTGGTATCTCCACCAAGTTTCTCGCTCTGCAAATATTCGAGTCGTTTCTCCTTACCTACGTCCATTTCGCTTCAAAACAGCGCCATTACCTGGTTTTGAACGCGATGTATTGCGATAGCTTTCTTGTCAGTTCACGTAAGGCAGTTAGGTTGTATCTTGCTGAAAAAGCATTCACATTTGCGGCGATTTGCACGACAAGCAGCAATTTTCGACGCACCGCGAGTTATTGCGGCAGCTTCACAAAAAACTCGCCCTTTTGCAAAGTGCGGGTAAGTTCCCACCATGTTTCCACTACAAACAAAGCCTTAATATGTAAAAACCTCTTTTCAGAAATTAAATTTCTCTTTTCGCACCACCGCCACAGATCATCCGTCAAATACGGGTGCTAAAATTCTGCTTCTACAGTTTAATGGCAAATACTGTAGATCCGAAACGTTTCCCTAGGATTTCGCGTCGGATGGTAAAGTTTGAAAGACTTAACCCTCACATCTGCAACCGGAAAATGCGACCCAAACTTAAGCCCGTAGGCACCGGCGCCATCTTCAACCTTAAGTTACTTCCACAGATGACCTTAACAAAACCAGTAGAGAATAAGACAAGAAAGAAATGATCGAAAGAATCTTACTACCGGAACTAGCTTGTACTTTTGAGGCAGTCTGCCCACGTCATCGAGCTCAGCCAGTTAAATCCCAAGCATTTGCGCGCAGCGATGAGAAAAAGGCGAAATTTTCAGTTCACACAAGCTGGGCCCGGTAAGATGGTTACTCCACAACTCGGAAAACGTTTGAAAACTCCGAAAAAACGCTTTGCGTCTGCCTCAACGTTTAGCACGTGTTTGTCGCGCGACGAAATCAGCGCAAATCTCCAGCTGCGAAGCACGATCGAGGATCAACTGCGCGGGCGTCACGTTGTTCAGTTGAGCGATCAACGCGAAAGTGGGCGTCGACGTTCGCCAGCGACGTCAAACGCGCGCCTTGCCAGCAATCACTTGGGGCTGCAAATTGCGGCATCTCAACCAGACGCGAAAGATGCCTGGGTTCAACCAGATAGGGGGGGAAAGGGGGCGTTTGGGGGTGCAACACACAACGCGTTTTGACTTTTTATACGTACATATCGTGCAGCAAAAAATTCATGGCCGGTGCAGAAGTTAAGTCGGATACAGGACAAAGTTGAACAATCTACAGCAGTGCTGCCAAACCCACTTGTGTAAGGGAGAAAGCAAAAGGTGTACTTACGATAAAGGCACGTTGGGAAAGACGCTGCGCAACGACATCGTGACTCTTCCGATGATGTGGTCCGCGTCATCGGATCCGATCATGTCCATGAAATACACTTTGGACGAGTGCGTCGATACGACTAGCTGTAAAGGCATTCATGGATTACAACCCAAAAAGCGATAACCGCTTGCAGGGGTCCATGCGAAAGAACAAAATAATACGGAAGCTTTGGGGGGTAGCGGTTCCCAGCTTGCATGAACTGCCGACGTACTAATCATATTCATAAAACCAAACGACGCATTGCATCAAAACAATATTCACCGGTTTTTATTTAATGCATTCATTAGCTCGCTTGTTGTGACATAAAATGCCGTGTTATGTTTGAAACAGCTGAGTGCATCTCTCTTTCGATGCTTACCTTCGATCGATACTTTGTTTAATCGCCGCGACAGTGAAAAAGCAGCTTCGCACAAGTACGAAGCAGCAAATGGAATTAAAAGCCGGAGAACTTGTAACATACAAAATGGTTCTAAGCTGCGGGTATCAGCTTGCGACGACCTTGCAATGTCAAAACGACGCACCAGATAGAAACCCCCCTGGTTTGGGGGTTGGTATAGCCGCCGCGCATGCGCCAACGAGCACGGAGAAGTTCTTTTGCGGAATGCGTTAACGACATGAACCACCGCTCACTTTTTATTTTCTAATACTTGTTAATACATCGTTAAAAAGCATCCACTAACTTACACTTTGCGGCGAAGGGCTGTCCATTGATTTTATTTCTAGGAAATGAAAGTCGGCTTCCATCTGCACGAAAGAACATCGACAAATTATTATCATTCGTATATGACACAGTACCGTCAATCATAATGAAAAGACAAACAGGAATCATGCGCCAACAGCTGGGCTTCCTTTTCTCCTTGATAACGACACACTCGCACGCATGTAGCAAACACCACCATGCGTTTTTCACAAATTTGGTCATAATTCCAGAATTACTTTTCTGAATGATACCACTTCGCAATGCGACTAATTTTATTGTCAGTTAGTGCTTTTCAGCTTAAACACGATTGGGAACACGTCAACCTGGGCACTTCAGTGAAAGTCCAGCGTGTGCGAACTTTACTCTGACGAAGTCGAAAATGCATAGCATGACCACTTCCAAACAATGCGTGCTTCAAGCTGGGCCATAATAACGGTCTTTGAATTGATCGTTTATGCATGGGGCAAACATAAGAAAAAACTTTCGGTAAGAATCTGAAAGCAATTTTTCTGCAATGCAAAAACCGCAGCAAAATATCCGAAAATGCTATTTCTTCTTCATTTAACAGCTCGTTTCAACATGAAAGGAGTCCACGACAAAGCTGCAGTATTTTCGGAAGTTGAGAACAAAGTTTTACATTCAGTGCGACCACCTTTATATGGTGGAGACGTTTCAATGAATTTCTTTGCGCAACTTGTGAGAAAATTAAACACATGACCAAGCAACGATCCTTCAATTGATGACGCACGTGCATCAAAACATATCTGGAACAACCATGCAAATCGCTTAATGTAATGTAAGGGGAAACGGGAGCGAAGCATAGGACAGTTTGTCACATCTATCAGAGAAAATAACATGGCACCTTGAACGGTTTTGTTACACCGAAGATTTGGCATCGGTAGGGAGTGAGCACCTGGAAAACAATGCAAATTTGAAATATTAATGAAAGGATTTTTACATCCTTGGATTTTTTTAAACACCTACGCACACATTATCACACAAAATACGCCTAACACACAGACACACATGGCTTGAACGGTTCTGCACCAACTACATCCTATACAGGAAGTGATCAGATTGTCAATTCATATAATTCACATAGTGGTGGCATTATAATTCAGTAGTATGCTAACGCTATTTTCTGCAGCCACAAATAAAGGCTTTTCAGTCTGTTTAGACGTGCATTATACTGTCAGTCGTACAACGGCATTGCAATCCTTACCAAAACTTTGGCATCCAGTCGATCACCTTGAGAACGTTGCAATTTCACCATTTTCTTTAAAGTCACAACACATTTCCGCCCAATGACATCACGAATCCCCTCTGAGCAACAATGTGAAAAGTGACCTCATTATTGCATCCAACATCTTCAATTTCGGCATGAATAGAATAAGCAAACCACCATGCCAATCTTATATTTTTGCATGAAATTTCAAAGGTTAAGTGCATGATTTTTATATCTTAATATGCTTAGCACATGTGTCTACTCATGCTTGCTTGGGCACTCATAATGAAAAAAAAAACAGGTCAACTCCAAGACACAAAATTAGCTCCTAAAAAGTTATGTCGTAAGCCATATACAAAAGTGATTAGAATTGTGCAGGGAAACATTTTTCAAGCTCATCTTTGGATTCCTGTTGCAATCAAACCTAAATATAAGGCTTAAAAATGGCCAATAACTTTGATGTTGAATTATCTTTGAGAAAAACTAAACCACAATGATCAATCATTCCATGTACTTTTCATTGTTTAATTTATGTGTGAACTTTGGTCATTCTTTTGTCATCAAAGGAAATGAGTTTTTAAAAAATTCTATAGCCAAATAGTTCTACTTTCATGCGCGAAACCAGTCCCACATGCTCCAAATGACTTTTGCAACTTGTGAAACAGACTACAAACAACTTTAACACAGAGAAATGCCACAAATGCTATAATCTACTTAGACAAGTAAGATACTAGATAAACCAAAATGTCTCAAGAATCAGTGCTACTATTCAGTGTATAGTTTGTGCTCAAGATATAGTAGTGAATCATCCAACTGGTGCACTCAACTTTTTGACTGCCAAGTGAAACAAAAAATCATCAGTGCATCCTGTACAGCAAGAGAAACAAGGCTACACATAGTGGATGATCACAATGCACGTGTGCTCTGTACGTCGCTATAAGCAAACACTTAGACAATATACATTAGCCCACACAGTCAACCATTTTCAAACTGGACATGAATGCCTTCCAGAAAGAATAGAAATGATTGGTAAATTCAGACTGAAGGTTGTTTACAAACATGATAGCCCAGTCCACAGCTTGTTTAACATGGTTCACCAACTTTCTGAATGGTAAAGGCACTGAAATTGTAAGCTGAATTAGACTTTAGTGGGATTTTACCACAAGATGAATACAACATACAAGATTATCAACTTCAAAACAAGAAAACCACTGTATATCTGCTGACAAGGCTTTTCACAAAAATCACTCATAATGCAAAGTGAGACCAACATGAAAAGGAGCAAATCTCAAGGATTGTTCTTGGCTTACATGCAAAAAGCAAGCCTATACAACAGACAATACAAATGAAATATCTTTTTTGAAGATGCAATATCACAACAAACTGCAATAAATCTAGCACTGCCACCCAGTATGTTTGTTAAACAGTAACTAACAGCAAGTAAAAAAGTTACAGAAGCTTCTGAAAGACTGGTTGACAAGCACAAGTGAGTCTAACCTTATTTTCATTTTGCTAATTGTACAATGTACATATTTAAAATACATGCATGAAAAAGTGGAAATGAGTCATGCTAACTGTATTTAATTACTTGTTATCAACCCTGCTGCTGCGAGGCTGCATGATTCTAGTTGGAGCTGGTTTGCTAGATATATGTCAAATTCCTGTGTGTTGTTCTATGCATGTTTGTGATGTGCTTTTATGCACAGTAATTAACTGATAGTTTATATGGCTTGGTGACCACTAATTGCTTGACCTATACATGGATGGCCACTGCTTCAGCGATTCATTTTAATCAATATATATATAACAGTGAGTGAGCATTACAAAATGTCTGTTTGTCAGTCAAGAATACAACACTTGCAAAACAAAATCCCACACCCTGTGACCCAGTTCTTTGAAAGAGTCAATTTCCTCTAAAACAGGTTTTCTCAATCTGTTGGTCATGGCCACGGAAGAATTTTTGACGGGCCACAGCCTCATATTATTGAAATTGAGTACCTTTTGCAAGATAACTCTCAAAAACAGGGGCTCTTGTTGCCATGAAAACAAAATCTAAAAGCAGGCTTAATGTGAAAGATGACCTAATCTCTGCATTATCATGTATTGAGCTTCAAGTATCTTTGCTTTCTAACAGGCTCAGCCTTCGATTGATTGTAGCACATGTTGTGTTATTAAATATTTTTTTTCATTGCTTTTACTTTTGCTCTAAGCATGTGCAACAGTTGTCATATTGGAGAAGTTGTATAGTTGGTGGGCAATGGACCGTCTGTTTGTTTATTAATTGAGCCACATGCTTGAAAAGGCAAAGAACCTTTGCTTGAAAATATTTTTTTTTAATTTTCCTTTCAAAAATTTTCACTGCATGATTATCACTGCACGTAACTAACAATTTTCAGGTTGGAAAAAATGTAGTTGATGACAAAAGCTTCAGCAACATGTTTCAACAGAAATCTCACTAAAACACTTTGTCTTAAAAATTGAAGCTGACCCAACTGCATTTAATTTCCAAACTGCAAAATTTTGATTTGATAAATCATGTTATCTTACATATATGCAGTGCATTTGTATGCAGATATTTATTTTTGGAATCTTTCATGACTGAATACATTTGAAAGATTGGAAATACACATATTGACAAGTGCGTTTCTAGTAATCTATTTACAAAGAGATACCCAGCACTACTTATGTGCTGACATTCTGGTTGCAAACAACAAAAAAAGTTGTGACAGAATGTAACACCTGCACAGAACTACAGCTGAAAGCATTATCAGGCTATAGATGAAACATGCAACTATAATAATAAGACAACTACTTCATGTTAACTTCCTCCCATATGTGCTGACAAAATTCTGGTTTGAAGCTTTTTCACATTATCTCCTCTGCTATAACAAAATATCTATGCACACACACATGCAGACGTTTTGTAGCTTGTATTAATACTACAGCTTGGATAAATTCTGCAAAGGTCTCCAACATGGTCATAACAAATTTAAACTCAAGTATATATGCTAACAATATGCTTACGTGCAACATCTCTGGGAATATCACTGGTGATTTGATCCAACTTCTTGGTCGGAGACATGGTTTACTGACTGAGAGTTGCTAAATTTCTAACAAATTGGTTTAAACCAAAATCTTGTAAGCTTGACTTTTCTCAAGTCAGTATTTGGATATATCCTTTTTTTATTTGATGAACTATATAGCACTTTGCAGTAAACGGTTATATCATTACAGTTGCAGAACATCACACATGTTTTCAAATATATAACCTCAATTATCTAAAAAAATGTCTGTTATATTTCACACATATGAAGGTAAATAACTAACATTTATGATAAATCCATTACAAAAAACTATTCACACATATGTTGCTATCAAATCATCAGTGAATGACACAGTCTGAACAAATGCATCCAGCTTTTAGTTCTTTTTTCAACTGGCATGATCACCCAAAACAAGGACATCAAAACTTTAAAATAGTTATCAGTTACAGTCATTTTAACTATGTTACAACACTGGTATGTAAACAAAATAAACAATGCAAAATTCAATCATGGGAATGAAACAAATAAGACCTACAACTTGGGAAGATGCCTCAAATGACATTAAAATCTACAATACTTTTGAAAATAGTACTGCACTTTTTTTAACTTCAAGTATTACCCTAAGAATACAGACTTAGTGTACAGCTGCACTTTTGATACATCACACCCTTACAATATTTTGCATAGTCAGCCAAGCTTTTAGATAGTCACCTGGATAACACCAGGTCTTTAAAACATGTAAAAAACTGATTATAATATTGACTATGTTGAAATTATTAAATATATACTTGCTTACAATTTTGAAAGTTGTGTCTGTTATAGTTATTTGATTTATCGCTGCTATGTTTTTGTACTTTTATTATGATGCTTCAGTTGCTTTTCTTTGTTTCTTTTTGTGCATGTGCATTTCTAAACTTCAAAAACATAATATCCAGGGTGACAACTGTTGAGTGGTCAATAAGGTTGCTTGACTGTTTCTCTGCAATAACACCTGTGCTTCATATTCGTTCATGAATTGTTGAGTTCTTTCAGGGAAAATAAATAATAAACTTTACCATAAACTTTACCTTATCACATTTTTGCCATAAAGGTTTCATATTAACATACAGTTTTCAGTGTATTATTTTAAACACAAGCTAGTCTTATAAAAACTACTACAAATTTCTTTACATTGAGCAACATCTAATAAGTCATAGAATTATATTACTTTATTTTGTGAATAGCAACACATTATGACAACCTTAAAACCTAAGACAACTCTGCAAACATTTTGGAAGGACTAAGACACCATAGCTTGTTTAGCCTAACAGGTAACTTAATGCATTGCAGTTTGTCATAAACTCACAGATTAATTTCACTTTGATACAGAATTAACAAAAAACACAACAAAATAGTGTGATGCTCTACTACACTACTGATAATAGATCATCATTGCTTGAATCGACTTTTTACATTGAATAATTTCATTCTAGAGTTAAACCAGAAATTGAAGCCAAACAAGAACAACTAGTTGTATAACATAGTAGTACTGTCAAACAATCAAACAGTTATCACTACTCTGTTGTTTCACAGGTTAATTACCTTAGACCAAAATTACAGAATCTGTGCTTTTGGCTATAAGCTTTGTAGTGACTCTTAACGTTTATCTTCCTGTGTGAAAATTTTGAGAGAGTATGTTTTTTCACTGACCAACCTAGATAACAAGTTGCATACAATAGGACTCTGTAGACCAAGGGTGTCCACAGCACAACACATGGTCTATGTGGCCATTAGGTACCTTTCTCATGGCTTTGGTTTCAGATTGTGTTTATATCACCCGCCTTGAATGCTCAACTGACTAAACCCCATTATTACTACACGTATGACAAAATTGTCAGTTTTCATGGTTGTTGCCCAATGCTTTTTGAGTTATCACTACGTAAGGTTAAATATGCGTGTTGCAGTGCCTTGCTTTTGGGATCTGCACTTTATAAAGATGTCTAAGCCAAAGACTTAGAACACTTGTAGAAAATTCTTACAATACACTGATGAAAATCTTAAGTTGAAAAAAAAAGGGACTATCATACATGTCAGTATGAAACCACTGACTTTAAGCAACATAATAAGGAATTCCGTCAAATTTCATGCTTCGGACAAACTGGCATGAAAGCCTCTTTTTTCTAAATAAAGGGACTGCATCAATAAATTTGTTTTTATTTAAAAGAATTATAATCACTGGGTAGCCATATGTTCAAGGTGGATTTTCCCTATAATTTCTCTATATTATGCAAGTCTTTGCAACTCCATAACTCGCCAAGTGATTGAGATAAAAAACTGTTCAAACCCTAAAAAATGCAACAAGTCTTCTAGTTTCCATTGAAAAAACATCAGAACGTTTTGGGTTGCACTGCTGTAGATGCTTGAGCAGGGGATCCCAACCTTATTATGATCTTGTACCACTTGGACACCCCATATTGTCAAC
>JGI24159J19872_10013046_pt1 | contig 10817 bp, 7 predicted proteins | sample Ectturendosymbi4_FD_19872 | JGI IMG/M metagenome (IMG submission 19872)
GTTGAAAAGTTACAAAAAAGACAACTGATCTTCTTCAAACGCATACCTCGCAAAAAATCACTAGATTGCAGTGAAAAATCACTAGATCGGTCTAAAAATCATTAGGTGTGACACCAGTGGTAAGGAAAATCCGCAGCATTATTACTAAATTTGGAACAAAGTTCCTAAGGTTATACTTTTGAATAAGCTGCAAAAGTTCAAGGGGGCCTTCTTCTACTGTGAACTGTACTTCTGCAACATCGTATAACTGTGATGCAACAATAACATTCTTCTTAATTGCACAACAATGAACAACAAGCGACCCAACAGCTATCAATATTTCTTTTTCGGCTATTAACTGCACTCAACTTCCTGTACAACGAACTGGCCTACATGGAATCTGAATGCAGCGCGGTGATCTAAACATTTTCATAATGACGCATCAACAAACTGAAGCAAAAAATCATTTCCCCTAAAAAACGAGGAACCCTCACGGAACCCTTGAAACTCACGTAACCCCACTACATATTTTGCGGAATACTAGGGTTCCAGGAACCCCTGTTGAAGAATACTGAGCTAAACTGTATTTCTCCACACACACGGATATCCATTTTGACGAGCACAAATCCAACTACACATTTATTAGATTTACACAGAAATGTTTTTTAGACCCAATAATGCGCTTTTTCTCGCAGGCACAAAACACTCCTAAAGTTTTATAACGTCATATAAGGACTACGATCAAACGTCTACAACTACCCAACACTCGATCAATCAACCGTGTAGTGAATCAGTAAAATCTGACACCGAGTTGATAAGTATGTTGAGAACTGTCTTGCAGTGTCATGTAAAAAAAGCCTATTGATACAACATCCCTGGTACACGATTGTTTATTTTTCGGCTAAGATAACAATCGCTTAAATACACATGCCATAATTTAAATTACTCAAAATCAAAAACGTCCTTCAACTGCGAGTAGTGTCCCGTTATTAAAACCACTTTTATTTCAATATAGCCTCTGCAGGTTTATAGCCTACACTCTGTAGCATAGCCCATAGTGCCGCCCCCATAAAAGTGCCGCCAGGGGCGGACCGCCACCACCCCTTAGCTACGCCACTGAGCACGCTAAGCAGTTGCATGCATTTTCAAGCCTTTGTTTTTTTAGCTTGGAAAAATTAGTAGTCCATCAAACCAAAGAATATCACTCACCGGAATGTTAGGGGATAAATAGATTTTTACCCTTGAGGTGAGCTCTGGTGATCCACTATTGTCTGACTTAACAAATGCCTCCGTTGGCCCCACGGCCCACGTAGAGGTAAACATCTGTTCATTGCAATTTTTGCAAATTCGTGTATGGTCAAATGGCTGTTTTTGCACTTTTTAATGTAAATGACTCTGTAGGTATCAGAATTGCACTTGTAACATGGGTATGTCTTTTTTGTTTGAAATTCGCTATTCAAGCTCCCTGCGCTGTGAATATTACAAAAATAGCGAACAAAAAAGCAGAAAAGTAAGATTGTTCCAAATTTTGAAAATGTGCTGCTTGATCATGATACACAAAAAACATGTAATGAAAGTTTCAACCGTGACAATCAGTAAGTTTATGTATACGCAACCTAATACGAATAGACAACATGTAATGCGTAATGGTTATTGTTTGACTCAAAACTTAACAAAGTACAACTAAATCTTAACTTAGAACCAAGCTTGAACACAAAGGTTGACTGTCAAAAGCTTTAGATCAGAATATTTTTATTCAAGACAAGCATCAAAATAAAGGTACCAAGGGCTTGGAAATTTTTGCATTTTAAAGAACTTAGTGATTCTAATCTGATGAAGCAACTGGTACCAAGGACCGAGTTTAAGGAGGGGACATGTTCCCTTCAATTTTTTAACTGGCGGGACCAGGGCCGGATTAACCATTGGGCAAACCGGGCAAATGCCCCAATCTTTTGTCTGAAATGTTTTCTGCACTTCGGCTATCAGAAATGCTTTTTCTTTTCGTAAACAGCCTGATATCCATTTTTCGAGCCCTTTCTGCAAATAAGTCATAATTTAAGAATAACCAACACCCAATATGAGTGGTGAAAAAACAAGAGAGTTAGACAATCTCGCAAAACTCTTTCAAACAATTAGGAGTAGAACTACAGTATATGTTGACATGACTATCGGATAATTTACTAAAGTTTGAACATCACGCAGGCTTAAAAAAACTGAGCAGATGAATTACGAAAACTCGCCACAGCAAATTTAGCTTAGCAGTTAGTGCTCACTAAGAAGTCAGAACTAAACCTTAACGATAATGACGTATTCAACAAGTTTGCTTGGACGTATGCTAACAAGACACGTATGTTTGTACTGTGTGGCAATGAAGCGGAACGTCCCAGGGCCGGAATAACCATTGTGCAAGCCTGCATAAGAGTCGTGTTTGATTAAGCTATTCACTCGGGCACGGTGATCGCAGTCTCACACTAACAGTGGGTATTTAAAACTTGTGGAAGCACAGCTACAGATCATGCTTCTTTTCACACGTTATATAACTATATGTGGCTTACAGCTATCAGCAGTGTCACTGTATCGCTGGATTACCTGCCAGATGTCTGCGTTCAACAGTCATATGCAGGGCTCCCATTCAGTGATTTCAAATAAACGCAGATTCCACACCAAAAAAAACTACATTCGTACAATAAAAGCCAACAAAGCTAGTGTCACGCACAGAAACATGGGTGTGCTTATTTGAATCGAAACGATAATCGAATACTGATTTAATTATAGTTGATTTAATTAACTTCTAAATTTCTTCTGCAACGTAAACATTAACATCTGGAAGACCTTTTTATTGCTCAAAACAAGGCTTTTTTCATAACGCCGGTAACATACTCCGTTGATGATATTTGTCACTAATTGTAGAATTACATTTGTTATTAGACTAGGACATTTTTTGCCATCTTGAACTGTAGCGGGATCTAAAATCCCACAAAAATATGCTCCCAATTTCTTCTTCCTCTAACTGCAATTTGTTTTTTAATTTGTTTGCTTAGGGAAACACCGAAATTTAAACAATCGGTCCTAACCCTTTTCTCACCAGTTTCTTCAATTATCAGACAACAACATCATATATGTAAACCCGACAATGATCTTATATGAGGATACGAAACCGATTGAACACGTTTTGCTTCATCCGCTATGCGTATACTTTATCACTTGATGTGCGCATGCAAACACTGTAGTATAAATTGATCTTTATATAACTAAACACATTGCAGTTGCTGATGAATTTATCACTTCAAAAACAACAGATTTAACGCGATTTTTCATAATTAAATCTAGACACTCAGGTCGAATGAAAAAACAGATCTTGGTGGAAAAAACCCGCAGTGAGTGCCCTGGTCACATGCGGAAAAACACCTGTTACCGCAACTTGAAGTGAACATTTGAGGATTTATTGCCGTGTTATTGTTGCGCAGGCAAGACCAACAGTAGAACAATCCGGTAGCAGGTTTTGCAACCTGTCTGCAGGAAAACGAGCGAGGACATGAGCGAACTGCAATCTCATCATTGCATATTTGAACAAATTAAGCACATACGAAGCGCCGGACATGGTCACCCCAATTGTCTCTGAACTGAAGTGCACGCTGCCAAATCGCATCAGTTTTGATGTTTTTTGACCGGTGCTTCTGCAAATTTGCAACGAGGGCATGTGAAACGCTTCGAAGTTGCTCTAAGCGTTTAGGGGGCCTCGCGGTCACGATTTGGCCTGGGGCCTCGCGTTCATTTAATCCGGCCCTGGGTGGGACACAATATCTTCTGCTCCCCCAATATTTTGTGATAAAAATAATGTAGTTGTACGAATTTCATTGTTACATTACTGTTGGAAACCCCCAGCTTAAGCCAGGGAATAAATTAGAATATATCACGAAATTATCCACAGATACAGTTTACAGATTTACTATGTAAACTGAATTATCATGATTGTTGATAATTGTGTTGGTCAATTTGAATTAATTGAATCATTGTTTACATAAATATCGTTCAATCATGTGACTGATTCGTGTCATGTTCTTGTGAGTCGAATTCCTGCGTTGGTCTGTAGCCTGAAATATACAGAACACGGTTCCCACTACTAGTATTTACCAAAAGATCTTGTGCTTTGTTTTTGATTTGATCTATGTGGTTTAGTAGTTTCAGTGAGAATCTTGTGGTTTTTAGTAGCAGTACAGATTATTTCGGAACTGACCAAAGTTGAATTGAGCTATCACAATATTTGAGCATAATTATGCCTATTTAAGCCCAATTCTCAGAATTAATGTGTATTAAATGCAGTGCTTGATATAACACCAAATTTTCAAACCATTTTGGGAGCTTTATGAAATAGAAAAAACTAACACGAAAAATAAATGCCCCAAAAGCGTTCTTTTTACAAAATCTTATTTGAGAATCCCGTGCCATTTAATATGCACTTACGAATTACACCACAGCCTACTGTCAAGAAAATTGCCGATATTTTTACTAAACGCATGTGGCAATCCTATCCCCAAAATATATCAGTTCCATAATTTTCCCATTTTGACAATTTTACAAAAAGGTCGTATTACGGTTAAGTGAACATGGTGACGTCAACAAAACGCAAACAATAGAGGTTTGTCCCCCCAAAGTTTTCCAGCAAACTCGGCCCCTGACTGGGTACACAAGTTTCCAGATGTTGCGGTTTTTGAAAATTGCCTCAGAAAAATGCATTGCTTCATATAATTGAACAATTGCCTATAATCCAAAATAGATAAAATATATTACACTAAGACAGGGACCGAGTTTGCTAGAAAACTTTGCGGGGACAAAGTTTGTGTGAAATGCCTGTTATTGTACATATCATGCAAATATAATATTATTGTTTCGTTTCGATATTCAACCGTTGCACGATCTTTTTGTGAAATTAGCACAATCACAATGGGAGGCAAAATATGGAAATGATATATTTTGGAGACCACGGCGCAAGTGCCCGTGGCTACGCCGATGGTGTTATGTACAATAGTTGCATAGTACTGTGCTAGTATTTCACAATAATTACTATAGGTATTGACTTCTTTACTTTAGTATTAGCACTTGAAGGGTTCTTTGTCAAAGTAGATAAAACAAACACAAGACTTCTTGTTCTTTAAAAAACAAGCCATACATTAAACGTAGAATTCATGAACATATATCTCTGAGTTTCAAATAATTGGCAGATACCGTGTCTATTCGATTGTAAGCCGCGACTTATAAATTTTTTTTTCATGAATTCATGCGGCTAAAAATCAAGGGCGGTTTACATTTTTTATTTCTTTACTTATCGAAAGATATAGATGACGCTCAGTCATTCCCTGGCTACGTTTTGTCGACCAAACTCCCTTTTCGAATTCCATTCTCTTCAGTGCCACGTGCACATCCGTCACAGGAGGGACTGCGATGAACAGAAGGCAGATGTAGTGGTGTAAGCATTATTACAAGGTTTGCCAATTAAACGCGAAACGTACTAGTGCGCGAATGTATCTCAGAGGCTTCGGTAACGTATGTTCAAGAGCGGCTTACAATCAAGGGTGACTTACATTCATTTTTTTGATACCATTCCCTACGGCTTACAATTAAGGGCGGCTAACAATCGAGTAAATACGGTACATAATGAAATTCCAATTAATTATGAGATTCTATTAACTGGCATGGCTACGCCCTACGTTGACCCAAAAGTACGCCTAATTCATATCGTTGTTTGTCATGTACATCGAGTTAGTATTTAAATTTTGCCAAATACAAGGCACATGGCATCATTGGACCTCACAATTTCTTTGGAAAAATCTTGGCAGGATAATTCACTTACTACAGTATATACCGATTTTACATGACAAATAACGAGATGATTTAGGCGTACTTGGGTCATGTTAGAACACAGACATATTTTCAACCCGCGTAGGGCACTGAAGGATCGCTCTGTTCACAAGAACTTGCAGGTGATATTAAAAGTAGCCTCTTCAGTTTCTAAACTGCAGGAAACATGCACCTTACATTTGGTTCTTTGTACAACTACATTACTGGGGGAAAAAGATACTGTGTCCCCCTTAAATTCGGTTCCTGCACTAAGAGAACTGCCATTCTTAAAACTGTAGAAACGAAAAGTTCAATAATGATGTTGAAATCAACTTCAAACAAAGTTGTTCTTATCTTTTAGTTTGCAGTGTGCAAGGAAAAAGCAAACATGGAACAATGCAGCCATCCGTAATACAGGTGCAGTTAAAATGGTGAATTTGAAGCATTGTTATGAAACATAATTAGCACTGAATATGAAGCATTGCTATGAAACATAATTAGCAAAAAAATACATGTATTAATAAGCACAAAACTTAATGGACATTTTCAGAAACAGGGGAACCTACGTCATTTCAAAAAGTGGTGCGAGGCAAGCGCCTCATTTGCCTTACTCTAAATCAGTGATTCTCAACGTGGTCCAGGTGGACCACCGTTTTTCCGGGTGGACCACCAGACCACAGAGCGTTCCATAAATCCCTGATAAAACATTTCTGAAAATTGTAACCTTTACTATACAGTAAATTATGTGTAATGGTCCAGGGGCGTAACGAGAGGGGGGCACAATTCTCCGGGTGTCCAATCACTATGGGGGCGCCGAAAAGACCCAACAATATCAAAGTACTTTCTTCAATACAGTAAATTTGATTCCTAAAGACCTCAAATTCGAACATGGGGCGCCAAACTTGTTTCTTGCCCCGTGCGCCATCTAACCTCGTTACGCCTCTGTACTGGTCATCTCCGATGCCCGTTCCATGGTAGAAGCAAGGAAAAGACAAGAGTCCAAGCATAACATCCCCGGTGGCGCAGAAGCCATTGGAGTTTTCCTTTGGCCGAGTTGGAAGCGCGGTGGAAGTTCGCGTTCATTTCTTCGTTCGAAGCCCAAATCTTTCCCAGTTCGGGACCATTGAAGCGAGAGCTGCGTATGTGAGACCACCCATGTGCAAAAAGTTTTGACTGGTTGTTCATGAGGTGTCACCATAGCAAAGTGGTCCATCGGATATATTTTTAAAAAGATGATCCATGGGACAAAAAAGGCTGAGAACCACTACTGCTCCAAAAGAGTAAATCCACTAGTGCCTATTGCGATGTTGCCAAGTGATTCTACATTGGAATTTTGGCATATATTCGAAATATTGAACTTGTGTGTGAAGAAATTTGAAGGGGGAAGTGCACCATCCTGCGAAGAGAATTGGAAATTTTTTTGTTTTGTTTTAAAACCTGTTACTTTCTAATTATGTACTTAAAGTATTTCATTTGATTTTGTTCCTCTATATCTCTAAAACCATCTTATCTGGTTGGTAAAACTTCATAGGAATTTTCACTTAAAGTTTGTGATGTTAATTATGTTTAAACCGCCGTGACCGTTTTGTCAAAGTTTCATTACCAGGCATACAGTAATTTTTGTAACGTCTAGGCATATGAAAACAGAACTATGTTCCCTGTAGGAACAATGTGAATTGATATAACATGAAACTTTTGATCAAATTGAATTATGCGTCAGATTTGAATCGACTACCAAATACTATGAATTCCAGGTCACACATTCACACAAACAGCCCTGTGCTTGTATAAGCTGTTCGAAATAGATCGGAACCAAATAGTGACTTATCTAATATAGCAGTTTATACTAAAACAGAGTTGAAAGCAATGTTTTGACAAGAAACTGCTGTATGGGGCGGCAATAGCTCAGGAATAAATTGCCCGACTATCAGTTGTTGGGTGTTCGACCCACAGCCACTGAGTGAACTGCCGTAGCGCTCCTTGTGCAGTAGCGTTCAGCTCAACCACCCCGGCAAGAAGCAAATTTCAACTTCGGCCTGCCACCAATTGCAGTCACCCAAACAAAACTGCTAGTGATCCTTGAATTTGGACAGGTAAGTTTCTACAGTGTTTTTTGCAGCAAGCCATCCCAGCTATAGCTGAACAATCTAAAAGAAAAATAACAAGCAGGCTTAATGTAGAAGTGAAAACTTCCGCAGCAGCACCTGTGTGTACTATTAACTTAATAAAAAAAAAAAACTAAATGTCAAAATAATTAATAGTGTTGTGTAGTTTGTCCAATGTCTGTGTTGCAGCCATTAGGTCTCGAGGCAGTGGGCCACGTAGAAAGTTGAAATAGTATCGTGACGATAGCAACTGCGCTTTGAAAACAACATATAGTCAGCCAAAAAATACCTATTTTGCAATAGATCACTGCTGCATTTGATTTGAAACTAGCGTAAAAACAAGACAACGTAGCCAGCGTTGACGAGGTAGAGGCCAGAGGGTCACCGGCCACGACATTTGTATTCGAAAACAGTTTGGGCCGAATAAGAAGTGTGGGAAAAGCGTTCCTTCGAGGCAGACATTTTTCCATCATTACAGGATCATGCGTTATTTAGTTGGATGAAATCACCATCGTCATTAGCGCTGCCACCACAACGACAACACTTAATGCGCGACCAAACCAGGTCCACAAATCTTGTATTACATTTCTTGTACTTACCTAAAATCTTGAAAAAGGTTTTTCCACAGCCGATTAACCACACAGGCTTACACAGTGCTTCTACTAACCTCCTGTCACAATTAGGTTGAATGCCTCTTTGAAAATACGTGGTCGTCCGTCAGTTATATCAGAATAGTTTGACTAAAATGAGATACCTCCTTGTCGCAAAATGTTACAAATTTGATGTTCTTCTTGCAAGCATAGAAATACATTTATCATTCCAGATCTCTAACAACTCAAACTACTGCCACTTAGCTGCGATCTCCGAAGCTCATTCTCTTACCACCCGCAGAGTATAATTACTGTGCTGTACGAAAACAGCCTAAACGTTTTCTAGTAGACACCTCTAAGGAAACCTGTGGGAGTGAAAATCCAGCAAACGATTACAAAGAAACTGAAAAGTGTAAGAAAACGGTGTTTTGAAAGTAAATAACGCCATTTGCAGCCCTTACTCAATGAAAAAAGATCTTGCAAAAAAGACCGACGATATATCAAAGAATCTAAAAATTAACTTTTAGTAAAAACATACATGTATTGCTTCATAAACACAGCATGGAAGACAGAGGCGTACCAAAAGCGAAAATTGTTGGGGTGCAATGTTATACTTTACTAAACGCAGTTTTTTTTCCGCGCAACATTTTTGGACAGAACAACTTTACGCAGATCTGGAAGCGTGGAAATCAAAAATGAGAAGTCTCGCTTCACCCAGTGCCGGAGTGAGGTAGCGCGGGCCTGCAGCATTTCAAGAGCTCGTGGTCCTAAGTTAAAAAAATAGCCCCAACACCTGCTAAATCATAAATTGCGTGAGCAAGGCATCCGTGCTACTGCCGTAACTTTGCTCTCGACATGCTCTCTCCAGTTCTCATCGTGACATTGAGTGCATCGTGCTGACCAGCGACCGCAAATTCATGCCTTTTGTTAACCGCACAAAAAGAATCAAACAAGAATTTCTGGATGCAGACAACGTTCAATTGAAAATCTTCGTTTACTAATTACGGCAACTTTAGCAAAATACTGACTTCTTAAACTGAAAAAAATCTGTATAATGTAATAAAAACGATTTATTACAGAAGACCGCGGGCCCCCCAAAAGCGCGGGGCCCGTAGTGAATGTTACATTTGCTATGTTAATCCGGTACTGGCTGCACCAAAATCCTGAGACATGGTGACCAAATCCCGAGCAAAAAAATTTACGTATATGTTGTTTGAATCTACTTGTAAATCATCAAAAACGTCTATCCTGGTTCCACGAAAAACCGTTACCTTCCTCTGTGCTTTCAGGACGTGAGGTTATTTTGACTCAAGAACAGGTGTGATTGCACCTGAGAACTTGAGTGCTATGTATAGCACGGTGAGAGTGCTTGAAACGTGATAAGGGTTTTTAGTCGTTTTCCTTTGATATCAGTGCGTGCTATGAAAATGGCGTTACAATTTTATTAATCTGAAAAACGTTTGTTTTTGCTTGATTAAGGCAAAACAATAACTTTCATTTGATAGGTACTGTACAAGGCAAAGAGTATTCTTCTTTGCAGTCGTTGCAAGTGCTGTTGAATCCTGTCTTGCAAAATAGACCAAACGTCAAATAAACACACTAGCAAGCTGCTACATCATTTGGCCTGTGTACTAAACTCTCGGTTTTGTTTGAAAGTTTTTTTCACAACCTTTTCCCAAATCCACTTTCTTGTAAAAAAAACTTGTCAAATGAGCTGAAGAACTTCAGCAGAAAAGGAACGTTTTAAGGAAGCCAGTGGGCTCTGGATTTTGCAGGAAGGTCCTGAAACAAAGCTCCTTCATCCTTAAAGCCTCTTAGAAACAGAATTCTGAATTGATAAGACCTCAAACCGTTGTAGTCTTAGCACCTCTAGGGGTGGAGAACCTGCGGCCCACGTGAATACTTGATATGGCCCGTATCAGAATTTTCGTTACCCAAGTTAAAGTCCATGATAACCAGGTACCTTGGCAGCAAGTCAAGATAAGTCACTCTTCCTCATAGTTAGATAAAGACATAATTTTAGGTTGCATTAAATTGATTTTGCGGCCCGCCAGCGCTAATGCACAATTCATACGGCCCGTGATAATCAATAGGTTCTTCACCCCTGACTTAAGCCTTTTCTTCGAACATGTGAAACATTGACTGGTATAATTTTGTAATTTGTTTGCTTTAAACGTCATTCACATCAGCCTATGCGTTTTTCATTTTTTACAGCGCTTTTCTCCTGAATAACCAATAAGAACCTGCAGCAACATCACTGCAGTTCTTTTGCTATACACTGAGGATGATAACAGTAGTTATCGAA
>JGI24159J19872_10013049_pt1 | contig 10815 bp, 9 predicted proteins | sample Ectturendosymbi4_FD_19872 | JGI IMG/M metagenome (IMG submission 19872)
AAACATTTTAATATTGGCTGATAACTGGAAACTTGCAAATCTGGGAATCTCTTGCGTTTTCAGAAAAAAAAAAAACAGTATGAATTCTTGCAGTATTGTTATGAGATCAACCTGATCTATTAAGTGTTTGAGAATGTGCAAAAACATCCTGTGGTTTAAGTGCTCTTGGTTAAGTTTGTTTTTGTCAAGCAGTTCTTCAGCCGTCGAAGGCACGAAAACAACAGCTCTGCTGTAGCATTTGACATTGGCAGTGGCATAGCGAGACTAAGTGCTGCCCGGGGTCTACCATAAAAGTGCCGCCTTTGCACCTCTCAAATTTGCTTGCAAGAATTTAAAATGAAAAAAGATCATGTTTCGTGCTTATTTAAAGATTTAAGGATTAAAAAGCCATTTTGAAGATCACAGTCAAATCTTCACAAACGGGAATGGGTCTTGTTTTTCGTTGTCGATTATGAATCTTACTTTTTTTCTGCATGTCGCTACTTTCATCATTATCACTTTTCATAATTTTTTTGCTTTTTTACTTATGCGTATATGAACCCAACGTGTTTCGTCAAATGTTCTTCCCTGTTGGTTTTTCGTCTCCAGTAAGCCCGCACCTTGACTTTTTAATAGTATACCCATTCCAGGGGATCAAATGAAAAAATTATGGGATGTGTTGACGGCATACCAACTTTGCAGATGTAAACATTCAAGTATGTTATTCCGTGTAGTAGCCCTGTCTGAAACTAAAAAAGTATACTATCTGCGTATAGCAGGCTATAATATTAATTTCATAATATGATTTCAGTGAGAAAAGGACGTTTCATTGTTTACTTCACGTTTCAGTAGTGGTTTACTTCTCTTAGAATTTATAAAAGGCTTCAAACGTTAACTCTGTCAGCACTTGCGCGGGGCCTTCTACAGGTGCGGGACCCATTTTGACTAAATAGGTCAGATAGGCCAAAACTGGCTCTGGTTGAAAAATGCTGACTTGCAGCCTTCACCGTGACCTGCACACTTGGTGTAGCTGTTGGGCTTTTTCAAGGGTATTGTGAGGTGGAAACGGCGTTCCCACACCTTTATGCACTAAAACATGGCTGCGATCTCACATATGTGGTAGTGACACGTAGATTCACACTGCTAGACAAAAGTCTGCAGTGAAACAGGAAGATCCAGGGTGGAAATTCATGTAGGCGAATGTTCACTGTGTTCGAATAATTTGGTGCAGTCTTCCTTTTTATTTGGTGTGGTAACTCCGTTCCCACATCTCTTTTTTTAGCACTACACCCTTAGCCCTCTTCCAATCACAGGTGCATAGTGTTATTCCTTGCCTTCGTCCGTTACCAACCGAACCGCCGCCGGAAAGTCTTAAATAGGAAAGCTTTACGTTTATGCAGGGCTTGGCATTCTAAAATTTGACATAAAATCCACTGATTTATAGTGTTCCATAGTTCAATTTGGGGGGCTCGGAAATTTGTTTGGTAGGGGCTAAGCCCACCAAAGCCCCCTGTGACGACGGAACCGGTTACCAAGAGACATCTATTTCAAAAACTGTATTAGCAAACGATGCCAAATTCATCAAAATGAGAGCAACACCTTTTCTAAGTTTTTCTTGTTGAAATGACATTTTCTACGACTGCAAATGTTAGTATCCGGTGGAACAAAGGGGACTTCTACGAAACTCTACTGCCTACCGGTTGACACTGATTCACTCTACTTGCAGTTCAAACTTACAATCTGAGCTCTAAGTTAGCCACGCAAACAAATCAACTGCACTACCCACTTCGAGAACGTCATTTTCCGACACCATTACGTCACACAGAGAAATAGCAGTTGCATTTAAAACTGAGCAATGTTAACTTTGCAGAGTTCTTCACTTCAACCGCCAAAATTTAATGTTGATAACCCCAGCTAATGACCAGGCTACAACTTATGGCACATATTGGAAATATCTAGCTGAACATTAAAAAAGTATGAGATGTGCCAAGAAATGTCTTTCTTAAATTTTGGTGACGGCAAGCACCGGTAAGCCAATGCCTGAACTATGTTTCTTACCGGGGCGATTGAGGTGAACACTCTTCCCAAAGAGCGCCACGGCGATTCACTCAGTGGCCGTGGATCGACCACTCAACCCCCCGATTGAGAGGCGGACTAGCCATCGCCGCCCCATCGAATCGTTCGTCGCCAATGCCTAGGTGTCAGGTGATGTTATGATGTGCCGTTGGGGCGTTGCTAAGGAACCAACGATAGGAGAAAAAGGATTAAGATGTCCTTGACTATTTGCCGTGATTTCATGCAAGGCCTTTTTCATCAGATTTTCAGAGGAGGGGCAATATAAACCTTGAAATACCAGATCAGTAATGTTTGGTAATCTGCTGTCAAATGTTATCTCTTTCCTTTGTTCAAACGACTTTTGACTGGGATGGGAGAAACGGTTTTGTCTGGAGAGGAAGGTGTAAGGACTGGGGCACAATTGCTCCCCAANTAAGTGCGTCAAAAAACCCAGATTTNAAGATAAACACCGGGGTACTTTAGCACGTTGGATTTGACCCAGATTTTTGAGTAAACTTTTCATCAATTTGCTCATTCCACAGCCAGATGTGTTTCTTAGGCTAGCCTACCAGTCTAGAGCTTCTAAAGACAAAAACTGAAAAAGAATTAAACCGTTTAAAACCTTATTTAAAAGTAATAAAGAAGAGTTACAACTTTTTAGCTCCATTCATAATGCATGTTTATCAACAAAATGCCGCCCCCCAGAAGGTTCCGTCCGGGGCCTAGGGCCCCCTCCCCCCTTTTTACGCCACTGGACATTGGTACTCCCAACCACAGCCGTAACATTCGTGCAGCACTCCTGTAAATTTCCCTTAGAGCAACGGCGAGAGGTTTGCTGACATCAAGTACAGTTTCGAAGGCATAAGGTACAAAGACCATGGTACGTTTTTCAGTAGTTTTAGTTCACTCTGTAACTGCATTAGACACCGGTATGCAAAGACAAGACATAGCATATATACAGTGGCTAGTTGTCTGTAGATGCCAATTGTGTTGCCACTGCAAAAATAAAATATAGTTATTTAGTGCTGCCAATGCAAATACAAAAGCACAATTAAAATTGGTATGTCAAATATTTCATTTTGCGTATAAGATTCAGCAAAATTTCACTATTTGGAATGGTGTTAAAACGCTTGAATTACACCAATTTTTCGATGGTGTAGTACGAAATTTGTCCTATGCACAAGCATATAAAATTACTGGTAACACTGTGCGACAACACCAATGCGGTAATTAAGCAAGCCCGACCAGGGTGATCAGATTGTTCACGGTTTATTCTGCCAATCATTTACGAAATTCTGCCAAATTACAAATAATATTGCCAAAATACTGCCAAAATTATGCCAAATTTTTTCATAAACGATTTGCTTCATCAATAGAGGCATTACTAATTGTGTTGCTTAAACTTATTTGAGAAAAATTCGAGGTTTAAAAGTGGGGGTCTTTGCCCATGCGCCTGCACAGTTCCTCCACCTCTGATTATTGGAAAGCTTGGCAAAGATCGTGCAGTTTAAATCAACGTTATTTTTGTCAGTGCACATAAGATCAGCACAAAGCTATGGCAATGTATATCGTGTTTCTTTATTGCTAAGTTCGCGTTTATAGAGAAAAAAATCNTTCTTGAGGTGGCATTTCATCGANAGATGCTNTAATGNGTTTCCCTGCTGTTTGTGGCGTTGTAACAGATTTCTAAATTGCAACAACTTTCTGTCATCAGTAAGGTTCATTAATAAAAGTGGCATGGTAAGAAGAACAGTAATCTGATAATCTGATGTGTACAGATTACAGAAAAACACAGAACTCTGTGATACTGACATGAAGGCAATTTTGTATTGCAACTGATTTGCTCTTCTATAAAGTCCAGGTCCAAGCTGTGAGGACGAACTGTGTGTTTTTTCATTTTTCCTGTTTTTCTGCTTTTGTTTTCCGGGTTTCTGTCGGTCGAGTGCAGTGTCAGTCGTGTGTATGCTGCTCAGCCTGCACAATGCTTGGCCTTTGTAATGAATGATTTTATTTTTTTGTTTGTAACCTATGGCATTCAAAACCAAAAAATAAACAATGAATCCACTAGGAAATAAACAATTTGAAATGCTTATTTTGTATTTTTTTCATGACCTGCTGACTCCAAACTTGGAAAGCCAATCAATGGCTCAAAAGATGCGGATTTTCGACTAGTTTTTTTAAAGAAGCACAAAACTCTCTCTTGCGGTTGAGGCTCAAGGCCAGATCAAGCGGGCCAAAAAGACCTAAACCAACGCCAATTATGATGTAACCCACAAAAAACTTAAATCCAAAACTTCCCAACTTTTTTTAAATCGAAACTAGAAGACTTTCCGCATCTACAGAGAGTATGAACAGCTCTCTAGCTCTGTTGCTCGGCAAGTTATTGACTGGACAAAAATAAACCCACTCAAGTGTCTTGTGGTCCTAAGGGTTTTCAAGGCAGTACACTGTTTGCCGAATATTGGTGTAAACCGGGAGTCGGGAGCATATTTACTATCAGGGGCCGCATAATGTGTGGGTTATATCGCTGGCGGTCCACATGTAACAACAGATTGTATCCTAAAATTCTACCTTTGTCTTACTACGAGGGATAGAGGCTTCTTATGACATACTATCTTAAGGGATAGAGGCTTCTGGCTTACTGTCCAAGTACCTGCTTATCATGGAGCTTCATTTTGACGCGATCTTGTAGGCTACTCTAAATTGAGTAACGAAAATTTTGTGGCGGGTCATATCAAATATTCACGCGGGCCGTAGGTTCTCCACCCCTGGTTTAAGCAATCTGGTTTACTCTAGCCTTTAGGCTGTCACACTTTATATTTACTTTTACTAAAGCGGGAAGAACAGCTTCAAACCAATGAAAGATTCAAAGCTTAAAACATATTGTCTTCCTTGAAACTACACAAAATACTTTTTTGATATATCTCAACACCAAGAAAAAAACATTGTCTGTTTTACCAAAGTTCGCCATTGCAATTTTAAATCTCTCTGTGAAACATTGTTGAGTTGATCAAAACTTTTCGTTTTTGCTATTTGATTTTATAGTGTTATTGTTGGTGTGTCAGGAGCAACAACTGTAAAACAGTAAAATTTCATAAACATGAGTTTTAAGGACAAAATTGTGGGAATATATTGTTTAGCTAAAAGGGTTTTGCAGAGCGCTTTGAAATATGATTTACTGTCTACTTTTGCTCCTGCAAATATGGCACAACCGTACTTGAATAAAATGGATAATTCCGCTTGGAAGAAAAGTAATTACAGCTTAGCGTTAAGTAACTAAAGGTAAAAACTATAGCTATCAGAATCTTGTTCATGAAATCAAGGCAAGTGATGCATCACCTATATTTTGTATTCGACACCGTCACACAATTGTCGAGTATTGGTCTTTCTCATGAAGAGGCCTTGGTCATGTATTTCTTCGTGCGCAATATATCAACGCGTGTGACATCACAATACCTTTAAAGTCAAAATACATTTGGCTGATACATGTTTGTGATAATATGCATTGACTTTCTCTTTGTGGAGTCATATATTCTTCGCGCGTAATATATCAACGTATGTGACATCACAATACCTTCAAGTCAAAATACATTTGGCTGATATATGCTTGTGATCAGTGCTCTCACTTTTAGGGATTTTGTCCCTAGATTGGAACTTTTGACCCTTTTTTTGGGATGTTTCAGGGATTTAGGGATTTTCGGAAATGTATGAAAATGTATGAAATGAACTGTTTCAGTTTCTTTTGCAAATCATATTTGGTTCTATTTTTAACATTTATCATTGGAACTCCGGTTTTATGTTGCACCAACACAGATTTAGGGAATTTTTGGTACTATCCTAGGGATTTTTGGAGTTGCATTTGTGAGAACCCTGGCAGTACTTGCCTGTCTGCTTCCAGTCGTGCGAAACAACACGTAAATTTGCCACGCCGTGTATTTCCCGGTGAGTGATGTTTTCAGCTTTACGTATAGACCAAGTTTTGCTATTCGAAACAGCAAGATTTCTGATAATGACCGAAAATCTAAGCAGTGTAAGCAAGATTGTTTTGGTACATACGTTTTAGTAATGCTTGCAGGATAATTAGGGCACAGTGGTAGTTCGCCAATCGGCATAGCAGTTGTAGTTGGATTGCAATCGAGCATTTGATCTACCTCTTTAATATACTGTAAATCAGGGGTTCTCAAGCTATGGGTCGTGTCAAAGTGTAATTTTGGGATCGCGAAGAAATTGGCTTGACAAATCAGATTTAAAGTTTTTTGTAATCTTTACAGGAAAATAACAAAATAGGCCTGCAGTTAATCTGTTTCTACCTACTGCATTTGTAGTGGCAATACCGTGTTTCAACAAGCTGTCAGTTGTTTACTAGGGTGTCTGCCTGAGCTATCAAATTATTTTAATCATTCATGCACAAGTTATGCGTCATGATCTTTTAATGTACTGACCAATATTGACCTTAGGCATGCTTGTGTTTAGAACTCTAGGTCTGGTCCAGAGGCTTGGCTAACTGCTTTGAGAGTTCACTGAGTAGTTTTACTTTAGACTTAAGTTGGAAGCTTCATACACACCTTCAAAATTACTTTGGACTTTGATTCAGGAAACGTTGGAACCACAAATCATACATAATCGAAATTTTAGGTGACACACTTGCTATCAGTATGAGCTTGCGGAGTTATTAAATGACAAAATTTGCAACTGGAATTTTCAAAATAGAGTTTTTGTCATTTTTGGATATGAACAAGAAATGCATACCCGGTCATTTATGATCTAACAATCATTTCTGATCTAACAATCGCCTTTTGCACAACATATTAGTGTGAAGCGGCATTCTCAAAATTGACCGACATCAAGCCCACAAACCGATCCATTTTGAAAAATGTTGAGATTGTCCTTCGTCCTGCATGGACTTGTATCAATCTACGAATGAATGATCTGTGTACAAATCATCAAGTGCATCTATCTCATTAGTTGTGCTTGATATCTTCTGTAAACTGATTAAAAAAAAATTTGTTTTTCGCGTTACTCTTTCCATTACGTGGTAGTTTTATTACTGTATAGTTACTTTCGTGGATTGTGTGCATTTGTATGATTTTGCCACAGACAAAAATGCCTCTTGATATTTCCAATAGGACGTTTACACGCATCATTAGCGTCTAGGATAATACATCTAAAAGCTCAACTGGTGTGTCAGATAAAACGTAAAACTGATCCGTTTTAAATAAGACAAATCACAAAACAGATTTCAAGCATATCTAAAAGTTGAGCTTTTAGATATCCTTTCAATTAACCCGGTGTCATCGGAATAGCAAGATATCTAGGCTAGGCTATCAAACAAGGGGTCGCATTGAAAAACTTTTCTGAAAATGGGGTTGCAGAACAAAACAGTTTTGAGAAGTTCTGCTATGAATAACCGCAATTGCGTGCTTCTCCAATGTTAAATGCTTGTTGCGCCTTCGAACAACCGACAGTGAGGTCTGTCCGTTCAGTTAATGGCCGTTTGCTAGAATGCTTAGTTTTTTCTGTTGTGTTTCAGAAACTGTATTTTAGAATCGCCGTTAAAGATTTTAACTTTGTGCAAGACGTGTCTGCGCTAATCATCTTCCCTTGTTTCCTGTTGAGAATATGAGGCTACAATTCTGTTGAGACGTGGAATTCGTGACAGTGTCAGAGCAGGCGAAATATTGCCGGGTTCGGGTTGAAAAACTCTGTGAGTGCTGCCCTCCACGGCTGGCGCAACAATAATATGCCATTCACCTATGACCATCACAATAAGTGATTTATTTATTTATTTATTGTTTCATGTGACTCAGTTAATGAACAGAAATAATACAAAGAGCCATTACGCAAAACAATTACCAATTGTCATTGAACATTAGAATAAGTGAAAACACGATGGACAAATGACTGATCAATGTAAACTAAGAGTGTCACTGTGTCACATAGGATTGGTGAAGGACCATGGCAGTTATCTAATCAACCAACCGCGTTTATTACTTTTGACAAGTGTTGAAAAACAGCAGTTGGAAATAAAATAAGCACAGTTAGGAAAACAAACAAACAAATACAGAACATGGTGAAGAAACATTGCTAATGAGGAGAGCAAGATTATGTGCACATACGAGTGGATCTATTTCAATTGAAGTTAACTTTAGGTAAATACTGGTTGTTAGAAGTGGATATAGTCTAGTGGATTGAGAATGATCAGAGCTGTTTGGAATGAAATAGTCATGAAAATGGTTTGGAAGCAGTTTCTTGTTATACCAGTGCATGCACTTACCTACTGAAAAAGTATAAAGTTTGGGAAAGCACAAGATGTTTATGTGTTGGAAAGATTCTTCCAGGGATATTTGATTAGTTGGTTTTTATTAGTTTTACAGCTTTATTTTGGAGTTTAATGAGAGGCTGAATGGTTTCATTCGAAGCAAGGCCCCAATTGAGGATTGAATAAGCAAGGTAGGGGTGGATTAAATAGTTATAGACAGTCTTCAGTGAACGTTGTGCTGTGCAATGTTTAAGTTTGGTTAAAACTCAACATGCTCTTGATAGGTGAATTTTTACCTTTTTTCCCATTAGGGTTCCAGTTTAACTTATTGTCAAGAACACCTAGGTATTTCAGGTTATCTTTGGAGGAAATGCTGTGGTGATTTATAATAACTTTAAAGGAGGCAGGGTCATCTTTTAAGATATTAATAACATAATGTTAGACGTTTTAGCAATTAAAAAGTCTGTTGACTCAAGTCAGTGGTTAGTTTTACAGATTTCAAGGTTGACAGTTGTCTGAAGAATATCAAAACAAGAGTTGGACATACGAAAGTTAATATAATCAGCAAATGAAGTAGTACGAGAAGAGGAAGCTTGGGTGATATCATTGATGCAAATAAGTAAAAGTAGAGCCGTGAGGACACTACCTTGAGGGATGTACAAGATATCTGTTTGTATGAAGCTTTCAATACCCCTAGTTTGGTGCGTTGCATTCCATTGTGCAAATAACAATATTTGACAATGAAAACACCATTTTCGTTGATCAGGAAAATAGTACTGTTGCGATGGGAGAGCCCGGGCAGCAAGCGTGCAAAGCAAAGCTGCACACTGCGGCAGCAAGCAACTATGGAGATCGCACGCCGTGATCATTCAATATGTTTGTTCGCGTCACATATAGGTGCTGATCCTAACGCATAGCCGTTTCGTGGTAATTGCACATGCGATGTTGCGTTGACCGAGTGTCTTCAACAATACCTTTGCAAAAAAATAAGCGTTTTCGCAATGAACATAAAATATTTAGAATACTTGAATTTGGCACCTTTGAATGTGCAACGTGCGTGATTTTTGGTGCGTCTTGCACAGTTTATTGTTTTTCAAATCCTTATTTCAAAAGAAAAGTGATCTTTCATGGTGATTTATTTTTCTCCTTATTATATTATTTATTTTATTTGTAAATTAAGGAAAAGCACCTTCATTGATCAGGACATTATACAAATATCAGTTTTATATGCGTTCTAACATGTTGATGAGGTTTTGGTCATTGCACATATGATTGCCACATTTTACGAAACACACTGCCACACTTTTCTGACAGACGAATGCAAGATCTACGTTCTGCAGCCATTTGGTAGCTCAGCATTTGTTGCTGTATGGCTTTTTTCTAATTCACTCTTTTCCGACGATTTGGCATGTCGTTATTTCATCACATCTCACGTAATCACATGTCAAACTTTTGGTAGTTTTGTGGTTTTGGTGGTGGCAACTACTGGCCCATGAACAGAGAGAATGAATTGCTGTAGTGCTTAAATCTTATGGGCAGAGCTATGGGTAGCTTTAGCAGAGACATAATAATCCACTTAACAGTATTGTCTATGGTCATCACTTACACAGGTTAAAGAATCATCTGGATGCATGATCTCAGCAGATTGGCTCAAGCCAAGTTCTGAGAAGAAACGAGTCATCTGGCAACGAACATGTTATTGGAGTAACTTTTGAAGTCAACCATTATGAAGATAGATAGGCTATCAAGTTCATAACAAAGTGCTGTAAACTTACTTAAATATATCATGTAGTCATCATTTTCTGTTTTACAACGTAAGACATGCTCAATTTTATATAATTCAATGAGGTCCCATGGTACTTTTGTCTTGATTCCTGAAGGACTGCTTTCAGATTTTGCTTCATGAGGCGGATGCTACCACTTAGGTAACCTTGCTCACATAATTTATGGATATTGGGTTGTATCATATACGGCAGTTTTCAAGCACCCAAAGATTGGAACGTGCTTGTTACGGCGGACAAAGTAGACGAGACCAATAACCGTGCTTCCGCTCGCTGATGTTACTCACCCGAAACAGCCGCGAGTCGCCGCTCGTCACGGCTGCAGAGATGATTGGTGAACTGCAAATGCTGATAAGTCGCATTCAAGATGTTAGACTGTGTGCAAGGACAATGTCTGGACTGTGGTTCAATGGCTCAGTGCGTGCTTTACCTTCGTGAGATTAAGTGATGGATAACGAACGAATGACATGAATTGTTGCGGGTTCTGTTAATTGACAGTGAAGTGTGTTCGCTCAGTTAGCTGCGCTGGTAGAATGTTGAGTTTTGTTTCTGTTGAGGTTCAAAAAGCGCATGCGACAATATTTAGGTTAATGCATTATATTACATTCTTGCCTCGGCTTAACACATCTATGGATTAACGAAACAGCCTATTCATTAAAGCAATGGCTTTAATTTTTACGACTATCCGTTTGTAGGTTCCCTTTCCTTATTCTTTTCAAGGAGGTCTTTAACACAATTCTG
>JGI24159J19872_10013050_pt1 | contig 10814 bp, 4 predicted proteins | sample Ectturendosymbi4_FD_19872 | JGI IMG/M metagenome (IMG submission 19872)
TTCACAAGGAACAATTGACTCCTTGGTTCTGACTTTTAATTTGAGGTTAATTTTTACAGTATCTTGAAGAGATAACTACCTTTAATAGAATGTGGATCACAACCCTTCCACATATTTAATGAGTATCTTTGAGTTGGTAATTGGCATATTTACAATGACATTGAACTAAAATTCAGCATTGAGATAAATGCAAAAAAAATCAGATCATGTTTTGTTCAGTGCAAATGAGCCTAATGCAACGATGCTGGTCATTCACAGAAACGCTACATGTGTAGCGCTGGCAGCAATGCTTGAGTTTTCTTTAAACCTTTGTAGCTCCACGCAGAAAAACGTTGCTTTTCCAGTATGCCGGAAAATAGGTGCAACATATGCAGAGACTGAATGACATGAACTGTTGGAAGATAATGGGAAGCAGAACGCGCTCTTCAGTGTCTTCCCTGAATTCTGTGTTTTCTCCCNTGCCGTAAGATTAAGTAAAAAAATGCCAGACAAATTTGCAGTGTGGATAAACAGCGTCGAATANCAATCCCGCTGGACTGAAGTAGTGCATCGACGTTTTATTGCTTCTCCAAACGTATACCCAGCNCCGTAACCAGCTTGGGACACTTTGGGGGGCGAAGCGGTTTCTGAGAGGGGCCAAAATTTTGAACTATGCCCAGTAATTTTAAACTATGTCCAACACATTTTTCCAGGGGGGCGAACAATTTTGCAGGGAAGGTTTGCTACCCCCCTTGCGCCCCCCTGGTTACGGGCCTGCGTATGCCCGTGGTCACTATGCATGCTACTAAAAGCAAACCAAATTCTATCAGATTTATTGTGTTTTATGTCTTGTTCATTGCTGGACTCAATGCTTTGCGTTTGATGATTGCTGTACTTCGACCTAGGTATCAAATCCAGTCAGAGCGGCTGTGATGAGAGGTTTTTGTCCTTCTAGGATCAGTGTTTAGCTCCACTTGTTCGATTGAGAGACCCAACACCTCGCAGTCCTGGGGTACGAAAGCCTAAAGTGGTGCCGTGTCCGTCTCTGACTCGACGGGTGTGCGATCGATTTACGACCATTGGTGGGATTACCGTAGCACTCCGTGAGAAGGAGCCTCAACGTAATCGCTCGGCAAGCACTATTCACGCTTTGGCCTTCCGCTAATTGTCAGCGGTTAGTAAATAATACATACAAAAAACATGGGTCTTACATAAAGGCCAAGTTTTCACTGACGATATTCATTTGAAAAATTGAAAAAAAGAATTATAGAAATGATCAATAGGATGTCCACGAATTTGAAAATTAGTACACAAGAAGGTCAATTTTTTAAAACCATTTGCTCTTTACTCTGTATTTACTTAACAAATACTCAATTTTGAATTGTTGCAAACAAAGAAAGCGTTTCAGAATCTGTGATTGTTATAAGATCGGTCCATAACGCACATGACGATTTTATAATTCCCCATTGTGAAGTCTACATTTTCCCTCCGAAACTGACAATAATTTTATGAAGCCCCTGCTTTCGCCAAACCTAAGACCTTGTTCACCATGTCACCCTTAACTTATGTTTTCAGATACGATTTGTCTTCCTATGTTTAAAAGAATGAAGGGCCAGTGTTTTTGCAACTACACAATCCGTGGATTCTTTGTCAGTTTTGTTTTGTGCCCAGTCGGTTTCTTGATGCGCTATGGTCAACGAAAGCCACGTTTGAGAGAAAACGAATGATCTCGGCAAACACATTCAGTAGTGCATGCTTTTAAGTACATGTTTTACAATATTAATAAATCTGTTACGACATGTTTGTCAATTATGACACCTATATTATATAAAGCACAAACTAAACAACCACGAAAAGTTTAATGATATGAATATTCCTGTATTCAGCACTGATAAGCTTGCTGCAGCCCTGATCCCCAAACTCCCCCTGAACCGGGATACTGGTAAAGATGAAATCTTGAATAAGCATAACTATGCTGATTCCAGTGTGTGTTTTATCAGTTCTCTCTCATTTGTTTCACATGGATTTTAATGCATGGACAAATTCCTCAATAATTGCATGAAAACTGCTTTGTAGCTACAGTGTCGTAAGCGACGCTGGTAATAAAAACGCTGTTTCTCTTGTAACAATTATTTACAAACTATTTAAGCATTACAATTCATTCCTGCATTTTACTATTTGATGCTTCCACTGACAATCAGTTTGGTTTTAAGCCAAAATATGGCACTGANCTGTGTGAATTTTACTCAAGCGGGCTGTTTCGTAATATGTAAACAAAAGCACCTCCAGGNTTTGCAGCTGTTTTAGATACATCTCAGGTATTGGACAGACCACCCACAATCTACTATTTACTAAATGAAGCGCATTGTACCTAGATGCAAAGTAAGACTGTTGAGTTGTGGGAACCAGACCATGCACGTGAAGTGGGCCACTCGTCTTTCAGACCCCTTCACTGTAACGGATGGGGTGAGTCAAGGTGGAGTTCTGAGTTCTGAGTGCATATCTATGCGCTAAGTATCTTGATGAACTCTCAGTTGTTGAGGTCGGCCAGAGAGAGATGCATTGTGGGGAACTTGGTTGTAAACCACCTGATTTTTGCTGATGTATATGTGTGCTTAGTCCTAGCATCGATGGTCCTCGACGCCTTCTGAATATTTGTTGTGGCGACGCTGCTGAACGTGAAATTGTCTTCAATTGTAAAAAGACAATCGGTGAAGTTTTCCCCCAGTTTTCTTCCTGAATGGCGTGGGTTTTAAGAAGCTGAACAAGTCAAATGTCTTAACGTATTGTTTCATGTCTCAATGAAATATGACACTAACAATCTCAGACAAGTGAAAACAGTTTGTTGTGCGGCAAAGAAACCCAAATGCACTTTTCCTCATTGCTCTATCACAAGGACAACATGAATTTTGTATTAAAGCCCAAGGAACGTAAGTGTTCGCCTACATTGCAATAATTTGCCTAAGTCGTCAGGATCGACGGCCTAATATCGGCCGGNAGTCCACCCTGCCTGATAGACCTCTTAGGCGCGTTATTCACGGAATCACTTCNCAAAAGTGCCCCTCCGNTTTCCGACGGTCTAATTTGCTCAGGAACGTTAGAACCTATACTACCATTTGAAGACGCAGCGAATTCTTGAAGACGCAGCGAATACCATTTGAAGACGCAGCGAAGCCAAGACACATGAGATTCTCTGCAAACAGGAAACTCTACGCGAGCAAAAGTCAAATATACCTCCTTGACCTGCACTTCTCGCACGAACTTGTCGTGTTCACTGTTACGCAGACTATTAAGCAACACTACGGTTTCATTTTCAATTAAACACACGGGCAAGGACAGAACATTCGGCGAATTTCTGTTGAAAGCGAAGATCACTTCATGAGGTGTTGCATTAGTTGCTGTAGATGGAAACGATCTTAAAACGCTCTTCAGGTCCGCAGGAAACATTAACACCGCTGGAACCATTGGACAAATTGGCAAAAAAATTTTCCGAAGTTTCTTTTTACAACAACTCAAGAGCACAGCCGCGTATTACAACAACTCAGCAATTATTCGCAAGCTCATCTAACCCGAGAAAAAACTTTCGATTTGAAAGAAAAATTGTTTTGTAAAAAACAAAAATAATTTCCTTAAAATAATTTGCTGAAGCACCCACACTAAAGACACCAAAAAGATAGGAGAAATGAAGAAATTTCGCCAAAGCCCTCATTGGCGATCGGTTGAAGATCAAAATCGTATTCTGCGGTTCTACATGCAAAAGAAGTAAATTAGGTTAAGATATGAAAATATCTTGTTTAGGAATATTTCTGAGTTTTTCAGCCACAAAAGGTCCTTAATTTATTAAGGCCCAAATTGCTATATGATTTAGCTCACAAGCAATTGAAATGTTGAGCAACACTTGTGCTACCACAAGCGCAATTGTCACACGTCACGTACATAGCCATGCCCAAATTCGGCATATATCTTTTTGTTGCTGGGCAGATGACAATGGCCAAGATGGGCACATATTCCTTTTATTACACAACAGTTGCCTAAAGACAAGATGGGCATATCCTTTTGTTACACATCAAGTACGCAAGACCGAATTGGCCAATTAACCCCTCCTCCCTCTTACTAGCAAGAAAACAAGAAACCATAACATATGTAGACGTCGATAGGACTGCTCGAACGAGCGCATAAAATTGTAGATTTCACCTTTAAACGTTAATTTTACGTATTTCTAAATTTAAATTGAAACTGCTTTTGGCCGATTAGGTCACGTGTTCTTGAGCAGGATTGCACTCAAAACACCCATCTCCCAACAATGCGCAGGTAATTTTTCAGACTTCGGCAATAGTCTTACAGCGTGTCAAAATAACCCCGTTAAGCTGTCCAACTTGCGCGTTACCAGTTAGATGACAAACGGAGGAATGCGTTGAAGCAATTCCTCTCTTCATAATGTACGTTTCAAATTCGCGAGCAACGAAACCACTTCCCCGGTCAGAATAAATAATCCCGGGCACACCGCACAAAGAAAGCAAGTTGTCCAAGCTCTTGGTTACAGCTTGCGTATGCATATTCGGACAAGGGTAGCAAAACGGAGAGCTAGAATATTCATTAACTATAACAAGGTACTCAGTGCGTGTTGCGAAGAGCAATGGGCCCTTGCATTCAATAGAGATGCTCTCAAACGACTGCGTCGCTTCAATGGAGCTCCCAGTAATTGAGCATAAAATCTCGGCTTTTAACTACGTGCACACTCGACACGAAGAACACTTTTTTGACATCTTGTACTGAAAACAGTAAGTTCTTCGGACGCACGTAATGCGACAACCTTCTTACGACAGGGTGACANAGGTTATCGTGCAATTTATATACTTTCACCAGTGGTTTTCAACCTTGGTGTATCGCGACCCATCATAGCAACCCATTATAACACAACGACCACCTTCTAAAACTCGCATAAAGCAAAATGTAATACCGCTGTGTACAAAACGTATCCACTCGTGACCCCACCAAAAACGGGTCACGGCCCCTCTGGGGGTCGCAAGGTGCAACCCAACATTCTCGTTCCCTTTCCCGAATGGAATGGTAAGGCACTATACGCGAAAGAAGTCAGTTCTAAGCTCCCGCATTGTATTTTGTTATTTTTCACTGTGGTGCGCTTGCGGTTATGAAACATAAAAACCACTGACCGCTGATCAGTAACCAAAGTGAAATGCTGCCGGGCAAGGAAATGAGGCCACTTCCGAAGTGCCTCGATAGTGGCAGTGGCTTATTTTTCAACTACTGGGTAAAGGCTTCCTTGGGACGTTCGGGNTGTTAACGATCCATGGTGACCAGCTTGGTTGAAATTAGTGGAATCGCTATTTCTGAAACGCTACGTTCAACAACTAACGGTACGTTTTCATCGATAGAGGCAAGGCCAGCATCAGCTATGTCTTTTTCAAGCGCAAGGAAGTCGCTTAGGCATGCTCCAACGGAATGTAGAAAGCAAGGTTAACAGTTTAATTTTGATGTGGAAATTTGCTGCACATCAGGCATAACATGTAAATAGACCCAGCGTCCTTTTTTTAAGGGCCGAGCGTTTCTTCGAGTAGGAAGTCTCTGTAGTGGGCGGAGTCTTTCGGGATCCGGCTTCATCCGCCCTCGCCCCACGCAGTAACCAAGAATACCGATTTCTCTGACAGAAGACACTGTTTTGTCATCATTTAGGTTAGGTGCGGATTGCAACAAGAAAGCGCTTTAGGCTTTCGTCATGCACGTTGTGGCCGCAATCCCGATTGTCACGTTATCTGAGTTCGGAAAAGTGTCTCTTAGCGATTCTTATCCAACCATTCCATCTATTTGTCGTTGAAAGTGCGGCACTCCATTCGCTACACCAGAGAGGGATACGATGGAATTCCCATAAAATTCGCGCGCCCCAAACGCGATGTATGGTTTGTCAGGTTCCTGAATAAGAACTGGTGGTAAGCGGTCTTCAAATCGAACGTAGAAATTACGTTGTATAACGCTAACCTGCTTCCCAGTTTATTAATCTCTGGCAGCAGGTATGCGCAGGGGCGTAGATGGCGCCTGGGTCAAGAAACAAGTTTGGCGATCCCATGTTCTAACCTAAGGTTCTTCCTGAGCAAATGTACTGTTTTGAAGGAAGCACTTGCGACATCGTGTGGACTTTTCGACTCCCCCTCAGTGCTTCGGCGCTCGAGGAATTGTGCCCCCCTGCCCCGCTCGGTGCCCCCCTGCCCCGCTCGGTGCGCCCCTGCGTGAACGGATTAACTGTCGGCGAGTAATCAAGGCAAAGAAGTTTCCTATCATTTTCAGTACAAAGTCACTAACAGCACCTGAACTCGCCAAGGAAACACACTAGGATGGTTCACCCAGTCATAAAGCAATCGTGCTATTTCAGTTTTAATGAACACTTGGTCGACGTCATTGAAGCGTCGAGATTTTGTTGCTATGGGTCAACCGTCCGACCATAGGTTGATGAACAAAGCAGATGCCTTTGGGTTCGCCACAATAATAGCACATGACTCTACAAAAGTTGAAATTGCAAATTCTGGTTTGGAACCATTAAATTCAAATACAACTTTTTGATGTCGACCTTGCAATCTCTACCAAGCAGCAGGTCACTGCACACATGGGCGTCCGCAGAAAATTTTCCAGGCGGGGGCAACGAAGACATATTGCTTATCCTTTTCTGGTTGCTGACGATGCAATGCAAACGGACGTTCATAAAGCGCTTTACCCCTTCTACACCACAACGAAAATTACCCATGATACGGCAACAGTCAAAAAAATACGCTTCGTTGGCACTTGGCAGTAATCGCCAGGTGTATTAGAATAATTTACACCAGAGTGCAGTGCACACCCTTTTCACTATTGCCGGCAGCAATACGTTTATTTTTATGAATTGCGGCAGCCACAGAGTGCTTCCACACGTCTGTTTGAATGTCTTTCTACTAAGCCTGCTCAAACAGTAGACCAAGAGTCTCAAACACGCGGGCCGCATGTGGCCCGCGAAGGCATCTTGTACGGCCCGCGATGCGTTTGGGAATATTCATATAACCAAAATTTAAGTTATTTAGTTTATTCACTGGTGTTTGAAAGTGCTCGGCCAGGCCAGCACGTGAACAAGTTCTTCTCAAACGAATGTGCGGTAGAGACGACTGGAGATGATTTGCCTACAACTCTCGATATTTTTCGCAGGAAATAAGCTTCTTCAAGCAAGGTTCAGGTACAGCCATTGTTGTGTCAGCGTAACAATGAAGCCATAGGCGTAGCCAGGTGGGGGGCCAGGGAGTCATTCCCCCTAAATATTTAGCATTTCTACAGTAATTACGCTGCGCTTTGAAAATCGGAGTCCCTAACAAAAATGCTGTTGCTCGCCAGAAGACAAACATTTTGGACCCCCACAATTTTAGGCTGGCCACGACACGGAACGCAGCCCTCGGGTTACTTTATTGGTCCTCATTTGGCCCTCAAAGAAAATTGAGTTTGGTCCCCTGCAGTAGACAAAGAGTTTTTATTACACCGCAGCCATAACTTAAATATTAAACTACGGTACATGAGCACGGCAACATAAATTTTTGTCACACACGCAGTTGTGCACCCCCGCATGGACGATTGTCAGCGTCACTTACAAACAAGCGCTGCAAACATCTGGAATCTTGTCCGAAGCGATCAATCATTATTTCAATAAAACTGTGCGTTCTACTGTTTTTTTCACGGCGAAGGCTTATCACGCATACATCAAGATCAACCGCACAACAGGGTTGCCATATGGTGCCAAATTTGGCAAATATTGCCGAAAATAACTGTTTTCCGAAATATTTGCCATTTTTTTGGCAATATTTTTTAATGCCAAAAATCTGCTATTTTTGAAAGACAAATTGTGACTTTTAATATCAACAAAATTTATCAAATTAATACCAAAACTTTAGAAAGCACAGCTCAGATAGTCCTAATATGTCTGAATATGTTTTACTGCTTGAATAATTGCGGTAATTACTGTAGTGTTTCAGTTTTTCATTTGATTAACAACCAATCATAACTGTGAATGTATTTAAAAACTGACCTGCTCACTGTTGTTACTGTGTTTCAGGTCTCGCTGTGCTTGGGTTTGTGTGCATTGATTTACAGTAACCTACTATTGATTGTGATTCTGTAAACAAAGATCAAAACCGAAATATATTGCTTCTGGTTTTCAACTAGACCTGAAATATTACTTTAATTTTTTAACTATGAATCATAAAGAATAATTTTGCAGCCAAGAATGAGGGTCTATGATCTAAACCAGTGTTTCTGGAATTTTTAATTCCAACCCCCCTTTTCATTAATTATTACCGACGCGTCGTTTTCGCCCTCCAAGCCTGATAAAGCATACACATGGTAGTAAATTTGAATAATTTTATTTAAATAAAGAATTAAATAGCTGAACCAAGCCACTAAATAGCTGAACTAAGCAACTGTATTATGAGGCTGATATTACTGTACGTTCAGAATTCTTGTGAATGTAATCCACACTGTAGCCGGGCACATAGATGATCCAGAGTAAAAACTTAATGTACAAATTGCTTTAAAGCTGCTGAAGATAACTCAATTATTGGTTAGNGGTTGAGCATTTTCACCCCTTTGTGTTGTTTTCCCCTCCCATTATCCCCTTTGGTTTTTCACCCCATTGTCCCTAAAAATCGCCCCCAAGGGGTCTTTCGGCCCACTTCAAGAACACTGATCCAAACTAAACAGAGGGTATGTTTCGCCCACTGAGCACGCATTTTGATTTCCATAAAACAGACCTTTTCTTAATTGTCAAACTTAAAAAATTTAGAAGCATGGAAAAAATTTGAATTGCAAAAAATTATGCAATCAAAATTGCCAAATATATTGCCATTTTCAAAAATTTATTTGCCATCAATTAGACAAATATTCGCCATATTTTCTGTCAAGCATCTGGCAACCCTGCCACACAAGCGTTCAGTCTCACACTAACAATGCATTTTTCTAACTTTTGAATCATTGCTGCAGATTCACTCATGCTTCTTTTCAACAAGTATAAAATTGCCTGGCTTGCTGTTATCAGCAGTCACTGTCTCGCTGAATAACCTGGCAAGATGTATTGTCTGCGTTCAACGGTCACATGCGGCAAAACTCCTACTATCGCAACTTGAGGTCAAGCTTTGAGGATTTTTGCCATGTTATTGTTACGCAATAAAGGCCAACAGTCGAACAAAGTTTCCTAACCTGCCACTGCAGCAGTGTTGCCAGTTAACGGTTTTCCCGCACAATTGGGCTGGTTTCTTCGTTGCGTTGCGGGAAATTTTTTGCTTTTGCGGGTTGCGGTTTTTTGGGCTAGATTTATCAAAGTTTATGCGTTTTTTTGGGCTGTTTTTGCTAAACAATTTTTTCTATCATAGAGTATAGTTTTTTGTCGGTTTTGCTGAAGTAATGAGAAGTGTTTTGACTTGAAGCAATGTGACGCCGGTTTTTAGTTCGTTTCTGTTCTCTTGATGTAAGAACCAATCTACCAAGCCTCGAGATCACGTGATCGTTTGTGTGTGATCGCATGGGCAACAGTTGTTGATCGCATTCTGACTGGACAAGGAGGTGGTTTGCTATGGTCACGTGTCACATCATACCAGGGGCAGGGGCGGATCCAGCCAGGAAGTTTAGGGGGGCGATTTCAGTAATGTTTGGCAGTCAAGTCTCATAACAGCTTCGCTGCTGTAAGAGAGATGAAGTATACTTTACAAAACTGTTGTGGCAAGACAATTTAAACAATGGCCGACAAATAGCCTTACATCGCGAATGTTGTTTTCCGAATTGTACAAAATCATGGTGAATAAAGTTACTTTTTTGGTTTCAGGGGTGGTTATCGCCCCAATCGCCCCCCTCTACATTCGCTCCTGCATCGTACAGTCCTGTGGTTGGTAATCGATACTACGAGTAAAGCTTATACGCATGCAAGACGTAGTCACAATAGACAATTACCACAGGAAAAAATAGCCACAGCACAACTCGCTATGTTCGTTTGTGCGGAGAGAGTGACGGCATTACTAATGCTTTTGCTGTAGACGGGAGTACGCCCCACTGCTAACTTAGTTGAACAGCAGTGTACAAGTATCGGGGTGTGATAAAGGATTTGATGTAAGCAGTGGTTCTTATCCTTTTTTCTACCACGTCTCCCTTGAGTAATTGTCCTTTGTTTCAATTCAAGCTCCTGACTTTAAACATGCTGTAAAGCTAATGTATGTATTGGTATATTTATTGATCAAAGGGCTTGTTCCCCCCTGGAAATTTATTGACGCCCCCGTGGGGGAAGCACCCGCCAGTTAAGAACCAGATGAAGCTTTTTCGGGTAAATGGGCCACTAAACAAGCGATACGCCCATTGCGAAAATGAGAAAAGGATGTCAAGTTGAATGGTTGGATGCACAAAACACTTACAGATAAAAAAAAACTTATTTTGAATACTGCTGATGTGAAAGAAGAGCACATTACAATAACTTAAATTTTAAAGAATTATTTTACAACTGCTAAACGCATTAACAAATGCAGCTCCATTTCCATCTAGGCACAGTCTGTTTCATGCTGGCTAGCCTATACTAGGGTCGCAATAGCCTATGTGATAGTGTTAAATTTGCAGATTTATCCTACAAATCGCTGCGCATATTGCTGGACTTTCTAGTATAAATGATGCAAGCCTACATCACCCTAAAGAATTACTAAAAGAATTACCATGCAGTATATCAGATCAAACATATTCTACTTTAGTTTGACGAATCGAAGTTGTATTTTCAAATTGCAAAAGATAAAGAAAACAGGAAACTTTCTCTTTATTCCCTAAAGCACATGCTT
>JGI24159J19872_10013051_pt1 | contig 10814 bp, 8 predicted proteins | sample Ectturendosymbi4_FD_19872 | JGI IMG/M metagenome (IMG submission 19872)
TAAACGCAAACTTTTCATAGTAAAATTTTCCTATATCACGTCTAACAGTTGCCAGTGAATAGCAGTTGGCGGTCATTAAGGAAAAGTCCGAAAGTACACACNGGTTCACTTAATGGTTGACGCAACAAGTACAGGGTTCCCATACATTAACAAAAACATTTTCCATATTTTTTCGATACTAAATGAAAAAGCTTCAATACCATCACTTAATTTTCCAAAATTTTATTCATGGAACACAATGCTAAAAACATCTGCAACTGTCATCAGCGATAAGGAACTAAAAGTGAATAAGTGAATGGCTGAATTTGGAATTTCCATACTTTCCGTCATTTTTGCCAAATTCAATACTTTTTTAAGGCCTTGAAAACCGATATCACAATTCAATACTTTTAATAACACGTGAGAATCCTGCAAGAACTACAGCATGCTGGCCGTGAACAAATCTATATAAAAGCATGATACGGTGTGTGTTGTTGACAGAAAACTGCGAAGAAAATGCTGAAGAATGTTATTTGGCCAACACACTCACCCAGGCTCCAAACATCGACAGCAGGCGCATCGTACTCCTCGCCGAGTAAAATCTCAGGAGCTGAGTAAGCCAGGGATCCACACGATGTGGATAATTTCTCACCAGGCCTGTACCTGTTACTGAAACCGAAATCTGTTAGCTTCACCAGTCCCTGCCTCTCAAAGAACACAACGTTTTCCGGCTTCAAGTCGCGATGAACTACGTGCAGCTTGTGGCAGTAGGCGATTGCGCTGACGATCTGAAGTACAAAAATGTTTTCATAAATAGACTTCAGGGCAGGCATTACATGAACGTCACACTTGCGGCAAAATAAAACAAATGTTCTTCCACGGTAATGTAAACGCCAGCCAAACCGCCAAGTTCAAGACAGGCCAGAGTCTATTTTTAGAGCAGCGTTGAACGTCAGTCATTACTAATGCAAGCTTTTCGAACAAAACGACCGCAAAACCACTCTTAACATTCTTGACTGTGTTTCACATCATCAAAAACAAAGAAAATTATTTCTTTAAGCCCAGCAGCACCGACATGTTTTCTTTTAGGCTCATATCGAATATCATCAAGTGTGATGACAAACAAAGACAAGGAAAGCAAATGTGTTTTTAAAGCTAGTCATAATAGCACTTCGCCCGATGACACGCTATCCGAAACTCCGCAAGCGCATGAAGTAAAAGCTTCACCAATACCCAGCGGTTGCCTTTGCGACTAAAACTTCACCAGTAGAATGGATCATGTGAGGTGGCATTTTATAAAATGCCCAAACGAAATATGACATATTTTGATTTATCCTTCGTCTGGTCAGTAAAAATGGTCTGGTCTACAGTTTTGACACGCACCACAGAATAGCAAACTACAACGCGTTGGTGATCAGTCATTATCACCTACTTGCAGATATACTGTCAACAAACAGATACGTATGGATTTTCAGCACAATAGATTGGAAATATATATATGAGCTAGCGTTTAAGCATCGTCTCTTTGATATGCAATTCCAGAATCAGAAAAACAGAGACTGAGAAACTTTTAAATTAAATTTTTCAAAGCAAACCAAGTAAAGCCGTTTATTATTCAACAGGACGTTGTCATGCTATGCCTGTGGTTGTGATAACATCACACCATGATGCAATGAAAGATACAATACAAAGCTAGAATTTTAGCAGTCATCTACATACGGATCTTGACAACATACAAAAATGTTACATCTGAGTAAGTGCTCAACCAATAAAATTGTTTGTGATTCATCACAATAAGCAGAAGTTAGCGGAAAAACAAACTGGTAAGTGCACAACCTGTAAAACGGACATGTATATTACAGAAGGTAAACAGATCAACGCAAGATGTTTCTGAAATTGCCTCAACCACTGCATGGGTGTGCTACTGCCACCTGTATCAAATAAAAAATATTACTCGATTTAATTTGATGAAAGACATGACAGCTTGTCCAATCATCATGCTAATCAAGTGTGTTATGAAGGGGTAAGCTCAGGACATGAATTGTGAACAAAAAAGAAAATTCGATGAAGGAAACATCAAAGTTTCCGAGTTGGCATACCAGCAGAAAACACGCTCTCTGCTCAAAAAATGATGATACAAGCCATGATGTGAACGACAGATTGCTTTGTGCCACAATGTGAACAAGCTGCATCATACAGTCTTAGCTTGAAAAAGCACCAGGACTTAAAATCATTTACCTGTTAATGACCATTGTTCCATTTTTGCAACATGACCTTTATATGGCCAACACTCGTTTCCACTTCATTGTATCTTCTCAGTTTTGATTTGTATGATAGTTCATGTTAATGCAAGCATGCCTTTCAAAATTTATTTTCAAAAAAAATTCTTTTTTTCTACCGGCTGCCTAAAAATGTCAAATTTTTTCACAATTGAGTGACTTCCATTTGCTCAATAATGCTGACTCAGCAAACAATAACTTCATGGTAAATGCTACATTTATCGGAAGTAGAAACACTTGCGAATGTAATGATGTATTTTGCAAGTTTTGGGTGTGGTCTGCAAAGAAATTAGTAGAGGTGAAAGTTTTTGTTCCATTTTTGGAACAATTGTCCAAACCGGTATCAGAATCAATATCCTTACGCGAATCCTTTGTAATGTAAATGCTTTACTAAAAGCATAATCAGCAAGTTTATAAAAGTAAGCATATTCAACTTACTTGAATATTCAGAACTTGAATATTCAGAATTCAGAACAAGGGACTGAATAAACGTAAAAATAAACGCTTTTGTTTGTGGTAAGCAACAAAGCAATCTTCACGCTGCCCAACATTACAAACGTAGGGTTTTGTAACAGTGTGATGCAATCCACGTTTGGTGTTGATAATTCTTTTTCCACAGGGCCTAAAGAAAGACACAGTGGACATTTTTAGCAGTTCAACTACAACTGACTTTGTAAATGCAAGTAGATCCTACTTCAGGGTGCATTCAGCAGTAACTTGCAGTCTCGTATAGCCACCGTTTTTATCAAAGTTCAAACATAAGGCCAGTACCACATCTCAGTTGTGGTCTCTGTTGACTAGCAAATCTGGCTTAATGTAATCCGCACCTCCGATTCCGTGATTTTACTAATATAAGCAAAGAAGTTAATTACATCATTTCTTGTGTATAACGTTTTATCCTGCTACATTGGCATTATTGAAACCATTGTAACCAACCTCATTGTCTTTCCACTGGAAAATTGGCACAAACACCTGCAACCATGGTGGGCATTCCAGGGCAGGGCCCACTCAAATTTGGTTGTGCTCAGAAAATTTTCATTTATATTCATGTAGATACACATCTGACTCTAACTTAACAAAACCAATAAATCCTACAAATGCTTGGCTTTAAATCTGTTTAATTGTTATGCTTGCAACACCACGACACATTGCAAGTAAAGCTAACCTCATTGTTACAAAATAAATTATATTATGGAACATTAACACTGGCTTTTGTCATGCTACCGTTTGTATCAAACATAAGAAAAAAAATTTCCCCCAGAAATTGCATTTTGTTCCCCAAACCCTAAAACCTGGCCACAGGCCTGTTGGTGCATACCCATCAGAGCAACAATAAAAAATTGTGGTAGTGTCATGATTAAATTGGAGCAACAGAAAAGAAAAAGAAACGTCAATTAGCATTATCATGCAGCCGTGAATCCACATTGAACCACTATTTGCCAATGGAACATGTTGTCACTAAGCAACCACAAAACTGAAGTGATTTTTTGTTTTAATTTTTATGTTAGGACATATATAAAACAGATATCAAAAACCAGAAGGATATGATTTGTATTTTTGGTAGTGGTCACTAATGGGTTAAGGAAATAACCCTTTAAATGGCCAAATGTAAATGGAGAAGCGATGCACTTTAAGGATATTGGAACAAGAAAAAGATTTGACAAATCGTCTGTCAAATGGACTACAAATAAAGATAAATACTGAAGTAAACATCAGTCGCATTCAATATTATTGAAATTTAATTTATCCTTGACTGTTGACTTTGTGCCCAAAGATGGTAAAACGTTCTGAATCTCTAGAATATGACCCAAGAATTCATGCCTCAAGGTCATCACCATTAGTGCATGTGATGCAACAACATACTGCATCAGGCCTGGCCAACCATGCGGCTCGAGCTACATAAGACTCTTTGCCCCAGTTTCATACAGCTCTTACGTAAATACCATATTTATTCATGTATAAGTCGCAAATCTTCTTACCAACTGTCCACCTTGAAAGGGGGATGCGACTTCACAGCCATTGCATGGAAGTATGCTTGGTGGCTTGTGCAAGCACATACACATGCGAGCACATTTACACAACACACATGTTAGCAAATGTGTTTGTGAGGAAGAGATGGGGTGATGTTCATGTGTGCCCATGTGTATGATGTGACTGCTTGGAGTAATGCAGTAAGAAATGTGTCTCTTGGTCCTTGCTACCCCTGCACTAAATGACTCATCTGCCGCATTCAACTCAAATGTTGCTGGGTCATTCCATGTCAACTGCCCAAGCCAGTCAACCCACCATCTCAGATTTTCCTCAAATTTAAAATGCAGACATAACTTTTTATGTTGATTTCAACAAACAAATTTTTTTTGAAATTGATTAAGGTTTTGCAAGTTATGGACCATTAAAAATGACTACTTTTTGTGGTCAATGAAGTGAAACAACTAGCAAAAAAACAATCAACTAATGTTGAAACTAAATCACTCTCACTGTAATCATTAAGTATTGTGAAAACTAGAAGAGGTTGTCTGAAGTATGTAACAAAGTCACTCTCACTGTTATTTAGTAACTAAATCACTCTTATAACTAAATCACTTTAGTAACTAAAGCACTCTCACTGTAATCATTTAAGTGTTGTGAAAACTTGAAGAGGTTGTCTTTAAGTATCTAATCTTCACATGCGAAAAAAAATTTCAAAAAATCCATGCCCTTACCCCAATTTTGGGGTAAGAAAATGAGTAGTCATCAAAATCGTTCATGCATAACATAAAATTTGAATGCTAATAACTCGACGAGCCCACCTGCTATTAGCACAAGCAATACATCATCTGAAAGCTCTTATTGAGGAGATTGTAGTCTCCANATATCCTCATTGCTTATNTAATTAATTATTGCCTCTTTTGCCTGAGGGATTTCTGGAGACTTCCCTAATTTTGTTGCAGTTTTGTTAGCCATAGTTTTCGAACCAGAAACGTTAGAAAGTCTATCAAACACTCTAAAGACTCATATTACAGCCTGGTTTCCCATAAAATTGAGTCAAAAAATTGGCTCTTGGCATTAGCGCCAAGGGCCTGATAACATCATCCAAATACCCATGAACTTACTACCATGTCATCAACAAAAAAACAAAAATTCAAAACTTCCCAATTTGTTTATAAATTGAACTACAAGTATTTTCTCCGCATCTTTAGAGTGTTTGAACAGCTCTCTAACTCAATTCGCTGTCGATTTAGGGCTTTCAGCCAAAATGGCCAAGATTACCTTTTGCAGGACTGGAGTTTTTATCATGATCTTGGATCAAGAAACCTTAGAAAGCTGATCAAGGTCTCTAAAGACTCGAATTATAGCCTAGTTTCCAATAAAACCTTGAGTCAAAAAATTGGCTCATTGGGATGGCTACCAGGGCCTGATGACCTCGACCAAAAATGCATAAACCTACATCCATTATGACATCACCCACCAACAACCCAAAACTTAAACTTTCCAATTAACAAAAATAAACCATAAAACTTCCCATCTTGAGAGGGTTTGAACAGCTTTGTAGCTCAATGGGCTGGTAAGTTGTGGTTGTGCAAAGTTCAGCAAGAAAAGTGGCGCATGCGATACTGATAGGGATAAAGTGTAACTACATTGAAATCTTATGCATGAACTTAGTGGGATGTTTATATTCAAAAGAAACAAAATAAGCAATGAAGATAATTTGATATTACACTCTCCTCAATGACAGCTTTCAGATGATGTATTCCACATGCCGGTAGCATATGTGCTTGCCGAGTTTTTACCATTAAAAATTTATGTTATGCATGACTGATCTTGAGGACTACCCATTTTCTTAACCCAACATTAGGGTAAGCGCATATATTTTTGATACTTTTCTTCACAAGGGAAGATAACATACTTGAGACAACCTCTTCAAGCTTTTACAATAATTAAATGATTACAGTGAGAGTGATTTAGTTTCAAAGTTAGTTGATGATTTTCTTGCTAGTCGTAACACTTCACTGATCACAAAAGTAGTCATTTTTTATTGTCCATAGCTTTGTAAAACCTTAATCAAATTAAAAAATAATTAGTTTGTTGGAATCAGTATGAAAACCTCTACCTGTTTGTCAAAATAGATGAAAATCTGCGATAGTGGGATGAGTTTTCCATTTTTTGGTTCATTTGACATGGAATGACCCTGCTAGATGGATTTGCCAATGCATAACCCAGCAACTCAAGTATTCTCAGAACACTTGCAAGTAATAACAAATTTAACCACAATAAACTAAAATACAAACCTGAGCGAAGTATTCCTTTGCTAAGTCTTCACTTAAACCTTTGTCATGCCGCATGATGTAATCAAACATGTCACCACCATCGCCCAATTCCAGGATCAGATAAAGCTTGCTAGAGGTTTCAATGACTTGATACAACCTCACCTGAGCAATGGAATGTAATATGTTAGAGTGAGAACAAATATCAACCTATAATCCAAGTATGGAAAAAAATTTCAAAACAAAATAGCAAATTTTGTGTTGGTAACGCAACAAATACATTTGGCATAAAGTGATTCACAATTTTCCAAGAGTTTATTTTTTATTAGCAATTGGTGACACATGATGACACATCTCCTCACTTGACTCAGTGTTGTCGTATTCAGTGCCCAGGTTAAGGTAACCAGTGCTGTTTGTTTTAGTATTTCAGAAGGTGAGTTTTTCCAATCATATTTCAAAACTTACCTCACATAACTGCCAACCAAAATATTAACACCTTTGGGATTGAACTTTCTTCTGAGACAATAGATTGGACCATGCTTATGCCAGTTTCATAAAACACCTTGCGACTGAACCCCAGTGAATCAACTACTTATTCATAGTTTTCATACGTACTATTTATTCATTGTTTTCATACTTAATACTATTTATTCATAGCTTTCATACTTTATAGTTTTCATGCGTAAATGTACATAATTTCCAGAGAAAGAGATTACAGCCAATATGCAGATGCCAGATCTGTATACTGTATATTGGTATGCTGACCCAAAGACCCATCCAGGGAGTCTGTTTCACTATCGTGACAGGCCCCTTTGTGCCATAGGTATTTAGCAACAGTGCTGAAATATCAAAGGCTGCCAATGCAGGTCTCTAATGTCAGTAGTTTGGAACAGGAATAACAACGTTGTATAGGATAATTACAACATGGCCACATTGTTGCCTTGTCAAAATACCACATATGTAATAACCTGAGCCAATCTACACCCATTTAACAATACGAGTGTTTACATTCATTTTATGTGCATTGAAAGTACATGATTCAGAATCTGCCAACTGCCATACACAGAGCTATTTTGTAATAATTTGCTTCATGGCATGAGGACATAGTCTCAAAGGCATAAGTTTTATCTGCTGTTTGCACTTGCTAGGTTATGATAGGATTAAATATTACTCCTACTTCAACGTCACGCCAAGTAAAGCAGGTTCATTTCNATTGAAGCAATATTTTTACAATGAATTTCTCATATTCAAATGCACNANAGTTAGTTTTAGAAATTGTTGTCGCATTATCTGATGGACAAAATACCAGTCAAGAGTTGAATTTCAAAACCAGGTTTATTGGTATGAACAGTTGACAGCCCTGTTTGCTTGTGCAAGAAGTCATATACTACTCTTTCGTTTACTTCAATTTTGCATCATGATGCCATGGCAGAGCAATTGTACTCGAGCATTCTTTTCCGCAGTGAGTTTGCAAGTATATTTTTAACACTCATCTTGATGGAGACAGATGCAGTTGATGGTCAGCACAATTTTTATAAGTGTATGCACATTTGGATAAACAGAGTTCTCATTGTTGTATGACTGCTGTTTGCTGATTGTTTAACAACCTATCAATGCAATGTTCACAGAACAAAAAGTGATGTAATAAATACGCTGCAACCAAAAACAATGATAACCTGATAATATTTCCTTGTGTTTCGACAACAAGACCAGTACTACTATCTTGCTATTTGCTTAAGGCTACTAGCCAAGGTTGATTGAGTTTCAGGACACCTGCAGAAAATGTGGTTTTATTCTGAAAATTATAGATACATATACCATATTTTTGGACCACAAGGTGCACTTAAAATCCTTTATTTTCACAAAAATCTATGTGTGCCTTATAATGTGGTGCACCTAATATATGAATCTGAATGTGCTTTCTCACCTAGAACCAATTTTATGTGGAAAACAGTTTATTTATTTAATTGCTAGCTACTGCTGCTCAACATGAGCACTGCACATGTTTGATTTTAAAGACTGTCGTGAGACTTTCCCATGTATTCAAAATCACAACAATTTTTTGTAAACAGACCATCATGTTTACATACATAATTAAACCAACAACAATTGCAATGAGGAACACTATGGTTCTGTGAGCAGCTAGCACACATCTTAATACTCTACAAGGCTCCTGTGCACAGAGCTATATGTATTACATTGCAAGGCTCCTAAATACATTGACCCACACTGAATCAAAGAGACTTCATGCAATGCGCCTTGCAATCCGGTGCGCCATATGTATGAAAATATAACAGCTTCAACCATTGATACTGCGCCTTATGGCCCAAAAAATAAAAGTTGTGGCCTAAACCTAAAAAAGTAATTAAACCTTTAATTAGAGAATGATTAATTTGTTGTTTTTAGATCATATATAACTTTTCAACCAGAAATGCCAGAAAGTTGATCTAAGGCTCAAAACACTCGGATTCTAGCCTGGTTTCCAATCAAAATTTGAGCAAAATATTTCCCTCTTCCGGTTGGGCCCAGGGCCAGGTAACCTGAGCCACAAAGGCGTAAAACCTACCCTACTTATGATATTACTCACAAAAAAACCGAAACCCCAAACGTTTTTTTTCATTGCAAACTTGAGGACTTGCCACATCTGAAGAAACTTTAATGAACAAACTCCATTTTGTTTCATTCAGAAATACAGATCCACAATGCAACTGACAATGTTGTGCCAATGTTTCATTTACACAGAGCAAATTTTTTCAGCAGAAGTGCTAAAATTCAAAAAAAATTTTTTACATGATGAGCTCATGCTGATGTTCATGAAAATGTTGCCAGTTTTGCTTAGGCAAATGCTGAGTATGAATCAAATTAGAGATACGGCATACGACTGAAAAACTAGCGTATAAAGAAAACGCACTTGAAAAACATGTCAGACCATGGTATAATAACAAAATTTGCCAAACCTACCACATTGGGGTGTTGTACCAATTTCATACATGTCACTTCATGATAAAGATGGTCAGCAGAAATTCTGTCCATTTTGGTCTTGTCAATTACTTTTACAGCAACCTTTTTTCCTGAAACTACATGATGGGCTAGTTTCACAACAGCAAAATGGCCACGACCAAGCGTCTTCTTCATCTCATATGATTCCGCTATTTTTTGATGCTCTGTAGTTTTCCACATTGTACAGATTTACCAAAAAGACCACAGGTGGTCTTATTCTATACAAAACGTAAATCCTATCAAAGCACAAATAGATATAAGCTAAGTAACAAAAAAATTCATATGTCAATTAGCTTTGGCAAGAAAAACTTGCGACCACAAGCCACAGAATGTTTTTGTCATCAACTTTATTTGTATCAAAGTAGCCAGTCAGGTCAGTGGTGTGACCAATTATGAAGTGAATATTGCAGATAAATAACTAGTTACTTGCTGATGTTTATCAAAGGATAAAGCCTTGCATGTTAAGCAACCATGTTCTGCTACATGCAGTAGTATTACAAAGCAATATATCAATTAGACCAGGGGTGTCAAACTCGTTTCAGTTCAGGGGCCACTTCAGGCAAATTTAATCTCAAGCGGGCTGGACCAATGTAATCACTGTATGACACCCTGATAAGTATTGACAACTTCCAACTGTTTTCATAACTTTAATGCAAAAATTTCAAGCTTATCAGAAAATGATTATTAGCACATAAAGTTTTCAATTTCCCCAGGTAAATCAAAAAATGCCTTATCACTGAGAAGACTGTCAACTGACAGTGATTAAGACCTCTGGCTCGGACGAAATTAACTGTCCGGACAACCACTTGCATGACGTGATCCATTTTCAACGACTTGCAACACAATGCCCCCTGGTGCGAAATACAGTGAAATGTCCACAATTCACGTCCTCCACTTACAACCTGTACTTTTCTCTAAATGTTGTCGCAACACCTGCTTTTTCCCGATCACTGATGGCGCGCAATCTGTAGCAATACTGACAGCATGGGACCAGTCTACTCTGAACATATTCAGCACTCCAAGGAGAGAGTTGAAAATATCATTGGCTGTTGTGGTATCCATCACAGCCACCAACCTCAGGAACTCCTCAGTGACAAAGTCTCATCAACGCCACAAATAAATATGGCTAGTTGTGCAATGTCTGAAATGTTCGTGCTTTCATCGAGCGCAACCGAAAACGTAACAAACGACTTGACTTTGTTCTTCAGTTGGCTGTCTAAATTCGCAGAAATGTCTGAAATCCTCTTTGCCACAATGTTTCTCGTCAGGCTAATATTAGCAAAAACTTCAGCTTCTCAGAACACACGATTTC
>JGI24159J19872_10013054_pt1 | contig 10814 bp, 8 predicted proteins | sample Ectturendosymbi4_FD_19872 | JGI IMG/M metagenome (IMG submission 19872)
AAATATAACTCTTAGAATGGAAATTTTGGCATTAATTTCATCTATTCAAATCTGAGGTTAAACCTATTAAAATTTGATGTTAAAAGGATAAAGCAAAGCGTGATTAGCCTTACTTTCAAATCACCTCTAAAAACAAGATTGGGAATCTGTATTGATAAAACTTTACATCAGCATCGCCCGAATGAATATATTGGTTTCACACCAAGCTGTCCCCCCCACATTTTGCAACAAAATTGCGCCCATGGTGCAGATAGTGGATTATGGATGTTAACCGTTGCGTCCACGTGGGCCTTAGCCTATTTGTTAACATTTTTAGGCGATTTGAAATACAATGTTATTAATCTAAACATGTGCCATGCACCAGGAGATTAACAGTCCAGACATCAGCAAGGTTTATACATGCGTATTTCGGCCAGTAAAAAGCCCAATGCGCACGCTTTATAGGCATATTTCACTTAACATCTCATGCAGTAAAGTTTATCAATTTGCGCTAATGAAAGAAAATGTTCATGGCGACGCACATGCTTTAACCGGTCTCATGTTTGCTCCTTCGGTAATAATGTTATCACAACTAAACGATAGGATTGATTCTGATTTCCTGCAATTTTTTTTACCTTTGCATTTCATTACATCTCTATGTAATAGTCGTCAATTAAATGACAATGGTTTAGGACCCAATTCCATTGTTAAGCTCGTTCAAAAATTTGTTGGACACCACCAGCCTATTACGGGTATTTGCGGGAAAATATTTATAATCACTTGCACAATGTGCAAATGCTGTTCATGTTGTGCATTAAATATACATTTTCAGAATGTCTAGCCCCCCTGCACAAACATGAAGGCCCCCAATGGAAGACTTTCTGGTGACGGTTCTTCCCACACCCGAAGACATGGGGGACATTCGGGGCACTTACCCCCAAACCTATTTTTATTCCCCCCAATTCTGTTGTGCTCAGAAAATTGGTTTCAAACATACGATAAAAATCTTTCCCCCCTAAAAATGTATTTTTCCCCCCAAACCTTCAAACCTGGCCACGGGCCTGATTCTGCCAAAATTGTGTACGCAATTAGGATATTTTGTTTTGAAGGCCATTCGGCCTCGAGATGTGACATAACGTCGAAAACTTTTTTTATAAATCACTATTAGGGGGGCTCCTGTGAGCATTTTTGGGGGGGCAGAGTTGGGCTGCTGCTATGGCATTGGCTAGGGGCGTAACGGGGGGGGCAAGGTGGGAACAATTCTCCGGGCGCTGGATCATTATGGGGGCACCGAAAAGTCGCAACAATTTCACAAGTACTTTCTTCAATACAGTAAATTTCCTTCCGAAAGACCTCAGGTCCATAAATTGGGGCGCCAATCTTGCTTCTTGCCCGGCCGCCGTTTAACCTCGTTACGCCTCTGACTACATGAGCTGTGCCCACGTCCCTCCAATTAAAATACGGTAATCATGTACATACAGATCAACTCCATAATTTGCCGTCATCTTTAATATGCATATAGGCCAGGGTTGGGTAATGAATTTGGTTCCGGGGCCATTTTGAGAAAGCTGAGTTTAGGGAGGGCCGTGCCCTCGTGATCATAAAATAAATAAATCAAAAACAATATGGCAGACAGAAAAGATTTTCTTATGCAAATACACTTTACCCAACGCTAGCAATTCAATGTGACAAATTTACCCCACACAATTTTTTTAAAAATTCAGATTTGAATATTTTTTCTGAATGCTTCCGCGGGTCATTGAAAACGCTGTGACGGGCCACAATTTTGCTAAAACATCTTCAATCAAAACACCACTGCTTAGAGGGGTCCCGCACCTGGTACGGCCGACCCTGCTGCTACAATCCGGTGTTGTCACGCGCCAATTTGTTCTAGTATGCGGGAAATTTATTGTGGAAAAATCGTTGTCTGTTTCAGCCAACACTCCTGGCAAGCAGCTTGCTCAATACACCAGTGCTCTGTAAAGAAAAGTCACTCCCTAAAAATCAGTGACTTTATACTCTTACAAAAAGAGGCCACCCCAAGTAAATATTTAGGCGTCCCACTTCGGAACGCGACCCCACCTTGTCCACAGCACAATGGGTGGAGGTGATTTCTATCGGCATTTCTGGTTCTCGTGGCAAGCAACGCTTGTTTGTCGATCCAGAGTGTATTCATAATCAGGGTTGCGGAGTCGGAGGTTTTTGGGTGGAGTCGCATTCCTAGCAACACCAGGAGTCGGAATCAGTGTCGGATTTTTTGTCCGACTCCGGAAGTTCAATTGGATGATTTTTTACAACACACTCCTAAGTTGGGAATTCCTGTTGAAATGGTTCAATTTCTTTTGAAACTTTTGGTAAAATAGATTTGTTGCTGTGTACCACGATTTCCATAGATTGCTCGTTGCTAAAAATATGTTAACAGCCAAACTTCATTCCCTCTATGTTAAGGAGTCGGAAATTTTGGAAAGGCCGGATATTTTACCCCCTACTTTGCAACCCTGTTTATAATGACGAGCTTTGAGAGCTGAAAACAACGGACGAGTGCCTTCAACATATACGTTTAAAATCAAATATTGCGCAATCAAAAAGGGAAAAAGTTTGTGGAAATTTCCGTAAACACTTCGCTGATCAGCGGAATGTGCTGAGGAGAATACTGGTTCTACTCTTTCGGAACATAGAAAATCCCTTGACTTCACCCGTCGCTCTATGCAAACACAAGTGGCCGGCATTGATCCACACAACTAAGGAATGTCGTTACTTATATAGGGGGTCCAGCCAATGACCTGTGGTCTTCAGTACCTGACGCACAAGTTTGCCTGTCAAAAAACTTTTGTGCGGCTGCTTCTGCATCATTTCTGACCACATTGGCTTTTGTATCCTCCTCCAAGTTTTTACAAGCAAGTTCAAGCCAGTACTCTTTCGTTCGTGTCCAATAAACTGAAAATGCTTCGTTTTCATGAACGCTGTGACTGTCGACATCATCTGAATTCCTGCGATTAAAGTCTTCCATAACAGTTTCGGATGAAGTCTGCGGTTTGTCCTCGCATTTTTCTTCAGCAGCGCTGAGAGATTGACTTTCATCTTCATCAGCTGATGACTCATCACCTTCGTCATCACCTTCTTCGATCCAGTCAGTGCTGGTGTCATCAGCCGCCACTAATTGTTTCCACTCATCCATTTTCTTATGATCAATGCTCCAAAGGTCGTTCAAAGTCACTTCTCTTTCACCTTCCTCGAACATTCCACCATATATGTAAAGAATGTTTCGTTTTACCATAGCACAAGCGTTCATTCTGCCGCACGGCAGTACATAGGTTCCTGGTATTTCTATTGCCGCAGTTTCGGCGTCACCAGATGAAGAGGCAACGTCAACGCTTTCATGATCTGGATGTTTTTTACCTTTCTTTGCTCCCGTTTTCATTCGTAACTCCATAGAAAACCAACGGAAGGAAACTAAGTCTACGCAAAACAATGAATTGTGAAAGAAGCTTTCGAGATCTTCTTCACATTCTTCATCAGATACACCACCAAATAACAACGCTCTAGTCGGCGAAACCTGCACATACGAAAAGTTGGATCGTGGCCAAGGTTTGTTGCCAGTATCTTTGACATTTTCCCACTTCCACTTTGATGAATCGTCCCGGAGTAAGAACATATCAGTGTGAGCATTGCCTTTCTCAACGTCTTTCTTTACTTTGATCTTGGAATAACCTCCAATTATGAAAATGCCTTTGGGTGCAACACACATTTGGCAAGCAGACCGGGGACTGGGTCCAGTACCAGAAGGTGCAAGTTTTGTCCACTTGTAATCCAGGAGACTGAAAAGGTAGCAGTCATTAAAATACATAAAATTTTTGTAACTTTCATGAAAACCACCGAACAGAAAAATGTTATTTTTATAAATCACCATTCTATGGCCACTTCTTGGAGATGGGCCACCTGAAACTCTTATTTCTTCCCACCTATGCTCCTTCAAATAAAGCACCCACAAATCTTTGTAGTGATAAAACTGACTGCTGGTTGGAGATGCAAACTCGCCACCAAATATCCACATTTGACCTCCATCCTTTGATACAGCAACAGCTTGATGGCCACATCTTGGTGGAGGCATATTCGGAATCATTTGTTTGACCCATTCATTCTTTTTTGTGTTATACACATATAAATCATTGTACACATGAGTTTTGGTGCCATTGAAATACTCTCCACCAAATAAAATAAGTTCATCTTTATCAGGATGACTTACTACAGACAAGCTGCTTCTAGGTGATGGATGATCGCACTTTTCTTCATAAAATGTAGTTCTTTTCTTGTCCATTTCCTGAAATTCAGCAATCAAACTTTCAAGATCTTCCATGTTTTCATTTTTCATGTCTTTCTTCGCTAGCTTTTGAGCAGCTTTTTCACTACTTCTGCCTTTTTCTTTCTTTCCTTTTTTACCCATGTTCACAAATGTTTGAGCAAACAGTTCAACACCAGTTAGTCTTCTAATACTTTTTCAAGAATATGCCCTGGAATGCAACAACTATAATCATTCAACTTTTTGCAGCATACCTTAAAGTAAACAGCAAGCTAGTGAAAATGAAAACACCATTGCAAACTTCGAAATACTCAACACTACAAAAATGTCTACAAAAGTCCAAAAAGTTGGCCAATAAAAAACGATTTTATTTTGTTTGGCAATGTAGTCCCAACCTGACTATTAAAAACGTATTTCAGATTTGCGTTAAAAAAACATATCATGATTTACATAGTCTTGATGTTTTGTGAGAACCCCTGTTATGGACAACAAATTTTCTACTAACAAAGTTACTGCAAACTTTCAAGAAACAATAACTTGTTGCAAATTTTCCATCAACACAAATTTCTGTTTACATACCTTTCTGACGTTCAAAATCTCTGTTGAGCTATGCCTTGTAAGGTGAGGTTTTGCACATTTTAACAGTCACAAAACACTTGCTTTTTAGTGAAAATCTAACTTTCATAGCTTTTATGGAGAACCAACTTTTACTGCAGTAGAACTTTTTGATTTTATATAAAATCATCTGCTGCCTTTTTTGTTTAATAAATGCCATATCCTTGTGCTTACCATCAATATCTACAAGATGGTGTTTATGTGAGTACCTCAACAGTATTCTTGCAACAAGCAGGCCTATAATAAAGGTATTTTTGGAGAAGTCAACTGTAATCTTTTTAGACAAAGAAAAATACATTATGGCAATACATGCATGTAACGTTTTGCTGTCATTTTAAATGCAAAAACAACTACCAGCAGCAAATAAGACATTAAACATANGGAAGAACCATGTATTTTACTAATACCTTCTGCTGGATTACTAATTACACATGTGTTGCATTATCAGAGACAGAAAGGCTGTCTTACTACATTCGTAGACCATTTTCATGGCTTGAGACTGTGTTGATTGCTGACAGGCCTTAGCACCCCACATACCTGATTTTTTTAACCTTTTTTTCTTGTTTGGACACCAACACCAAAAAAGCATTCAGTGCTTAGCTACCAGGTTTTGCTCTATATTACCAAGTCTTGCTTTATTTTTTTAATTCCATGGGGCATTTTCAGAAAACCTTCAATGGCCAACACATTTTGACTTCACATGCCACTTTCCAAGTAGAAGGTGTTTTCCAGAAACTTTTCTGGACCATCACTTTTGCCTTTGTTGCTTTGTTGTTCACAAATAACTGCAGGTCACATATCACCCATTATTGAGTAACTTGGAAGATAAAGTGGCTAACAACACAGTACCTAGCATCAAAACGCAAATGAAATCATGGTTAACAGCAAACCCAATGAAGATGGATGTGAGATATAGAAATACAAAAGCAAAGTTTGCTATCAGGTTCAGCAATTTTGAATAGCACTCTTAAACTCTAAGATCATCATCTATAAAATTATGATTTTAAGCATTGCAATAACTTCAACAAGAACATGTGGTTGGAGTATGTTCCTCGAATGTCATATTGCAGACAAATCATAGAAATGGATACTGCCTGCCCATTGATATCACTTGTCCACAGTTAGCATTTGCAAGATAGCCATTAATCATTACACCCGATCAATAACTTCTAAATATTCTACCCTATGTCCTTAACTGTATTTGATGAAAACCAACATCCAATAAATAGAACACTCTTGGCGTTCTTTTCAAAAGCAGTTTTACGAGTAACATATAACCTAGATGATTGCTAATAATGCTAAAACAAAACCTCTATAAGACCAATATTTCAGGTCACATTGTTTGGTAAATGCTCAAATCAATGTAGCTCAATATTTATATAAAGACCAATATATAACCAATCAACAAATAGTATCATGAATCATCTGGGAAGGATGGTTGTTGAAAAATGTTCAACCACTTTTTTCAAAGATTGTTGACTGCAACAGCTGCACTGCACATGTAATCGGTTGCTGAACTACAGAATATAAGATGTCTTGTGCAGTTCAGTTTGAAATGCCATTCGGATCAATAGAACAATAGTACTCATTCTCAAGGTCATAAAGTGAAGCAGCAAAGTCATCTTGGAGTTTAATGAGCTGTTCCTTCCACTTGATCGTAACATCTTTCAAAGATTTGTTTCTCTCTTCTACATGCTTGTTCACACTAGGGAAATCATTAAGTATTACAAATGTTTTTATCTCAGAAGTAAGTCGCAGCAACGATTCCCCAGCTCTGACAATATTGGCTGCACGGACACGCATTTGGTAAACATCATAATAGTTTTGTGTAACACGATCAATTTGTTGAGTTTCTTCCACTTTTGCAGATTTCACAATTTCTGAAAAGTTGTCTGTCATTGCCTTAACATCATCACGAAGCCTTCTATTATATGAATCAAGAAGATTCTTTGTTGTGTGTGATAAGACTTGCCTGGATGGGTGGCTTGAGCCAGACATGCTCATACCATGAAACCAAATAAGAATGAGGCACTTTACCAAAACATTTTTGTCAATTTACACCATATACATTAGCCACTAGATTAGAAACACACATAAAATATAGTGTAGTTATATTTCACTGATCAATCTTCACCTCTGATGCTACACCAAACAAATAATACAAAGTATCATAAAGCTCACAACAAAATATTATAGTGTGAAATCATATGTTTTGCTCCACTACTTAAGCCAAATTTGGGCACAAAAAGAAAATAATTTTTATCCAAAATCAGTTTTTGAGCCATAATTTGAAACCAGAAATGCTAGAAAGCCAATCAAGGGCTCTAAAGACTCAGATTATAGCCTAGATTCCAAATGAAACTTGATCCACAAAATTGGTTCATTGGGTTGGCACCCGGAGGCCGGTGATGTCATCCAAAAATACAAAAACCTTTTCCCTTTATGACATAATCGCCAAAAAAAAACAAAATCCACAATTTTCTAATTTTCAGTCGAAACCAGAGGATTTCAGGATCCTCAGAGGGTTTGAACAGCTCTCTAGCTCTAGCACAGGGGTTCTCAACCTGGGGTACATGTATCCCCAAGGATAGATTTACCTATCCGAAAGGGTAGATCCAAAGGGGTACATTTAAGGTTAGTAATAGAAGAGAAAAATATTTTACATATCATTTATTTCCAAGTAGCTATACATATATCAGTGAATAATATTTTCAAAAATCAATCTTTATACGCTTCCTGTTAAATATATCTATGAATAATCATAAAATATTTTGTCATAAGAAATTTTAGGGGTACATGTTCATCTGTCAAAATGCTGAAGGGGTACATGGTAAGAGAAAGGTTGGGAACCCCTGCTCTAGCAGCTGGGGAATTATAGCCAGAAATGTGGCTGGCATGGTCTTGTGGCTTTTGTGGGCGTTAAAGCGTTTGAAAAGTGAAAATGTACAAAGCAGTGCTTTGTAACCTTTTGTAGTTTTGTTTACCCCTGCCATCAATTACTGCATGCCCATTCACCTTATTGTAAATGTATGGCCAATGCAACAATAACACAGGTGAACAAATAAAGACTTTTTGTATTAAATGAGAATACGACATAACTTTTTTAGACAACTTTTGGGTGCTGATTCCAAATTTGACATTCATTTTCTTGTGGCACATCAACTTTTGGAGTTATAGCGAAAGGCTTTTTTGGGTATATAAACACTTGTATACTAATATATTAGCTTTTGTTTCCAAGTGAAAAATGACCTGATAATTCAGAGCCTTGTATTTCCAAGTGAAAAATGACCTGATAATTCAGAGCCTTGTAGTCTATCTATCTATCCATCTTGTATGGGACGCGACAGTCGTGGACACCTTTGCAGAAAGTCACTACATAGTCAGTGCCTCTATACCAGGCAGTGTAGCAACTGATGCTGAGACTGACCAATGCCCGAAATACAATGACATTCTTGACAATTATTACTTTCAACCAGTTGCAATTTGAGGAGAACCTTTGCTGCAATATGAGAATTTCGAGGCAAAGGAAGTGATGTCCACCTCCAAGACCTCATGATATTGACTTCAGCCTAATTTCTAGGCCCACAGTCATATAAAGCTGAACATCGGTGTCAATGACATGACACCATGTACATTTGTGAAAGAAATGGATAGTTTACATAGACAAGTTATGACTTGTTGTGTAACTATGTCTTAGAACTAAATGATTCTCTAACCTAATAAACGTCTTTTGTTTTTCATGTACCTAACACTTATTGGAATAAATAATGATTGCTGCTAATAATACTGTAACATGTTCACATACATTACTCTGCAACTTCATTCGGTGACACCATGTATCTGGTTGGGAACTACTCATCCATGCAACACACCCCACTATGGTCTGTGGGTAAACCTACATTTCTTCACGAATTGTATTTATAAACATTTTTTTCTGCCCTTGCCACTTGTGTTTGCTATGAAATGTTGTATTAAAATGCCCTGCTCTCTGCCCCATAACCATTACTAATGCTCGCTTCCTTCACCTGTATGCTTGCTTCACCTGCTCATCTGTACATGTGTCATCTCTTCACCCATATTGTTTGCCCACCATCATCTGTGTTATGTTGATATTTATTGTGTTCTTTTTTATTTTGTATTTTTTCTATTTTTGTGATATGTATGTTACATTTCTTTGTATTTCATTCATACGGTTGATGTCGCATGCAACCAAATATACTCTTCATGTTGATATCCTGTTATTGCTACCTGCCTGTGTTACTAGTTGCAACTGAAACCACTGGTGTGTATGGCAAGTCCACTGCCCCCTTCTTGAGCTGTCTTGCAAAGAAACTCGTTGACATTTCAGGCGACCCCAGGAAGCGACAGTGGCTCTACCAGCGCCTGTCTCTGGCCGTGGTCAGAGAGAACACTGGCAGCATATTGGCCTGTGTGCAAGTTTGATCTGATTTTAGCCACCCTTATTTCAGTAACCAGTGTTCCTGCCCGTCACTTGCCTTTCTTCAATGAATAGCCATCACCTTCCAAATGTCTGTGTTTTCTGTGAGCTTTAGTGTCTTCAATATGTTTTTTATGCTTTCTGTAAAGCCTCTGTGCAGTATTGTTTTGCTCCCCTTTTCAGCTATCCTGACTAACTGTTTATTTTTCATGAACCTAACACTACTGCATTACTGTTTGCTATTAAACCTTTTTGTAATCTGTCTTTACCTGTCTCTTCAACCCCATTTGGGGTGCTATGTGCCTAGTCGAACACACACACAATGGCGGTACTCCATCATGGTCTGTATAATTTTATCGTGTTTTTCTATGTGTTGTGTTTTACATGAAAAATACTCATTTACAAGTAGGCTAGCACCAAATCAAATGTATGCAGTGACATAAAAAGTTAGTTTAAAGATCTTTTCTGAAAATCGTTTAAATGTTTTCTTTTACCTTCACATAAATGCACAAATTGAAACATGTACATGATACATTCAAGGTCTCACAGTGAGTTTTCTTTTCACACTAATCAATTCAATGCAATATTTTACTACTAATTTCACATTCAATCCTATCACAATGCTACTGTAAAACAATGAAGAGATTCTCAACCACATCATCTTCAAAACCAAAAAACGTTCCAAAACCATGCACAAGAAGCCCTCCCCTTGATATGTCAGCGATAGATTGCCGTGGCTAGTGCTGACCTATCATGCCAAGTCAGTGCTTAACCCTTACAGTCCGCGAAAGCCCAAATCTTGTAGAGCTTTGCAATCCGATAACTCGCCAGGCCATTGAGCTAGACAGCTATCCAAACCAAAGTTACTATAAAGACAAGTTGTGCCGATCAGAAGTCCCATTGTCAAGCGACAATGGACTCCATGTTTGGTCCCAAGTTGAGCGTTCCGCTTATCTAAATGCATGGGAAATCGGTGCTTAATCTTAATTTTTGGTCTATTTCTCGATGAATCGAAATGAAGAAAAATATTTGGGACCATTAATGGCGTCCATGCATGAGTGGTTTCACAACTTGTCTTTGCAGCAACTTTGATCCAAACTATCCACGGATTCAGCAAGTCTTGTAGTCAAAATCGAAAAAAAAAACGTTTTTCGTTTTCGGTGGGGGATTTCTGGAGGTAACATCACAAAGAAGGCATGTTTTGGAAATTTTAGCCCCCTTTGGCCGGCCCTGAGCTACAACCCATTGACCCACTCTTTTGGCTCAAAGTTTTGTTGAAAACTAGGTCAAAATCCGCTATAGAGCCCTTGGATTGACTTGCTAGCATATCTGTAGCCAAAATTATGGGTCAAAAATCCAGTTTTTGGCCTAATTCAAAACTTTTTAGAAAAGGCATAATTTGCCCTTTCAGGGCAAACTTTGGCCAGCCATAACTCGGCAGCAGATTGAGCTAGAGATCTGTTCAAACCCCGTACTGACTAG
>JGI24159J19872_10013058_pt1 | contig 10812 bp, 9 predicted proteins | sample Ectturendosymbi4_FD_19872 | JGI IMG/M metagenome (IMG submission 19872)
GCGGTTTCATTGGTACATGCACATTTTTTATTGAATTCAGTATAAATTTTAAACAGGGTAGAGTGCAAATTGTTTTTTCCATCTCGCAAACAACATAACAAAGAAAGCTTAGCAACTGACCTGTTTGAACGGCTAAATTTTGAGCAACCATTTTTTAAAACCGTTGTAATAAGGAACTCCTTGCAAAGCTTCATAATAAATAACCTATGCAAAGTCTCGAGAATAAGAGCTCGAGACCGAGATGAGACCAAGACTCCAAAAAACGGGTCTCGGTCTCGAGACTCTATCACTGAAAATTACACCTAAAAATACGCAATTTTGTGCATTCTGGAAGCACGTTTTAGACAATACTGTTTTTACATTTTTTTATTTTTAGGGTCTGAGGGGGTGGCCATGGCACAGTGGCCTCCCCCCTCCGTACGCTAGTGTTGGTGGTGCTGGCGTAACACGCCCGACTTAATGTTTTAGGTAAGGGCGCGGTGTTGATACAGGTTTGCAGTTTATGAATGCATGGGACGCAAAATAGAGGTTCAAGAAACTGTAAACAAAGATTTTAATTTTCGCGCCCCCGTCAAAGTGGCGCCCATGGCACGTGCCATGCTTGCCATACCCTAGATACGCCACTGTTCAGCAAAGTACTCCCAGTCAGTGCACTTTAAAGAACACAAGTGTGGAGGTACAGAAAAAATCCGGATTACGAGATGTGAAAAGAGCAAATTTTGTCCGGAATTGGCGAAGATCCGGATTAAAAAATCCGGATAAACTNAAGATTTTTATAAATAAAAACGTTAGAGATCATTCGTACCACCATTTTTATCCAGTTTAGGCGAATATCTGGGTTAACCGAGTTTTATTGTAATTGGCGAGTGTAATGTTGACTGTACAGCTACTGTAAACCGAATAGCTTTTTCTGCTGTAATCGCTCACTTAACAGCCCCCTCTGTCAGCTNCAATGCCCCTGTCCCTGTTGCTCACTTCCCATACCTAAGGTTCTGCGCTCCAACAACGAATCTCTGAATACGGTCTGACACTGCTGGTACGCCTTCCTTGGAAATGTAGAATAGTGGATACGTGTGTTTATTACGCAGAACGAGAAGCGCGTCACAGTGTAAATGTTCGGACTGCCAAACGAGCACGAGTAGCGAGTGCAGATTAGCAGAATTGACGTTTTTCTACGAACTTTTGACTTGCTGGGCCGTCGTGACGCGACAAACTAAACTCGGCAACAAGCGTCGATTTCGTTCGGGGCCAAACGCATCGTCAGAGGAACAGGACGCGCGACGTTCGGAAAGCAGTCAGTTGAGTAGAAAACAACTGGTGTGCGAAAGCGGAAACGGAGCTTTTCGATGTGAACAGGGCAGGCACGGTTAGTAAGTCGCACGGTGCGTGCGCGCTCGCAAATACTGAAAGAAAGACAACACAGCTGCCACCCTACAAGCCATTCCAACTGTGCCAAACACCAATGACGTGACAATTGTTCATAAAAATGTTTTTCCTGGCAAGCGCAAGATCACTTTCTCTCTTTGCGACTAGATACCGAAAAATGAAGGGAGGTACAGCTGGTGCGTAAAAGGTGAACGTTTCACAGTATTGCAACAGCGCTGGTCGCCATAATCAAACACAAGTTCGATAGTGCTCACATTGCAATAATTGTTAATGCGGGTGCACGATCATTTCAATAGGCAAATGTCCATGTTTAAAAGAGTTTTGAAATTGACATTTTTAAAGGTGATCGCAAACAGCTTTTTTCACAATCAGTACACTAATCACGTGGCATGGTTTGACCTGAAGTTACCTTTGGCCGGTGAGACGAACTGTACGAGTTTGGTCGGAAACAACCAACAACGGTAGAACGAGTGTACAGGACACGCTTACTAAGAACGGGTAGGGCATGAGCTAACTCAGAACACAGCAAGACAATCATGAACTTGCAACCGTGTAAATAGGTTCGAACGCACATGCGAAAAACGAACAAAACGATAACGTGTACGACAATAAATGCAAGATCTCAAGGCTTTCAGCAGAGCATGCAGAAAAAATCTATGTGCAGACGCACTTCAGTTTTGCGCTTCGCCGTCGGGGACACTTCAGTTTTGCACCGGGCTCAGGCAATCAACGATCGGCGCTTTCTGTCATCAAGGCCGAGAACTAAACAGGGCTTAATGCTTAGCAACATGGTGGAGGCAACCGGTCTGCTGAAATTGCATTTTGAAGGACCAATCCGATAAGCTTCTTGACGACGAACCATCACACAATGAATGTCGTCTCGGTGCGCATTCCAAATTCGCGGCCGTCGAGAAAACGCCGCCGCGTCATGCGGGCTTGGACCGCGGTGCTCATCGTGTCTAATCGCCGACTTTGTGCAGCAAGCTAACAAAACGACCATGCGCTTGATCGAGCTCAGAGCTCCCGCGGATTTCTTCACCGCTCAATCAGTGCACGCGCAACGGTTACGCCAGAAAGCGAAAAACAACGAAGTATGGAACATCGCATGATTTCCAAATTAAAGACTTTGATGCTGTGTATAATGTTAAGTCGACGGCAAGCACAATGTGCAAGTGCTACTTGCGGGGAGAGGGGGTCTTAACAATTCGATAAAACCGCTTCTTGCAGAAGGCAGCATATGTTTTACATTCACCAGCCTATTTTTGCGACCATTGCGACATTGAAAGTGTGACACAAATCATATAGCGCAGACAGAATCAGTCGACTTGTTTCGGAAACACCTGATAACATGATGGACATGGAGTAGAAACAGGGCGAATGATGTGCCAGCGCATATTTTGCAAGAGGAGAACAACAAAATAGAGTAACAATGCAAGTCGTTCAAACGCCCGCAATTCACGGGATACGGCGTGGGCACAGGAACACATGCAACAGACGGGACTTAAAGCAAGTGCAGCACGTGAAGCAAAGCATCAGCAACAGCAGTGATAAGCTGAACACGATGTCCACGCCAGTGCCAAATGGGATGATGTTGGAACGCAACGGTGGCTTTCCGACGTCTACCGTAAGATTGGTGTAAAGGGCCATTTGCTTCTCTGCAACCATCCTGTAGTGAAGGTTGGACAAGCCATCCTGCCTTTGCCTGTCAGCCGCGCCAACAAGAAGTGTGTACCGGTATGGATTGATGCGGTTGTTTTTGTCAGACGGATGGTAGACCATTCTGTACCTGCAGTAAAAATTCAGTGCTTGACGTTAATCAGCACAATTTGCATTGTAACACCGGCATTAGAATCTCTAGGAATTAACATATTTCAGACGGATTTCTATTCCGTCGGAAAAAAACGGATATGGTTTAAAGTACCGAAAAGAATTGAGAAAGAAGTTCAAGATGAACTGGAACTAAATTGAAACCTAGAAACTCTGACGTTTTTTCAGTAAGCACAAAGCACTAGGTTGTTAAAAAAGGTAGGTTTCCGATATTTTTGAAAAAAAATTAATGGCGAAGTTTCATCCAAACCATACGCGTAATTCGCTTTCCCGCACTCAAGCTAAACTGCTAATGGAGAAAGCAAAGCAGAAACGGAAGCGAATATAGGTAATAGCGTATTTGCACAATAACTCAATTTATTGCACCAACATTCTAACATCGACATTAAGTTCCTCGCTCGCGCAAATCTCAACCCCTTTCTTTCTAATTCACGTTTCTTTCGACAGAAGAACTTCCACAAGTCAAATTTACCGCGTTTCACCTTCTCATAACCTTTTCATTGTAAGTCAGGGCCACTTTTTATTCAGCGCTTCACGTTTGAAAGTCTTTTAACGCGAACAACACGACAGTTTCATCATCACAACGAATTACACACTACTATTTTCAGGAAGACAGAGTCATCGCCGACAGCAACCGGTAGAATAAAAAGGAAACTCTGGCTTGCTCGCTAAGCTTGCGACTGGCGCTCCAGGACAGGAAACAGAACGGTAACTACTCTAGTGCTGCGTGGCAAAGGAAGTAACTGTGGGGTGGCAAGTAGGTGCACATCACTGATGTATTCTAGCGAGAAAAAAAACATCTCCAACGTATAAGCTACTGTTGATAAGTGTTACACGAAGCACAAAAGACTTCAGGTGGTTAGCACACCTAGGCCCGGAGACGGAGAGATATGTCCCACCACGGGGACAAGGCAACTGCGAAATGGTGCTATTCAATGATTGCCGCAAGCTGGAATCACGGCATGGAGTGAGCCTGTTAACAGCCGGACGCCGGGGAATTCAACAGAGGGAACAATTACGGTCGAATGCCAGCTAACATCGATCAGGCTCCACGCCGGTAGTTAGACGTGCGCGATACACCTCCGCATCAGGTTCCAAAAACGAGGTTTGCCGGATGGAACCAATGTGCAAGTGAGCAGCAGTGGCCAGTTGTAAAAGGCTGGCCGAACTCAAAACCGCAAGTTGTTCAAAGACCAAACATTCGTTTCTGAGTGCATTCTGAGCACAGAATCTGATAATTTGCTGCAAATTCTTCAAAACGCCTTCCACCCAAAACAACTGCTCCATATGCTCATCCCGTACTTTACCTCAGGGTTGGAATGACTGTTGGCAGCACAAGCAATCCCTATCATGCTGCGAGCTACTTATTCACAGGACGAACGCCACGAAGCTATAGCAACATACAACAGCGGTTTGTGAAGTGGTGCGGCTAAGCAATTACAAACGCTCTTTATATACGAACAGTGGTACAGACTCATCCCCGAAGTCTTGGGACTAGCAAGCCACTTAAACAATATAAAACCACCGAAAAACCTTAAAATATCTTGACCTACATAGTCTTAAAGCGGCAGACAGATGTCTGGCTGTTTGTAGAATTCTAAGTGAGTAAGCTCAACTGCTGAAAGAGTAGGAAAATTCATAACAATTACGGGTCTTGCAGCTCGATGACTCAATAAAAATAGAAAACATCCAGACGTTCCACCAAGTTTTTTTTGATTGTTTGTCACGAAGTGTTTTAACACAGTCACTGCAGCGCTAGATTCGTTGTCAGCAAGCGAAATCAACATTTTATCAGTAGGTAGTCCAGGGTTTCTCAAACGGAGCCCTCGGCCCCCCTTGGGGGCTACGAGCAGAGACCTTCTTTGCCGTGATATTGCAAAACTCAAGTGTCACGATATGTTAAGTATTCACCAGTTAAACCTAGAAGGGCGCCTCGGCTCATGAAGGTTTGAGAACCACTGACCTAGTCTATCTTGCAAGCAACTGAGCGGCGAGTAATTGACAGGAAATGATCGCCGCTAATGACGGGAACATTTGCCACTGCAATTCACGAGAGCACTCGGCCGTAATCTTCATTGAAAATAAGGTCGGTGACAAATACGCGATGTTGCTTGGAGAAGCTCCAACTACAGCGTAGGCAGTCTTGTCAGATGAGATGCGCTGTGCGCTTCATTCGAATGGAATGTCAAGGGGCTTTCCAGTTGCTGGCAATCACGTGACGTGCTTCATGTCGAGATAGCGGTCTGAGTCACGCATTAAATCATTCGCTCTGCATAGCCAGTAGTATTGCACATTGTTCACGTCATTCAACAGAGTTGTGCTGTCAATGTTTTACGCACTGCCTGCCTACACGAAGCACACACTTCCCGGTCAGACTGGAAGCCCAGCGCATTAATTACTTGCACAAAAACGTAGTTCGTACACGTACGAATACATAATTTGAAACAGTCCCTTTTATTGAATGGCACAGCAGCAGATTAATGTGTGTTTAAAACTCTTCATATCATGATCTTCTGTTTCACCCCGGCAAATTAAAAATCATATATAAACGTCTTTGTTTCGTGCACACGAGGAAACTCCTTCATATGAACCCTTTTTACCAGTTGGGTCAAACGTGCTGTTTAGCTCGAATGCATTTGACTACTGGGTTCGCTGGTTTTACGAACGTATTCTGCAACTTTACGATATGAGCAACAGACGGCATATGTGCAAAGCGGAACTTCGTATTTTTCGCATGTTGGTCAAAGTCATCGTATTTTTCGCATGTTGGTCAAAGTCATAACTTTTTGACGTGAACTTCACAACCGAGTCAACTTGGACACAAAACGTACTGAAATTCTAATGAGTCCAGGAAATGAAAGGCATATCTGTCACAGAAGCATAGCATCGAGAGCGATCGAATAGGCTCTGTAAATGCAACAAAGCAATGTAGCTGCTGAAGAGATTTTATATCGCATGCCCAAACACTCTCCGACAACGAAATCTTTACGCGCGTCTAACCAAGGTTTCCTGGTCTAACCCAGCCCTGGACAGCCAAACGGAACGCGAAGATGGGAAATACACTTGCACAAACACTTGCCAACATATCTGGCCGAACGCTGTACGAGAACCTGCGGAACCTGTAACTTCGCTGTTCAACATACAAGGGAGCAGCAAAATCACTGAAGGTAAGCGAATTTACCATTTTACCAAAAACACCCCAAAAATCTAACAATTATAACCACGACGCCTCGCAATTTTGCGAATTTTACTTGCGATCGCGACTTCCAACAACACCAAGCAATTAATGCAAAAGTACTGTTACTGTGGTTCAAAACAAGCTTTGCATGAGCATGACCCACGAACACTGTGATAATGGTATAAAAATATACCACACGGCAATATTTTCAATGTTATGTGTCCATACTCCTATTTTGCGGAACCGGGCAATAGGATAACAATAATGAAATTTTTTGCTCAACTGTTGTAAAATTTTAAAAACGACACCGACGTTTCAGCCAACTAGCAGCAGCCTTCCATCAGGGCGAATGGTAACAACAACAGAACTCCCCGAACGCGCGTGATTACATGACGTAGTTAACAGTGATAACGACAATGAAGAGGTAAGTTGTAAATCCTACCGTTAGATGACCGAAACGTCAGTTTCGTTTTTAAAATTTTACAACAGTTGAGAATAGGATTTTACTATGTGTCTAATCGGAATCAGTTCCATTGTACAGCTGTTGAAAAAAAGAAATACTGTGTGGTTGTGCAACACAGAGATTTGTGGTTCAGGGATAAGTTTAGGAAGGCCATCGTTAAAAAGCAGGTTGCAAGTTCGTGGACTGGTCGCTTAATGTTCACAACCACATAATGGTCAGATTGCGTAACAGTAGGCATATATTCCACACAGAGGCAACTTTCAACTTAGTCAAACACAAGCTAACTGATGCCTGGAGCCACGTGAGGTGCTGTCTGAGACTTTTTACACAAATCCAGATAAATATTTATACAGGCGAAAAAACAAACAACTATACAGAAAACAATCGTAGCTGTAGCACTACTTGGGGAATAGAAATGCTGGGGGTACCGTATCACAAATCTCCTTCTGAAACTTCTGTGGAAAACATTTTCTTAATGAGGCCGGCTCTCTTACAATCGCAGTGGGCTTGCACCAAGCAGAAGTGGGTTAAAAACAGTCGACACGAATCGGTGCTCCGAATGAACAAGACCGTTTACGGCTGTTGCCGTTGAATCAAAGATCGAAATGACAACAGATTATTCGGACAGCGAAACGATTCGAGCTGAACTGGAAACAAAAGAACAAACCTAGCGACGTCGTAGTTTGCCCTTTCCAAACCCAAACAGCTGTGCAGAATTCGGACATACATGTCGTCATCTTCAGCACCCCAGCCCCAGTATTCATTCGAGTATCCGTTTACCTGCAAACGAAACAAATGTGCGCTGAATGCGTTTAAAAGTCAAAACATAGGTGGGAGAACACATTCGCCGGCACGAGAACGGTAACCCATGACGTGATTTCACATGTGCATTTTCTCGTTGCCACCAACAAGCGTGTTTTGTTCCGCTTTAAACAATAGGCCTTCACGTAGTCGTATGAAGCACGTTCGAAGTGAGTCAGCAGCGCCGGCGTTTGTAAACCACATCGAGCACGTTGGAGCTACGTGTTCACAACCATATGGAGACTTCGAACGACTGGATTCAGGATTGTGTGGTGCGTTCTGTTGTAGGCTAGCGGCGCGAGCTGGAGTAAAGCACTTCTTTTGGTCGTTGTAGGGCTGAAGGTTTCTATGTTTCACATGGCAAACGAACAACACTTTTTTGCGACAGCACTTAAGTAAATTGTTCAGAAACAAAAATAACTCACTACAGTGAAGCAGTAGTCTACCTTACAACAATAGGCCTATACAATCGGCTCGTGGGTTGTTGTTTTGCAGACCACACAGCGTTTAACGTCGTTATTACTGCAATGTGGATTGTAGAACTCAGACAAAACAAACACATTGTACTATTTCACTGCAGCAGACGTGAGTTGGTTTCACGTTTGCTTCATCCAAACAACAGCTGGTGTTCAAGCGACTGCAATGCAACTTGTGTAACACTCTTGCTCCGCTTAGCTCACCTACGAACCAAGCAACTACAGCGTGAGCGTGTCGTGCTAACTTCCCGCAAGCACACTTGACCGTTCAGGCGTTTGGTGAATCAGCAGAAATTGCGTTAAGCGACTTAGAAAGCGAGCTAACAAGTTCACTTAATCGTCATGTAACAAAGTATAACGAGCCACTGCGCAGTCTATGCTCCACCCAAAGCAACTCAAACAGTATCGGTGGGTGTAGGACAAAATAGTATCGTGGGTAACCTACTTGCTGTCAAGCGCCGCATGAATTGAGGAATATCATGGGTGGGCCGCAAAAAATTCTGATTTTGCCCTATGATCAAAAACAACAAAGCACTCATGATTTTATACTTTAATACACAAATCCACCATTCACTTCACGCCTAATGCGATTGGGTAACGAAACCTGGGACGTGTCGCAGGTTTCCCATCCCAGGCTTCGCGATCTTTATAGTCGGCGGCAATAGTGCGTCTTCGAAGGTTACCAAAAACGAACACTTCTGTGAAACACCCATAAATAAATGAGAGCATTAGCCTCTGTCCCTGTGAAAGTGGTACTTTGGGGTAAAGTTGGATGAGCACCGGTTGCGTCAGATGAGATTAAGTGCTCGGTAATTTTCCTTCCAATCGCACAAATTCAAAATTTGTCGCGTGCAGCTGATCAGCAGTTAGCGAACAATCAGCACTGTGCTGCTCAAATTGACCGAAAGCTTAGCGCGTCTAATAACGCCATAGTAAGAAAAACGTAATATATATCTTTTGCACGAGAACCACAATGCACGCACGGAAACGCCCACTGGCAATCGTCATGAGGGGCGATAAAAACCAGTTTCTTCCGAACCAAGCAACATTGCTTCATAAAAACAGGTTTTCAATTACAATTCCATCCTGATGTGTCGAGCATTCAATCAATCTACCATTCGTCGCAGTTTCCGATGAAAGTAGGATCCGATTGGTTTAATCAGCAAGCCATATTCTCACTTTAACTGACGATAGCCTGGAGTGTCGAACTATAAAGCGCGTTGTATGATGTTTTATGTTCAAGAAAAAAGCTAATTTCTTCATCGAGAAAATGTTAAGGCACACGAGGTACTCGAGCACACACGCAAATGACCATTGAAGATAGATGAGTGTTGAAAAAAGTAAGCGTATTGTTCGTAAAGGAACTTCCGAACAATCAACCTCGCCACTGATGAGGATGGATTAATGGCCACGGAGTGAAGGACAGTCACGTCACAGGGCTATCACTTTCCGCTATTCATAGATAGGAGTGCGCCACGAAATTATAGCACACTAGCCATTATTCACGTCAAGACCTCTGGTATCAGCACAATGCTGGTAAACTTTTACCCGCAGCGAAATTGTTCGAACTCACTTCCACCGGATTTTGATACAAAAGCTTTGATGACAACATAAAGATTGCAACCACGCTGCTGCAGTTACGATTTGGCAAGTGTGATCTACTTTGGGGAGTCAGTTCGAGATTCCCTTCTCACCACTCTCGAACGGGCACATGCGGAACATATTTGACTTGCCACAGATCACGGCACATGACTCTCATACGGCAGCAGAACGTACCTGTCAGCACTTTTTGTACTAGCAAAATCAGTGCCACGATACGATTTGCAGTAGTTTTGCTCCCAACAATTTATCATAGCAGTCCATGAGTGCAAGCAGCAGTATCCGCACTCTGTTGATCACTTCATTGTCGAAAGGAGAACAGAAGATCAAATCTAACATTTTTACTCGTCTTGAAAGTGTCTGGTTGTGAGAAAGTATCATTTTACTTACCCGTAACACGGGAAAATGCCGTTAACTACAGTTGCTTCATTCTTGTGTTTCCCTCAGACAAACTGTTCACAAACAGGGATGTTAAACATACGTGGAAGTAGGGGCGCAACCAGCTCTTCATTTTGGGGGAGGCAATTTTCACGAAATTTCATTCGATGACGTCATCGTGCTTATTCAACCGTGGTGCAACTTTTTCGCAAACGGTCACATATAATAATAATGGATTTTTGCCCACAGACACGAAGTCCAGAGTACCAAGACACACATTCTGCACAACGCTGCTTAAATAAAAACAGACAAAACAGAAGGTTTTACAACAACGTTGGAGGCTGAATCACCGGTGTCAAGCGAAATTTCTGACTTCACGCCATATGCGCATGCACAGAGCAACATTCTACATATCACAGACGCTGAGAAAACTGATGATTAGGGCTTAGGATTTGGTGTTTAGCTAAGTGCGTCGGGTTAGGGTTTATGTTACAGTTAGAAAAAGAACAATAATTGAAGTTTGAGATTAAGTCCAATTTTTTCACTGGTTTTACTTATTCCCGTACTGCAGGTTGTTGTGGGTATCTGACATCTAACCGAAAAGTTCAATTTACACAACACATATCAAAAAAGTAATCGCCAAACTTTATTCCTTTACTCTGAGAAGCAAAATAACTGACAAAAAATAATAGGTCAGAAATTTC
>JGI24159J19872_10013060_pt1 | contig 10811 bp, 9 predicted proteins | sample Ectturendosymbi4_FD_19872 | JGI IMG/M metagenome (IMG submission 19872)
TTTCAGTATATCTGGAAAAACTCCGTTGGTAATGGAATAATTGTAGAGATTACATAGAATAGGAGCTATAACATTTGCAGAGATTTTATGAATTTTGCTGGTATGTTATGTGCACCAGAACTTTCTGATGGGTCAAGGCGATTAATAATGGTTAACATTTCATTGTGGGTGATAGGCATTAGAAAGAGATTTTGGGAGTTATAACGAATTAACGATTTGTGATGAATACCAGCATCAGTGGGGACACTAACGCTTGATGCCATGCATGAGCCTATTGTGGAAAAGTAGTCATTGACGTAATTACTAATTTCATAACCATCGGTGATGATTCGGCCAGCAGTCGCTATAATTTTACTAAGAGAAAAAGTCCTATTTTTCTTTTGTCTTATTAAATCATGAATTCCTTGCCCAACTTTTTTAGCGTTAGCTTTGTTTATTTCAATTAATTGTTGTATTACAACCTTTTAGACTTTTCTTTCACGTGAGTTAGATTGCTTCTGTATATAATCTTATATCGCCAGGTTTTTAAGGCGTTTTAGGGACCAGATTTGGGTCCTTAGAATTGAAAATCGGGTCCCTACAGGTTCATACCGGGTACCTAACATTTGCTTTCTGTTGAATTACGTTTTTTGCTTTTTTTATGTAATGTATTTTTGGTTTTAATAGAAATTCTAATTCCTTTTGTCAGCCATGGTTTGCTACGAAATTTCATTTCTGTTCTACTGAGTTCTTTCAAGAGAACATGTTTATTAAGTACTGACTCAAAGTTTTCAATAAAGATCTTAAACAAATTATCTACAGGTGTGGTGTAAAGATTTTTGTAATATCTTCATTCATTATTTCTGACAAATAAGTTAAAAAAGCTTCTAACTGAAAGAATTCCAAGTTACGACGCATAGTTTTTTTGTGATGGAACTTAGAATTAATACTGCCTGCCGAAATAAATAATGGATATTGGTCTGAGATGTCATGTACAAGAATGAAGTTTTGAAGGTCATCAGAAGCATTGTTCGTGTATATGTGATCTTTTAAAGTTGAGCTATTTGGAGTAACTCTAGTGAGGTAATTTGGAAAGATGTAACATCCATAACTGTGCAACGTATTTACATGGACTTCAACGCGCTTATCTTCATGGTACTAAATCAATATTAAAGTCACCGCAGAAGGCGCAGATACTTTGAGCTTGTTTCACTAAGCTTGGCAATGGTCAAATCTTACTTATCTTGGAAATCTTCATAATTAGAATTTGGGTATCTATATACAACACCAACAACAAANGTGTTCGAGTTGTTTTTGTCAAATTGTAGCCAAATATTTTCACAGCCGGGAGTGTCTACCATAAACTTATTTACAACANGATATGCCAAACTATCCTTCACGAAAAGTGCCACACCTCCAGCGTTAGTTGGGTAATCATGTATCCCTGCAAACGGAAACCAAAATTCATCGAAATCTTTAATCTAGTCTCTGTTATGGCAATTATGTCAGGCAACGTTGTAATGCCCGCAAGAAGTTCCTCCAGTTTTTCCAAATTTTTTGTTAGGCTTCTGATGTTAACGTGAAGCAGCGAAAATATATTTTTCCTTTCGACCTTCATTGATAATGATTCCAATGTACAATATTCCGAGTTCAAGTCATCATATAAGCTTTCTGAATTAGGTTGATATATATTATACACATTGTTGGACATTGCGTTTTCGCACCTAAGCAGTATGCTGATAATGAAAAAGTCATATACAATATTTTGAATGTAATCGGAAGTTTTTAAAATTCGCAAGCCTGTATAACCAATTGTCGGACGTCTTTAGTTTTATTAGACTGTAAATACTGCAAAGGAAAAGTGCGTATTTTTTTATCCCGCTTTGCCTTAAAACACCAAATAAAACATATGCCATATGTGGTATTAGCTGCGATTCCCTTATTTGTGTGTTTCCATTAAATAATCTTTCACTAAATCAGAGCACGATGTTTGTTGCAAGATGGAATAGAGCAGTGAGTGTGGTTCTCAGTGGTGTTATGTGATCGTGTTGCGAACGATCTCTCGCATGGGTTGCTTGCTGCTGAGAAATAGGTTCATGTTATATTTAGTTATTTAATGGTTGTCCTTGAGAGTTATTACAATAATTGATACTCCTCACCATAGTCATGGAAGACAATTATTGAAGTACAGGATATCGGCGTATAAATTGAGGTCGATGTTGTTGACATGCGACTTCGAAGGATTTCTGTATTTCAGGTGACAGTTGCAGATTTACAGCGTATTTTAGTCAGCCACGGTTAATGATACGTGTGGACTGTGACAGCTTAGTAGCAATTCCAGCTCCTCATTCAAAAAAACAACAACCGTTAATTTCATCGACGCGAGTAATGTCCCAAGTGATTCCTTAAGAAAAGTTTATGCTGAGCAAATGTGTAGCTGAGTGAGCACGATTGTTCAAAGGATGAGTTAGCAGAGTTCTAAACGAATTAGAGACTTTGCGAATTATTTTTAAGGTGTTTTAGGGACCCGATTCGGGTCCCTAGAATTGAAAATCGGGTCCCTAGAATCAGAGAAATCGGTTTCCTACAGGTCCATACCGGGTACCTAACATTTTCTTTATCAAATTATGAACAAAGTACACATGTAATTAAAAGAGCTTCTGAAAGAACTATGCGATATGCTCAGACAAGTTGTGCTTCTGCCCAAAGAATGTTAAATTATTTTATACTTTTAAATTTGGAATGTTGCTAGTACGTAAGGATTGCACTGCGCAAATGGTCTGGTGGTACTGTGCAGTTACGTACCTTGGGGGGAAGATTGGTCGCCCCCTTCCATTTTTGCAACGTTGTCTTACTTTCTATTGCGGCTTCAACTTGTATCTTATGTTGCCATTATCTTTAGTATCTTGACTGTAGCGAGACATGGCCATTCCTAATTGAACTTTCTCCAGTTTGTATTTTGAACAACTTGCCGAAACCCAGCACTCACATGGATTGTGATCTGTTACATGATGCACATCAACTGGGCTTTACCTCAGTGTTTCCCAACACTTTTTCAACCTCCATCAGCGAAGCAAGCCTCGGGCGACAACTATCTTGTTTTTTTTTCAGATTGTGACGCATCTAACTTCGTTCATCAGTGGGTGAAGCATTGATTGTCACAATTTCTCATATGAGTAACCGTGGCAATCCTCATATGCATTGTGGATTTGGAATATTACAACCGTTTTTCAGTTGTATTTTTCTGGCGCATAAGCTTAAAAGGAATTTCATGTCATCATTTCATTAACCTCAAGTTTGTTTAAATTCAGTTTTTGTTAATTAAACTGGCTGCTGTGAAGAATTATACGTTTTGCACTCTAATGATTCGTTATAATCTGCGCGCTTTTGATTCTCGTGTATTTTATGGTTTAACGCAGTGGTTCTTAACTGGGGGTTCCCCAACCCCTGGGGGTCTAAAAAAACATTTTCGGGGGGTCCGAAACTCGGTTTTCGAGGGTGAGAGTTTGTATGTTATTGTTAGATGTACTTTTTTTCAAAACAAACAAGGTTTATGAAATCTTGCAAGTGTTGTTACTCAAAAGAACATTATCCAGCCTAATTGTTCCAGCTAATGTTACTTACTTAACAAATTAAATTGGTAAATGTGTGCATTGCTATTTCTGCTTCACGTTGCGGCGGAGTTGTGAACGGATTTCATTTTGGAGCCCAAACGCAAAATCACAAGCCCGAGCCCGAGCCCGGCATTTATTTTTAAAGTCCGATTTAAGCCCGAAAGCCAAATTTACCGGGTGAGTCAAGACATGCGCTTCTGCGGGGATTGGTGACATAGCAAAGTAACGTGACAAAAGAATTCGCAATTAGTCATTTTTTATAGAAAGTTCAATCAACTCGCTTGCTTCAACAGTAACTGGCGACAAAAGTGTCCTTCAATGCGAAAAATTTTGTGGCAGGCCCGAAACATTTTGACCGACTTAATTCCGAACCCGACCCGACTTACAACTCTGCGCTGCGGTTACCACGCTGAAGATGCCCGCGATGCGATTGTGACGTTTAAATGTTTACGGCGCAATTATAGCGACGTTGTTGTTTGATGCTACAGAACTCGAAAGTTTCTGGTGTTCAACCATGCAAAGTTCCCAGAAATTGAGTTCAAAAGTCCTGTCTAATAAAGTCTTGTCTAATTTATTGCTCTTTGCAACAACATATTTGTTCGGAATCTGGACATTCCTCCCGATTTCATCAAAAAAACTAGCAGCGGAACCGTTTGAACCCTTCGAACGATTTGTGCGTCGCTCTGACCAATAGTGTGTCACGGTATGAGCGGATAATTTCAGAGAAGCATCAAGAAGTCACTAGGTTGGTTTCCAATAGTCAGTAAGGTATGGAAGTTAAACAGTAGTGCTTTCTGTTGTGTCGTCAGTAGGCCTACGTTACGAACAGGGCCGCAACTAGCTGATATTTTCTGAGGGGAAATGATTATACGTAACATCTAAATATGTTTTTAAAATCTTCGGGGGGTGATTGCTCGGTTGCGAGCCTGGTTGCCAGCAGTAATTCAAAAAATGAAGATGGTGCAAAACCGGACTCTTTTTGTGATTTCTTCTCTTTTTTAAAAGGAGGGGGTGCGAATGCTGCTTTATTTTTAAGAAAGTTGTGCCAGCTTCAAATAAGGTTGGGAACCTATGGTTTAACGAATGAAAACTCATCTGTAAATGCCCTCTTCTCTTCAGCTTTTATTCTATAGTGTTGGTCGTTTTAAAGTTATTGCCGAGTTTTTATGTGATGTTAGTGATATTCAAACAGGCGCGTAGCCAGGGGGGCGATTGGGGCAATGTCCCCCCCAATTCCGAACGTTGCCCCAAAAATTTTCAGGGTAATCAAGGTTTTGATGCGTAAGCCAAAGAAATACTTCAGTGCAAATCAACGACACGGAACGTATTACATCAGCATTTAATCGAACCTGATCAAAGCGCTATGTTTTACCAACTTTCCATGATCAATCAAACGTTGTGTACATGAGGGTCGGAAAATGTTATCCAGGGCGGGCAATGGTAGTTTTTCAAGTGAAGCGAAGGATTTTTCCAAGGGGTGCCAGAAATGATAATTATATTTTTTCAACTCGAAACTAAGAACACAAACTTTTTGCTAAAAATTTGATAGGAAAATGTCAAACTTTNTTGCTAGGCCCCCTTCTACCCCTCCCCTTTCGACGCTNATCATTGTGTATACAGGTCCATAACCAGCTTGGGACACCAGGGGGGGGCGAAGAGTTTTCTGAGAGGAGGACAAATGTTTTAAACTCTGTCCAATATTTTTAAAGATGTTTAACACATTTTTCCAGGAGGGGGGCGAGAAATTTTCTAGGGAGGCGCTTCCGTCACGAGCCTGTGTGCATTTAGCATTGTAAGTGCTGGAGAATTGATGTCATGGCTGGCATTTACCTGAGGTTTCATCTCCGTGTGCAAGTTGGTGATGATGAAATCGATCTTGTATCTAAGTGCTTGTAATCACTAACCGAAAGTAAAACAAGGAGTAACGCTTTTCGCAACTGTTTCTGGCGCACCAGCTTGCTGTATCCCAGCTAAGAGTGATGCAAACTTCATTTCAATACCATCGCAAAAATTCCTCTGTTAACCCTACCGTGCTACAAATACAGTATAACTTTTGTCTGTAGCATCAGCCGTAACCTCAAATCAGTCGTTCTTAACCTTTTTCCTTGTTCGCACCCAGCAGAATTCAATCCTCGAATTTTGCTCGCATCATACCAGCAAAATTCATTGCTAGCAATTCACATTAAAATACGTCAGCTTACCAAATCCTCTAGGCCAAACCAATTTTATCGCCGGGATTAATTTCGCTACATTATTCCTAGTTTATTAGAAACAAACACTCCAATGTTTCTCCAGTCTCGGGCCCCGAAACAACGTAGGCCTACCTGCTGGACCCCACTCTTATAGGCCCGGGAAATGCTTCTGACCAGGCCGCAATGTGGCTCTCTTGTGCAGCAAGTAACCGACAGTGATTCCAAGGGCTTTTGGTGTTCAGCAGTGTATTGAGTGAATTTCCGCAGGAGGGGTCATCACAGGCTGATTGTATTCCCTTTTGTAGTGGTGGTGAACCATGGTGCCCCGAACCAAGCGACAAGTCTTTTGTTTACATCCCCACAGGGGATTTCCGGGTTGAGAGAGGAAAGTAAACGGTTGACCACGAGGCCCTTACAGACATGAGGCGATGACAGGAAACATGGCAGTGTTCGATTTCTTTCCAAAGGGGCATTCGCTGGTTTGTTACTACCCTGAAACATCCCATTAAACACAGAATACATTTAGGGCAGCTCGTCCCAACTTTTCCAACTTGTTTTTAGGGTTCGCGCTAACTCGAGCATGTCCAAGAACAGCTATGGCTCTGCGGTACACCAAATAGGCCTACAGGTGAAAGCGCATGCCTATGTACACAGATGAGTGGATCGAATTTAACTGAAGGATTTTGGTGTGGTTAGTATATTTTTAACAATATAAAAAGTTAAAAAAATAATGAAAAAAGTTACAAAAANATAATGAGGTACAAAAGAAAAACAAAGCAAAACAGAAAAAACTAAAAAGTGTACTATCATGCAGAAAAGCATGGAATGTGCACACAGAAAATAGGAAAAAGTAAATATACACAAAAAACAGAGCTACAGAATACTAGAATACACAGTATTTTGTTCTGGGCAAGTGAAATGTTGCTAAAGTCATAATCGGGAATTTTTTTCATGTAAAAGACGTTTCCAGTTAAAGGTAAAGGTGGTTGAAAATTCAATATCGTCTGTTATTGAAGACCATACTTTTGGGCTAATAAATTTAAGAGAACATTTTCCTGAGGAAGAGTCACTCTAGGTAAAAACAGGTTTTTAGAGGTTGCTGGTATTGTGCAGTGATAATGCATTGAGCTGAGTGGAACAAAATAATCATCAAAATGATTTGGAAGCAGTTTGTGATGGTAAGAGTGCATGAATTTGCCTACTGAAAAGCTATATAGTTTGGGAGGATATAAGATGTTTCATTGCTGGAAATGTTCTTCTAGTGACCCCGTGTTAGTGGATTTATTATTTTTATAGCTTCATTTTGAAGCTTAATGAGAGGTTGGATGGTTGCATTTGAAGCACGTCACCAATTGAGGATTGAATAAATGAGGTATGGATGGATTAATGAGTTATAGACAACTTTCAATACAGGGTTGTTGTATAGTGTCTAAGTTTGGATAGAACTCCACAAGCTCTTGATAGTTGAGTTTTTACTTTTTGTACATGAGGTTTCCAGCTTAGCTTATTGTCAAGAAGGGCATGTTAGGTTATCTTCAGGGGAAATGCTGTGGTTATTTATGATAACTTTTAATGAAGCAGGATTGTGTTTTCGAGAAGTTAATAGCATAAAATTAGTCTTATTGCAGTTAAGTCAAAGCATGTTTGCTCTCAGCCAGTGGTCGATTTTACATAGTTCAAGGTTAACAGTTGTCTGAAGAACATTAAAAGAGGAGTTTGACGTATGAAGATTGATAATATCAGCAAATAAAGTAGTATGAAAAGAGGAAGCTTTTGTGATATCGTTAATGTAAATAAGGAAAAGNAAAGGCGAAATAACACTTCCCTGAGCAACTGTTACAGGCTTGCGACCTGTATTTTTGAACAGTTCCTCGAGAGCACGGGTTAATTTATAATAGGAACATGCTCAAGGCACGCCTGAAATTCACAATTAAGAAAATCAGACCCGCCCTTTCTCATTCGACTTTACACTCAGTCAATCACAATGAGAAAATTGTATTCACTCATGGTTTTATTAATATAGTTTTAAGCAATGCGCCATAAATCAACTGTGCATTAAATTAACATAAACATCAACAGGGATTCTAACACGAGTTCAAAGTTCTTTCATGAAGGAGAGAGCAACCTGCAGTAGACCATCAGGGATAAAACAAGCCATAAGGCTATAATTCCCTTGGTCAAGACTCCAGTGGGAACCTTGCTGCTGCTCAGGCAGTGGCCACGAGTAAGACTGACTCAAGTGAAGTTTTTCTGGGTCTGAGGTCGACACAATGTTTGCGCACTTCGTGACGTCACCGTCTCTCACTCGCAGTTTTTCGAGACGTAATTCTCGCCTATAGGGGAAAACCCTCTAGGTGCTATTCCGACTTTCGTTAATTCTACTAAGCTTCGCGTTTCTTTGTTCTATTATGCGTCTTTACGTAAGGGCGACACTAGTGGTCACTCTTAACGTTTCGGCGAAGTCCGAAATCGTTTTGCAATGCAAATCGTTTTTATCTGTTTAAATCGGGAATGTTACTTACAAATTGTTATTAATGCGTTGGAAAACGCGAAACTAGTTTCCCCGTCAATAAACTGTGACTGATTTACTTGCTGCCATCTTTGTGGCTTTTAACTATGAAAAATAGATACGCTTGCAAGTTTTAATCGTCGCATAAGAATGAAAGCAGGCAGATTCCTCAGAAGCTTGCCGCAAGGCTAAAGTTTGTTTACTGAAATTGTTATTAAATATTGATGCCCATTATTTCTATAATGTTGTAGGTCACTCTCTTCCTTACTGTGGCTCCCAAATCACTTACAAAATCAATGTCCACTACATTCACATATAAACTGTTCACAATATCCACTAAGGTTGAAGTGAGTGTCTGAGTCTTCCTTTTGGTTCCAACTCTATGCATCCTGGTGAAAGTCCTCTTTTCTGTAAAACTTTAGTTTCCTCAGTGTTCGTCCACATCACAACTGTCCACAATAAGTGATACGAAACCTTGGAGTCTTCTTCTTGACTCGTTCTCTCAGTCATTGAAGTCTTTTCTTGGCTGTATTCCAAAGTCTGAAAATGGTTCATGTTGAGATTGCAACGCGAACTCAACATTCCTTCTCATTCTGTTAAATTGAAGATGTCGGATGTCTTGAAAAATTTGATTGACACAGTCTTTTAAAATACTGACAGAAACTAAGTCGTCCACTTCAACTGAGGCATCCTTGATTAAACGATCACTATCCAGCGTAGATTTCTTTTGTACAGACGATGCTTCCAAAGTTCTTCTTGATGTGCGTCTCTCGAACGGTATCAAATATCAGAATGTTGTTATCTTTCAAGGTTCTGAAAAGGAAATCACTTGTTGATGATATGAGGTCTTTATGAAGATCACTCCCGGATTTTGTGCATAAATAAATGTAGTCTTCATGGAAGTCATTGTCGAACTCGCATTCATATATAAAATATGTAAAGCTGATTTAAGAACAAAAATAGTTTTACAAGAACCCTCTTTTATTGACAAGACATTTAAGTCTTCTACTGACGGATGTTACCTCGCATACAAAAATAAATTTATGTAATGATTTTGACAAGATTGAAGGTGATTTGGAAAATTTCCAAACAAAATTAGATGCAACTGCATCTCCTAGTTTTTCCTTCAAACACTGAATTTATTAAGTTTCGAAAAACCACATAATTTCTGCCAAAACATTCAGTCAATATTTCTGGACTGATTATCTTACATGGTTGTGAACTTTCATAATACACAGATAATAAGCACAAGGCTGTCATCAACATTTTTGTTCTTATCCATTTGAGAGGATTATAAAAGAATTTTATGAATATAATTTTTTAATCAACTTTCTTTGTTAACCAATCTCTCCCATCTAGGGTATCCTTCATTTTGAAAATTCAGAAAGGTTCATTCACCAGGTCTAAAAACATTGTGAATATAATTACCAAAATAACAATGTACCTTTAAACTTACATTTCGAATTTTTTACCAAATTTCAGTGAAGTAGTTAATTGCAAAACTGTATAAATGCTTCAATTTTCATACCAGGTATAACCTTTTCCAGCATTTTTCACAATTGTTTAAAATGTCTGGTTACCCTGAGTATGATCACTGAAAATATTTTTTTTCAAAACGAATCTTGCTTCCATCCAACCGCCGCAAACAAGTAGATTTTGACTTGTTAATCGAGCAACAAAATAGATATTTACGTGACGATTTGCTTAAACAGAAAGAAATCGCCAAAGGAGACACAGAAGCGTGGAAAAAGTTAAACTATGAAAGGTGAGCCGTTTACAGAGAACGCGACAAGACTAAATTGATTTTCAAAAAAAAGTTCAGGTGGATTCGCGACAAACAGCCTAAACACGTCAACAGTAAAAGACGCCGGAAAAATGCTAGAGATACTCAACGCTACAGAAAACGCCTTAGACTTCGCAAAATGCAAGATGTGTTGGCTAAAGCTAATAAAATGATTTTGAACAAATCTTCTATCCAATTGGATGATCACGACAAAGTTCTCCTGTGCAAAGGGTTAAGATTTGCCTCAACACCCAATTGGAGTAAGTCAGTTGAGAATGCGGAATGGATCAATGCCTGGCAGCATGTCACACGTACAGAATGGAATGTTGTGCTTGGAGAAAAGGATGATACTGATTTTGTGTTGCCAAAAAATTATCGATTCCCAAAACCTCTAGACCAGAAAGTGCAAAAATTGATCAAGAAATCAAAACATACGTGGAAATAGTTTTTTCAAAATTGAGGAACATTAAACCTTTGGTTTTAGAAGCATACTGAACAAAGAACAATTTATCGCATGAAGAAAGAAAACGTCTGAGCAAACTGGCCAAACTAACAGAAGAAAGGAAAATTGTTATCTGCCGAGCGGATAAGGACGGTAAAATCGTAATCCCTAATTACGTTGTCTTGACGTTGTTGATTTCTCTGACCTTGTGTTGGCCTTTCTACGTTTCACACCTGTTAGCATTGCTTGCAGATGATAGGACTGACGATGCGTAGTGTTACGTGAAATCGAT
>JGI24159J19872_10013062_pt1 | contig 10811 bp, 4 predicted proteins | sample Ectturendosymbi4_FD_19872 | JGI IMG/M metagenome (IMG submission 19872)
AAACTGTCATTACAAGAATTAACCCAACTAATCAGAATTAAATAGCTGATTTCACGTTTTCCAGAAATTTTTGCTTTTAGTCCCAGTTTTCAGGGGGGAAAATGCCCGTTTTGCCCTCCTGCCGACGCCCAACATGATTGCAGCTGTTGGGTGATACAGACAAGCAATAATGAAGATGAACAGACTCTGAAACAACGCACTACAAACGACTGTATTCGGTCATTTTCATGGAAATTTGTAAAAGTCATCAAGTGATTGAAATCAGCGGATGAAAAAATGAGATGAAGATACACATCGTTGAACAAAAGCATGCCAATTGTTTCTTATCAAGGCATCAAATGTTCTGACGAGATAGGTAACTTGATGCGGGCGCAGAGTTGTAAGTCGGGCTTTTCGGGTCGGGGTCAGACTGGGTTCTGGCTTAAGTTTGTTAAAATTTTTCAGGCCTGCATACAAAAGGTTCTGGCAACGACGGACACTTTTGTTGCCAATTATTGTTGAAGCAATCGAGTTGACTAAAATGATGAATTGTACATTATTTAGTCATGTTTACTTTGCTACGTCACCAATACCACGCTGTTGCGCATATCTTGACTCACTCGATAAATTTGGCTTTCGAGCCTAAATCGGGATTCAAAAATCAGTGGCGGCCCGGGTTCTGGCTTGGGCCGCATGGTTTAGGGTGACCAGACGGCTCGGTTTGACCGGGGTGTCCCGGTTTTAAGGGCTTGTCCTGGTTTTGGGGGCGTGTCGAAGAAAGTTAAAGATATTGCTTGTCTCGGGCGTGGAAAATGGCTGTAGGCGACATAAATATTGCGACAGGAAACCTGCAAAATGGTGAAGGAATTTTTGTTTTGGTTGAAGGGAAATTACCGATGAACGTTTTCATGCATTTACATATGAATATTTAGAATAAAAGCTTCTGTGACTTTGAGGATTATTAGACAAATCTATTGCACAAGGTACATTGAAATTGCTTTGATCGTTGCTTGGAAGTTCCACAACATAATTTCCGAATGTCTGGTTTTGAAACGCTGCAATAAGATTTTAAGTGCAACGAAACTTCGTTCTGTTCTAAAACGTGCAGTACTTTATCAAATGTGGTTGACTGTCATTAAACTTTCTCGACCACAAACCTTTGCGTTGCATAAAAAATGTACACTTTTTACACGACAAGGCGTTACTTTCGAGTTTGAGTGAGCAAGAGAGGTTTTAATCTCAAGATTATTCATAGCAAAAATGACATGAAGAGATTTTTAGGGTCTTTGTGTTGTCGTGTTTTGCACGAATGCATTTCAAATACATGGCGGCCCCTGACGAGCCAAGTTGCAACTCCAAGCGTTTTGCACGTTTTTGTTCAAATTCGTCCTTTCCCTTTATACTGGACAGCCTTTGACTAAAATCGCGAATAGTTGTTGACAGCCTCATCTGTGTCATTTTGTAAATTCACTCTATCATCTTTCGGTTTCCAAAATACAGGAAATGTCATCACACCACCAGCCCGAGCTTTTCGAATCCTGCAATGAAAGGGATCATTTATTAAATTGGTAATCTTGCTTTTGAAACAAGCCATAGCACGGCATTTTACGAAATGTACGTCAGCTTCTGAGCCGTGACTAACCCAGAAAAACGAGTTTTCAAAGTTTGTTGAAAATACTACTGGGCTGTTACTGCTTTTGAAGGAAAACATGGCCAATGCTAATGTTGAATGCAAACAGGTTGATGCAAAACGCAAATACTTACTGAAATAAAACAACCAGGGCGATGATGATAACAAATACGACCACCAATATAACGATTGCAGCAACTATTCCTGGGGAGAGTGCATGGCTGTTTCGAGACAACGGCTGGTGTTTTCCTGCATACAAACGTGAGTGAGTAATGTTTGTATGTATTTTTTTTCGTACAAAATCTAAGTTAGCTGAAGACGCATGTCGAAAATATTTTTAATTTGGTACAAGAATATTTTCTTAATGTTTAAAACTGTACAACATTGCTTGTAATGTAAATAGGTTGAAAACAGCTCACCAAGACATGCGTATGTCTGATAGTTTTAAAATATGAATTATTTTACTATTTAGCAGTTTTGCACAAAATGTTTTGAGATAATTTTACCTAGGTTTTCGCTGGTGGTCGAAACTTTTGTCGAAGTACTAGTAGAGGTATGCACGGCAGAAGAAAATCTTGTTTTTGCTGTTGTAGGTGTGGTCCTTGTTGTTGTAGGTGTGGTCCTTACTATTGTTGTCGTGGTCCTTGCTGTTGTTGTTTTGGTTGTCCTTAAAGTTGTTTGCGGCAGGGGCGATGAAGAGGTAGAAGTGGTGCTTGAAACTTTAAACATCGTTTCAGCGCTACATGTTTTGCTCGTTGAAACTTGTAGCCAAAATAATTTTGGTGTATAGCTACCATATGCTGGTATTTGTCGCCAACACAAAGTCGCATAACGTTGAAAATAGCAGCGTAACGTAAGTACGACCTGTGCTACGCTGAATCTACCTTTTGCTTTTTATGTGAATTAACGAGCTCGTTATTTGCACTGCTTTCAATGTTTTTGATTTGAAATACATTTGGTGTGAGCTGAACGTTGGCATATATAGCTGCGTTAAAATACTGCTGTTGATTTCTTGAAAACAGTCCCCGAAAATACAAGTCAGTCACGTTAATCAGCCATCACGAATTTCACTTGCAAAAGCTCGGAGAATGTGCTGCAAGCTTTTTGAAAGAAAATCTTGCCCGTGGCGAAATCCAAAACTTTGAGTCAGGTCACTGTTTTATGAACACGCCAGGTTTAAGGTAATAGCAATGAGCAAAATATTTTGTCCAAAAAATATGCAAATTAAAATTTACGAGCGCAAGATTTAAGATTTGATATGCAATAATGCTACCTGCGAAAATTTGTAGCTATTTTTACGGACAAGCCAAAAATCCCGTACCATTTTTGCAGAGATAAAAGTTTTCTTATCACTCAGCCAAAGCGGAGTAAATTTAGCATTTTAACACTTGCAGAGAATTTTCTTATAAAACCTGCGTTACTTTTGCTGAGACGAAAGTCAACATTTGCAAAAAATTCTATTTATAGTATCAAAAAAATGGATTTAATCGAAAATGTATGAAAAACGATCTTATTGGCTTGCAGAGATAATTTCGCAAGATATCTCCGGTAAACGTTAAGATAATGGAAGTATAAACAACAATTCATATTACTTTTACTTCACGTGCTTTACTCCGACGGAACTCTTTTTCAGGGGTAAGAGTCCAGTCTTTCCCAGTTTGCTTTCGACATCGTAAAACTGCAACTTTTGGCAGAAAACTTTTGCAAATGACACGAAATTACAATGCCTTGGATTTGATATGTTGTATGCTTCGTTTCAAGCAGAGTAAGTTAGCTTACCTGCACCGATGCACCTGAATCTCCTAAAAGTTGAAAACCTCCATCGTCCTGAACTGAAACACCGGTTGACCACGACGGACCTGGTGGCCCAGCCATACCGGCGGATTCTTTGACCCGGCGAACGGCATGAAATGTTGTACACTTTACCACGTGACGTGCAGCGAGGAGGGGTCTGAACGAAGATCCTCTCATCTAGAGATGGTGTGACTTGACAGTTTCGTTCTGATATGAAAAATAGCAGGCTCTATTTATGAAACTGAAAAGAACGGCTACTTCATAATTAATATTTTCCAGATCTCTTTTGAAAATTTGGTCGGATGCATTGCAAACGTTGTTTTGTGGCGATATTGTTTCTTTTCTATTTTTTCATAAAATGGTGGTAAAACGGTCGTTTCAGTTCATACTCCAACTTTCGTTGTTTGGGCAATGAATTCGAGCTCCTCAGAAAAGGGACAGGAATAAAGCGGAACTAATGCAACATCAACTAGTGATTTTCAATCTGGCTGATTTTTGAAGGGGCTGCGAGTAGATATTTTACAATATGTACACGGCTGTATTAATTAGCTTTTTTCGAATTTTAGATGGGGTTGTTGGGTTACATTGAGTTGTTATATTGGGCTTCAGTACAAAAAGGTTGAAAACCACTGATTACTGGAACCTTACGTAGAATCAATCATTAATCACAGCAGTACATGGCACGGGGCTCTTGCGTGGTGAGGCCTAGCTTACACATCCTCTAAAAGACATTCGTGCACTTTGTGATCCAACAGTGCCTCAAAATCCAGAAGAGTCAACACTGTTTACTGAGTTTTGGTGATGAAACCGCAGAGATGGCTAAAGGACAGTAATAACTTTTTTTTTTATTTCATATAAATTTTTTGTGGAATACTTAAATAGGATGGACTAAACCAAGAATTACAAATGCATATCTGTTACAATCGAATCCATGTTTTTTGTATTGTAACGGTGTTCATCCTGTCATTTGTACTTTTTCTATTGTTGTTTGAAGAACTCCACGTTGTAACAACAATATAGTTGTATTACCCACTCGCACACCCACACGTCCGTGCTGTAACACAATTTTAATACAACGCCAGCCTCGGCCAGGTGCAGGAGACACAGCTCGACGAAGCAATCACCTAAGTTGCCAAGAACGACTCCTCGAAGGGCACACGCTTAGTCTGGGACTCTGCAGAAGATCCCGGACGCCACACAGTGACCTTGAAATGAGATTGTTAATTTTTATGCTTGAAATGAGAAGCTTATTTTCACACATTTTCATGAAATGAGAAAGTTTATTTCGTCTGTTGGGTTTTGACCAGATCCAGAGAACCAGTTTGAAGCGAGTTCAAGGATTATATTGATACAATATACTCATTTGCAAAAAGATGTACAAGAAGTTTTCAAATATACAAATAAAATACTAAAGCGGCGTAGTACATGTCTTTGTATTCATAGTGCCTTGAAGACCTTGCGACACTGACTTACGCGTTATAGTGATGGTAAAACGACAGTGACCAACTGCACCATCTGCGTCTGTCGCTGAATAGCTAAGCTCATGCCTTCCTGGTGAAAAAACTGCTGGAGGTCTCAGATTCGGGGACACGATGGTGAGGTTGGTGGACGCTGTAAATACAAACTGTCCGTGAGATAGACGTGTGTGTTGGAAGCATTGGAAACACATTTGTTGTGATAGTATTTTAGCTTTAATTGTGGGTGATGTAAAGTCAAAATCACTTTGAATTTCTTAATCTTTTTCCGGACAAGTCGAGTCAATTAAAACAGAAACAATCAAACGGGTCATTATGAAAAGATCTAAAAGAATCTTGGACAAAGTTCAGTTACCATGACTAAGCACTGGCATTCGGTTGACAAATTTATTAATTGCTATCTACTGCTATTCCCCTAAAAGATCAAAATACGACCACGTGAAAGTGAAAACAGTCAGCACAAAATTTTGTCTATGGATTTTTAGAAAACGTAACATAATATGCCTGGAAACTGAGCTTACAAAAGCTACTTTTGGTGCTATCAAATAAATATTGGAATATTACAAAACTCATAAACTCACGAGTTCGATCATCAGTCCACCTGGGGATAGACCAGTAGACCGAAGTGCTGTTGGTGCAAGGCTCCACGATTCTGGTGAAGCTGGCGGAACAACTTCTGCCGTATGATGGTGGCTGGTCTGCAAATTTAGAAAATATTGTAAGGAAATAGTTAAGGGTTGGTGCCACTGACTATGTTGAACAACAGTAAAAACCTAGAAATTGATGCATGACTTGGAATACTTTCCACCAGAGGAAAAATAATTATTTCATTTCAAGCAATGTTTATCTTATCTAGTCCACCTGAAACAATGCATAGACGTCATCGCAAGTTTCACTGCGAGTGATAACGTCTATACATTGTTGGAATGAAATTGGTGACAGGGGCGTAACGAGGGCCGAAGTACTCAAAGGGGTACAATTACCCGGGCACCGAATCACAATGGTGGATCCGAATTACTGCGGGGACGTCGAAAAGTCTCAAAAATATCGCAAGTACTTTCTTCAACACAGTACATTTGCTTTCGAAAGACCTCAGAGGTTCGAACATGGGAGCACTAAACTTGTTTCATGCCCCGTGCGCCATCTAATCTCGGTGCGTCCTGATCGGTGAAACTGTAAGTTAAAAGAATTACGTACTGGCAGTTTGTGTTCCGATACGAATGCATTGAAATCTTCCAAGTGGTCTGTATCCATTTTTGCAAATGCACTTGGAGCTGGATTTAGCCTTGTTCATAGATACGCAGATATGTCTGCAGCTCATTCTTCTACAATTAGATCGCAGAGGCACTGTAAAAACATGTAAAGAACATAGATATGCAGCACATCAATCCATTCTCTGGTTCGTAAAATCAGGAGGTTTCCATAGTGACATTATTTTCAATGCAGAGTTTGCACAAACAACGCTCACATTTTCCTTTTTTTGGCCTCAGTGATACGGTTCAATTAATTCATTATCGTAGGCTCGATTACTTGAAGCCACTTAATACATAGCATACGAAAACTTTGAGTTTGAGTCATCAACTTGGAGTTAATGGCAAAGTTGAGACTCCGGGTTGAGAAGACTCTAAATTTTGAACTCGAACTTAAAAGCCACCAGAAAGAAATTGCACATTGACAAGGGATGGTGTTTAACTCAAGCATTTTATTTATTGGAATATGGATGCAAAATGAGATTATGTGTAAAGAGATAGTAGCACTTCTATTTACTTCAACCTAAGCTCGCGTGAACATATGACGATAGGTAACCTTTTGTTGGTACGAAAATGACATAACATGGGTAAGTTATTTTAGAATGGTTTCCTGATCACACTGTAGTCACTCAAATTTCTAGCAACCCATTTCTTACTTAGAATTTTCTTTTTAAACAGATGTACTTAGACAATGGAGATGTTTCTTGTTTCCTAAAGATTGCCATTGCCATATTCTTAAGTGCCACGTTTGTATCTCAGAGTTAACCTTCCTTATATGTTAGTACTAACATATTGGTAAGGTGTGTATTGAATTTAGCTTGCTGGCTCTCCTAATTTTAGTACCAAATGCGTTTTCATCTTTTCTTGAAAGCAAATTTCATAAATTGAAGGCGAGTACATGGACGCGGCACAATGGCTAACTACAGCACTTGCACCAGGCCGGTGGTTCCCAGCCTGGTGTCCACGAAGATGAAGCAGGGAATGCTATTGTTTAAGCTTCCGTTTGTATGAAAACATTGGTTAACAGCACTTTGGTATAGGGTGAGTAGCAATTCCACCGGAATGACAATTTCAATTCGCTAATTCCGAATGTGAAATCAGAAATGCTAAACACGTTAAGTTTTCCAACTATTCCATTTTTTATATAAATAAATTGGGAGTCTGCGAGACGAAACGTCAGGTTATCAAGTAGAAAATATTGGGAAGAACTGTGTGAGGCGTACAGTTTCTACTGATACCAGCAACAAAAGTGCTTCAAATGGCAATCTCTGCTTCACCTGATCTGTGCTGAAGGATATCTTCCATATTGGCAATTGTGGCATACTTTACGAAAGTTACCAATACATGTATGCAGATATGAATTTGTTGCACGTCAACCTAAGTGTGATGTAGTCTTCTAATGCTTTCGATGGAGCAGCACCAAACAGCCAACAGTATTTTAGCACTTACTAATATTCCTAATATACTCCCTTTTGCTCCAAACGAACAGCGAGCGGACACGATAAAAGTCTCGCGGGCCGAAGTACTGAAGTGACCGCACGCCCAACGTGGTGTCAATCTTCTCAATACTGCGAGTCATGCGATCGTAGAAGTAGAGGTTGTTCTCGTAGATTTGAATTCTGTGAACACGAGCTAATTACGATAAACCAACTTTGTGTGCTCGGAATTATCAAGACATTTCTCATTGCGGCGTATCATTGATATGCTCAACTCACAAAAACTCCTTTATAAGATTCAAACGTTATGGTAATTGATGCTATACTGAGTTTGCTCTAAAATTTTCTAGTTTGCCTTACATATTCAAGGCGCTTTTACAGTATTTCATACGCTGGTTTTCGAAGAAAGTTACGGTAAGATGACGCATAATATGCACAACGGAAATTCAATCTGCAAAAAAGCTAATAGAGTAGTAGAGGATTCTCACAAAGAACTTACTCGGATATGTAACTCCGTGTGCGGTTTATCCGATAAAAATTATAAACTACTCGACTGGATGGAATGGAACCGTTAACCTCCTTCAAGTCCAGCATCGAAATGCCGTAAATAATTCCAAGCGTGGCTTCACTGAAGAACAACGTTTTGTCTGGAAAGGTTTGCAAATAGTTGCTTCAAGGTGCACCTTTCCTGAGATTGTGTTGGTTTTATACATTTATGGCAAAAACAGAAGAGTAGCAGCACCAAACAGAAACAGTTCACAATTTGTGTGAAGGTTTACAATGAAGCTTACCACCCTTTACAATGAAGTTTGTGACCAATCATCAGTGTTCTGTTAAAAATTGCTCTTCTTAGACTTTTTTTAATATTTTTGTTCATAATTTTTGTTTTCACTTACTTGCATGATCGACTGTGATTGCGTGCGGGTTGTTCAGTTTGTCAAAAACGAGTTCTTTCCCTGATCCGTCGTATCGCATTCTCCACACCTGGCCATGGCCGCTGGCGCTGTTCGTATCAGTCCAGTACACAAATCTGAAAATTACGGCCATATCTGGTTTGTTTGATACTGCTCGGTTGTTGCAGGTTGTTTTTGACCATCCGACGAAACCATAAACTGTTGTCTGAGCGCAGTCATAAACAATGTCTAAACTATTTTGTGAATTGGATATTTTTGCAAATCTCTTCTTCATAATTCCAATCTTATGTCAATGTTTTTTGCCTAATGTTTTGAATTTTATGCTACGGTAACAGAAAACATTCGATATTTTCATTTCCTCACTTTGTCTGCAATGTACCTAGTCTTAGGCTAGATTTTTGCACGTGCCGTTTTGAAGTCTTGGTAAAATGGAACAAACATGTAGAGAGGACGCTTTAACAGCACACACTGTAGCCATTATTGCTTGGAAGTGATTTTCTTTCCACATCTTAAAAACAGCGGCATATTGCCTTGTATTGAATTCTGCTGTTGATAATAAAAAATTCTGAAGCTAAACGCGGTCAACTCGCTTACGCTAACATCTTTGCTGGCACGACTGCCTTTCTGGTCGTATTGTTAAAAATTGCTACACTTTTCCCTACAATCCGAGAGAATTGTTGGTGCCTGACGCTCGCCTACAATTTATTGAGTGACAACCATATCCACTTACTTCTGCTCTAAATCTAGTGTTAACTGCTTCATGTTTGTCCGGTTTGCAACGCTTGGATCTGGTTTCATGATTGTCTTGACGTAGTCGGTGTATAACGTTCTTGCGAGCGAAATGTATTGCGTGTCGTCGTCGATAAAATAAAGATTTCTTTCATTCGGCTCCATGGCAAGACTGCGGGCTGTTGAGATAAATTTACATTAACATGTTATCCAAACCCATGGGTGTCGGAAGGATTTTTTTCAAGGGGGGGGGGCACTAGAAGATTTTTCCTAAATTTTTCCAGGGGGGGCAAAAGTGGTGAAATTTGATTTTTCCTACTTGAAACTAAGAAAACAACCTTTTTGTGCTGAAAATTTCAAAATCCATTGGAGGCTAAGCCCCCCCATTGCCCCCTCCCCTTCCGAAGCCCATGTCCAAACCTAGTGATGGAGTCAGTTACTTTTTTCGATTATGATCACAGTTACACGTGTGCAAAATTTTTCAAAAGAATCAATTATTATTCTACAATTACCTGAATCGCCAATTTAATTTCAACTGCAGTGATAAAACATGAAGTAAACCCTGCCTACCTGCGTAGCGTGTATTAGAAATTTTAGATTAAACCCACATTACATTTCGTCAACCTCAGCATGTGAAAAGAAGCTTGCTAAGTGCGGCTCCTCTGTGAGGAAATGAAATCCTCCGGCAATTCATTCTTCAACCATGCTATCTTAAACTCCTGTAGTGTTCTGGCATGCTATCTCAAGTGCAAGCGTCAGAGATGGGATATTTGAAAAAAAATCACGTCGTGACACTTCCTCGCGACAAAGTGCGCAGCTGCTACATTCCTAAAGCCCTGAATCTCGAGCCACTTGTCCAGCTAGAGAAATCTCAGTTGTAATGGTTCGACCACGTGACCAGAATGTCTCAGAAGAGATTGACGAGGTACGTCCTTCTGGCTACACCCACGGTAGAGTGACCCAGAACAAGAATCAGGTGGCGTGATTGCATCTCCGACCTGGGTTGGTCCCGCCTTGGTGCGGAGCCAGCAGAATTATCAGAGATTGCTGAAAACTGTGAGGTATTTTGAGTCTTCCTAGGGCTTCTGTCCCTGTGACCTTCGGAGGAGGATAAGTGGGTGTGACATTGAAATAGATGAATGATAATGTTTTTAAACCCGAACACTTTTATGCTGAAGAAGAGGTTGATCGCTACAAATTTCTAAAGGGTAAACCACCAGTTGGGATCTTCGCGTCTTTAATGTATTTTGTACAATTTTTCGAAGGATAGTGCACTTTTCAAATTTTTCTTTAGTTAAGGAAAACTAAGACAAACTGTTTTTTCATAGATTTTAGGTTAGGGTGTGCATACTTTGAAGCTGCATTTATAATTTTGCGTGTCTATACTAACGAGCAGCAAAAAAATCAGCACCATGTGTCACCTGCGAAAATGCAAATAGCGATCTCTGCGGTTTTAACAATTAAAAATATTGGGCGTCAACAGAAGTTTGCTGTTACTTACCGTGAGTGTTAGTAACGAGTGGTCGGCCATATCGACCTGTACTGCTAGCTTTAAAAATCCGTTGGCGATATTTGTCTGACCAGTAGTAAGAGTTGGATCTCAA
>JGI24159J19872_10013064_pt1 | contig 10810 bp, 3 predicted proteins | sample Ectturendosymbi4_FD_19872 | JGI IMG/M metagenome (IMG submission 19872)
TATTTTAGATCATAACTTTTGAACCAGAAACGCTAGAAAGTCGATCAAAGGCTCAAAAGACTCGGACTCGAGTCTAGTTTCTAATGAAAACTTCAGCAAAACACTTTGGCCTAGCGGTTGGGCCCCAAGCCGGGCAACATGTGCCAAAATGACCCTAAAACTACTTCACTTATGATGTCAGTCACAAAAAATCCGCACTCCCCAGGCAAAAATTTTTTTTCGAGTGCAATCCATTAGACTAGCCAATCCGTTTGAGCTGTTGAACAGCTCTCTAGCACAATCGGCGGAGGAGCTAGGGCGTTGGTAAGGCAACTGAAAACTGCTGTTTTTTTTGCGAAAATCGCCAAAACCACCCAGACGCCAAGAAGTTAATAACCATATCAAGTGAAATTGCTGAACTTTGCAAAATATTTGACTAATTCTTGTATGCCAGTTGCTTCTCAGAGTAGAGGATTAAACTGGCTATCTCGCAAAGCCTCACAATGTGGCAGCAAGCAACAGCAGAGATCACCTGATGAGATAACTGTCATTGCTTGTTAGCACCACATATACATTAGAGATAGACCAATGCATCGGCCAGGCTGATAATAATAGGCCAATATTTGGGTTTTGCTGATATATTGGTATCAGCAAAAATGGCTGACTTTAATCGGCCTAAGTAGGTATTGACAAAACGCTGTTATATTCCTTTACCCATGCAAACAACTTGCGCAAAAAAGCACAACAAAGCAAGTCAGGACAGTTATCTTGCAACAATGCTAGCAAGTGCGTTCTCATAAACAAACAGACAAGATGAACCTTGGAGCATGCGTGAGCCATCGCAGTCGAAACAAAAGCATCATAATTAATCAGATTAATGAAAACTCATAGCAAAATATTGAAATTGCTACAATATGAAAAATTTAAGTTTTTGAAAAAAAGGTAAGGCATAAAATACCTAAAATTTTTTTAATGAAGCAGATATCAAGATTTAAAAATTTTGGAAATATCGGCTATCAGTCCATAAATGGCTGATGTATTGGCATCGGCCCCAAAAAAGCCATATCGGTCGATCTCCAATATACATGGATGTTATTTCTCGTACACATTCCATTTGGGGTGAATTGCACATTTACCGCAACACAGACAGCGGTTGCAACAGTGCTGTTTAATTTGTTTTTGTGAAGTGTAAAGAGATCAACATATTGTTAGTGTCATAGAGTTCATGCTTACATGTTAGCAATTCTAGCTTCATTGCTTTGCATAAAAGTACAACTTTCTTTGTTTTGCTGCTTTGTGTGCCATCCAACAATAGGGCAACTGAATGTGCTGAATTGTGTAGTAAATCAAGATTGATCTTCCGTTTCATGAACATCAGCATAACAAGGTATGATGTGTAGCATCAACGACTCATCATGTTTTGCTTGTTAGATTCTTCATTGACATATATGACTGTACTGTTCAATTTATATGGTAAGTAGATTTGCACTCAGACAAAACCATCAGTTGATGAGATTTCATTTGTGCAGTATATAACAATAAGATACATATAGTTTTGTAGAATTGTTGCTATTTGAAAATACAACCCTTGATGATTTTTCTCCCTTTGTTGTATTCGTAGCTGATGTTATTGGGTTAAAATAAATATTTACATTGTTTGATGTTTTATGTAAAATCAGTACCTTGTAACTATTACAGTAAAATAGGACAACAAAACTTGTCTTTTGATTTATAAGCTCACAGAAGTGAAGCTAGGTGTCAAAAAACACCATCATCAGGTACTTGAAAATAAACAAATTCACCCAAATTTTATTTTTTGGCCATAACTTTGGAACCAAAAACTTTAGAAAGCAATCAAAGGCTCAAAAGACTTGGATTTTAGCCTAATTTCCATTAAAACTTGAGCAAAACACTTCCCATATGCGATTGGGACCCAGGGTCCAATCACCCTGGCCAAAAAGGCCTAAACCTGATGTCACCCACAGAAAAACTTAAACCTTTTTTTTCATTGCAAACTAGAAGTCTTACCGGGTCTTTTCAGGGTTAGAACAACTCTCTAGCACAATCAAATAGTGATTTATGGAGTTGCAAGTGGAGCAAAAATGCAGGATTTACAGGTAAATCCACGTGGCAGCAGCAAAGTTGTTAACTCTTTGGCGTCCGGCTGCTTTCGGGGATTTTCGGAAAAAAATAACGCCTAAACGCACGTGGCTTTACGCGGGAATATCTCCACTCCTGTTCGGGTTACGGACCTGGTCGAAGCGTCAAAAGACGTGGCAAGTCTTCTAGTCTGCACTTGAAAAAAAATTTTTTAGCTTGAGAGTGGGGTTTTTTTGTGAGTGACGTCATAAGTGGACAACTTTTAGGCCACCTTGGCCCACTTTGCCTGGCCCTGGGNGCCAACCATTAGGTGGTAGTATTTNGCTGAAGTTTTTACTGGAAACTAGGCTACAATCTGAGTCTTTTGATACTTTGAATGACCTGCTNGAGTTTTGGGTTCAAAAGTTGTGATGAAAGTTAGTAAAAATATTTGACTAATTAGATAATTAATTAATTTGTTTATTTCAGATCATAACTTTTGAACCAGAAACGTTAGAAAGTCGATCAAAGGCTCAAAAGACTCGGACTCGAGCCTAGTTTCTAATGAAAACTTCAGCGAAACACTTTGGCCTAGTGGTTGGGCCCTAGACCAGGCAACATAAGCCAAAATGACCCCAAAACTACTTCACTTATGATGTCACTCACAAAAAATCTTCACCGTCCAACCAAAAAAATTTTTTAGAGTGCAATCTACTAGACTGGCCGATCCGTTTGAGCCCTTGAACAACTCTCTAGTGCAATCGACGGAGGAGCTAGGGCGTTGGTAAGACAACCGAAAACTGCTGTTTTTTAGGCCGAAATCGAAGTACGAATATATCGTGCGCCATGTCTCAAAGTGTTAAGAAGTGTGATACATGATAATTAGCTACATAAGAGCACAAGTTAGGGTTGTGTTTATCTTTCTGGAGTTGCACTAAGCTGCATCCTGACAAAAAAAATTGAAAAGCACATGAAGTATACCTCTACAAAGTGTTGATGAATTATGTAATAAGTATAAACAGCTTGCATTCTGAAGTTCAGCAAACTAATTTGAAACAATTTTAACCACGGAAACATTTCTGGTTCCAAAGTTATNGCAAAATATCAAAAATNTGGGTAAAAGAATCTTTTTGGGTAATTTTTACCCAANTTTAGTTTTTTTGGCCGTAACTTTTGAACAAGAACGCTATAAANCCAATCAAAGGCTCAAAAGACTTGTATTTTAACCTAATTTCCACTGAAAACTTGAGTCGAAAATTCCATCTANTGGTTGGGGCCTATGGCCCAATGACCTTAGCCAAAAAGGCCTAAACCCATCCCACTTACGACATCACCCACAAAAAACTGAAATCAAAAAATTTCATTTTTTTCAATGCAAACTAGAAGAATCACTGCATCTTCCGAGGGTTTGAACAGTTCTCTAGCTCAATCGCCTGGCAAGTAATGGAGTTGCAAAGTCCTTTCCAACATGGGTAAAATATACCTTCGAAGCAAAAATCGCCCGGCAGCAAAGGTGCTAGAGTTTTTTTAATGACAGCATGCCTTTATCAATGGTCACGGGAAATTTTATTTGGCATTGTCTGCTTGAAGTCTCACTTCATGTTTGTTTGTGTGTAGAATAGGAAGTAAGTTATGCATCACGGTGTCCTTATTTTGTCACCTAAAATATAAATTGTTTCAGTGGTTAACAAATAAAGTGATTCATAAACCATTTTCCAGTACAGCACTGATTCTGCAGTAATACATGTCACTGTGCTTTTATCTGTATTGGAGCTCAGTTAGTCGCACTTTGTATTTTGTTCAGCTGTGATCAGTTTGTAGATGTATTGTTGTTGAAAAGTGGTTACAGTGCAATGATGTTCCATATATTTGCAGATTGGAACCTGTGACCAAGATCCCAACCAACATTTGAAAAGAAGATTTTGTTTTTTGCAAATGGCATCTCTAATGCTTCATTTTTCCTGTAAATGCCATAGCTTTACCAAGACACTTTTTTCACCATCAAGTATTGCTAACAGTTTTATTTCGAGCATATGTATCAGACCTCACAGACAATTTGTCTATTGAAAACTTTGGAGTCTTGTTTTACTGACACTGTGGCTATATTTTCTTAATCATTACACAAGATATTTGAAAACAAGTTGAGCTTTCAGAAATGAAATTTTTAGAGAACTCTAAACTAGAGGCACTAAATAGTGCACTGACATTTGAAAATGGAGATTGCAAGGTTGTTGGAAGGGTTGAAAGCTATTCATGCAAGATGGCTGGTGACGACAAGCGTTTGTTCAAAGCCTTATCTAGTGATGGACCAATCAATGACCTGACTTTGTTGTCTCCACCTCAGACCCTTTTGTCGGCAAGTCCTGGCACATCATATGGACGCAGCTTCAGTGCTGATGAGTCAGAAAGCCCACTGAGCAGTACATGCAGCAGGAAGACGTTGTATTATCTTATTTCCACCTTGAATGCATCGTTTCGACCTGATTATGATTTCAGCTGTTCAAAAAGTGATGAGTTCAGCAGAGAGCCTAGCATTGATTATGCTACCAGCTTTATCAACAGCACACTTGGAGCTGTACTTGGAGAACGTTACAACAGGTCAGTTGCAGCATCCGTCAAATGTGTTTGTCTATTTGTAACAGACTTGCAAGTGTCTACTCTAGATATTGTGATTTTCATGTAGCAGTTGTTCGCAAAATGGTGTAGACCAGTGGCATAGCCAGTCAAACATTTAGGGGTGGGGCAAAATTTTTGATTTTAGGCTGGCAACAGTATTTTCTTTGGATACCGCTTCTCAAAATACAAAATAACTAGATGTTCTAAAAATTTTGAGAGGCCATGGCTCCTGGCTACACCTATGGTGTAGACTCCTTTCATTTTTTAGTAGCGATAAACAAATACAGTGTACATGCAGCATTCTATCTCAACGTTCAATGTGAAGTTATGTCAATAAGTGCCATTAAGTTTGGTATCTTGCTATGAAAAATCCTCATAAAAGAAGTAATTTTCTTTTAAGCAAAAGGTCACCATTGCATTTACGTCCTTTCAATGTCAGTCTTAGCTGATGTAATCAAAACTCCTTTGATTTTGTAGGTTAAGCTCAACGTTATGGTCTACTATTGATGAAGAGATCAATCTGTCTGACTGTGATGTATACAGCTACAATCCAGATCTAAATTCTGATCCATACGGCGANGAGGGCTGCCTCTGGTCTTTCAATTTTTTTCTGTACAANAAGAGAATGAGGCGAATTGTGTTCTTCACATGCAAAGCGCAGAGTCCATCATTAGCCCAGATTAGGGAAGAGGAAAAGGTTTTTATGGCAGATGAAATGGATGATATCGAGTTTGAAGAAGACCATGTTTCGAGTTTCCCATTAATGGTTCCTTGAATGGGTGTTCCAACTATGTTTTCAAGTTTGCAGCACTTTTTTGAGGCATTTTCATAAAAATATTTTAGAATGGTAGAACAAAAAGTGTTTAATGTTTGTTAGTCGTCAAAAATTTATTTCAGGCCATCCATTTTTGATGCGATGAAAATGTACACAGACTTGTAAAAGTTTCAAGCATATTGTTGGCGTCATCGTTTTCTAAATTTACAGGTGTTGTAAGGGCTTTGTCAGTCTGTACAATCAGTAAGTGGTGCAGTGTCNTTCACTGCAGCACTNATTGAGTACAGAATTACAAATACATACATTTCTTTAAAGGTGCAGTTTTCAGATCTGCAAATTGTCATCTAACAAGAAAATGTTTACGCTGCAGCTCATTGAGCGTTTTTGATTTCGCGGGCAGATAGTTATGGATTGACTTCGGCAAAAAGCTATAAACACACCCTGGAAATTTTCAACCCAGCACTATGGCGCATCTGTGCTTGCCACGTGCCACATATTTCGCTGCAGAAATTCAGTATTAGGATTTGCTTGTTTTCTTCTCTTGTTTAAATTATGGCCTGCAGAGTTCACATTTTCTTTCGAAAGTGTGCTTAACAATAGTGGTCGACCATAGCCTTGTTGGGATCGTGGTTTTTGCTCCGGTTCGATTCTGGAAGGGACAGCAACGAAAATTGCTCTTGGCCAGGGCAAAGACAGTCACAGTCGTTTCGCCGCTGACCAGCATTTTCAGTTAATAACATTTGCGACAACATTCATCAGTAGTGCGTAGTGTCGTCTGCAAATTTTTACAATGCTCCATTGCTTGAAGACAGTGTCTTTGTTCTGCAAGACATATCAAGTTCAAATTTTCTTAATTTTGTGTAACTACTGTATAAAGTGGTATCACAGACTACAAGCGGGAATGAGCTATCCTACTTATTGGGCCACGTCAAGGTTCCATTGTGTGATCGCTCAAGTAACACAACCTGACGTTTGCTTCTGCCACGGCTGGGGGCACTTGCTGACCTGATCTTCGGTGGGTTTTTATGCCTTGGTGTGAGTACTCAATGCCCAAGGACTAAGACGTGAGTTTTGATCACAACAACCAACTCCTTTCTGGTATCCGCGGATCCACCTATGTCAGTTGTACCCAAGCATTCCCTGGCTGTGTTCCCCTTCAACATTTCGATAGATGAGCAGGTACCCCTAAAATTTCTTATGACAAAAAGGCTAAGGAAAATAACAAAAAGAATTTACCAATAAGCATTTAACGATTTTGAAAATAATATTCACTGATGTATATATAAATATTTCAAAATGAATAGTATGTAAACATCTTTTTTTCCTTCTATCGCTAACCTTAAATGTACCCCTTCAGGTAGGCACATGTACGCCAGTTTGTGAAACCCTGACCTATATGATCATAAATGATATTCACATTGATTTCATTCGACCCATACCCAGGTACGCAACGTGTGAGTACTAAAACTGTGTTGGCAGAAATCTGTTGTAAAACTAGAATCAGTTGATGTAATCAGTGAATGCACCGAAAAGTTCAAATGCTCAGCGTCTTTTTGCTTTTCTCGAAAGAACAGCATTGCTCAGGTTCACGTATTGAGCGTTTTTAGTGTTTCGCATCGAAGAACTTTAAACATCCTGAATCGAAAGTAGTTTCCCGATTTGCTTCTAGACTCTAAGAGTCAACGTTTTGGTCCTCATTCAGCTTAAGCCACCATTTGCACAGAACACGTTTTAAGCCTCGCCATTCTTTCACCTACATAACCGATGTGACCGAATTGGTGGATTTGAAAAGTTTCGTTGTTTGTTTCAAGTATTGTTTAATGTCGGAAATACTTCTTGCGTTGTGTCAGCCGGTCACGACTGCTGCCCGCAACTGTTTGGACACGTTGTTTTGATGAGTCAACTGAGCTTTATTGTTTGCCGAGTTGTGCTTCATAATATTCCATTCCATATTTAAAAGCGATTGTTGTTTCAAACAATACGGGACAGTTTTCTCTCTGGTATTTGGATACCCAAGCACACTTGGTAACAAGACAAGACGTGCGTTACCTTGATCAGCGCATCGGCTCAGTTCGCCATCATGGAATCGTACCACCACAGCTTTGTATGTGCTTTGTTCCTCTGACGAATTCCATTCAAAGCAACTGTAATTTTTGGTGTGAGAAGCTCAGTGGAGTGATTTTTGTCTTTAAGAGATTCCACATGTACTTGCCTAATGTGGACCTTATGTTATGTAGCACTTTGATCAGTCTGCCTTTTTGCATCTTGTTCCTGTTGTACATACTCTATTTTTCTGTTTTACAGTTTTTCATTAAATGCTATTTACTCGCAGACGTCTGATATACTGGCTGTACTTCTCGGTTTTGCGTTGGAAGTTGAGGTAATCTGTTGATAATGGCAGGGCAATGTCTAAGATTGTTGGGATACATTGACAAGCCAGTACTTCAGGTGTAGCCGCATTTTCCACATTTTTGTTTAACTCCAATAATCGGTCGCAAATTGGGCGGTCGCTTATGAGTTAGGAAAGAAATTTCTGTGTGACAGTGGTGTAGTCAAGAAAGCGGTAGCGAGATGATAAACGTTCTAATCAGATTCGCAAGTAATGAGCTATGGCGACGCCGTACCACAATGTTTTTGGTTTTACAGTGAAATCCACCGCACCGAACATGTCAATGCTTTGCACAGTGATGGACGAACGTCTGCGCGACACGAAATGAACGTGACAGGAAGTGATGCAAGCTTTAGAGATGACTGATCACGGCGCTTCAGTATACACTGCAGAGTAACTGTGGGCGCTGTAGGTGTAAACAACATCAATCAATGATTGTGTGCGAGGTGATCAATCCCATGCAGGCGAACAGCACAAAAAATGGCGCAGGGCGTTGTGAAAAGTGATTGTGCGCAACTCGGACGGATTTAGGGAGCGCGGGGCCCTAGGCCATCTTAGTGTTTGGGGCCCCACGCAGGTCTGACCTATTTGGCCGTTTGTCGTAAAAGTAGCCTATGCCCCTCTTACCAATGTGTAGCACCCTCTCAAAAATCTATATTTGGTGGTGCTTTGGTTCAACGTTTGCCTTCGTTAGGTCTTCAACAGAAATCAAAGACTTTCCTACATTCTTCTCAAGAACAAATGGCAGTGCGATCTTTTCTTGGAGCTTATAGCTTTCGTGTAATTCAGAAGTTCTCTTCGTTAAATTTCCGTGATCTCTAACGTTTGTACGTTTATTTTTCGGATATGTACATATTCATGCGAGACCATTTTGCCACTCTCGAAAATATCTTCTGACTAATAGGAACCACATATTTTACGGGCCAAACAAGCACAATCCATTCAGTGCACACAGGGATTATTTATGCCGTTTTGAAGTTGTCATTTTCCAAGCAATACAAAATATGATGTTTTCATCCTGTGTGCTATAGGATAGGCTGATGGTAAACAGCATGAAGACAAGTTTTGCGCGGAAAAGTATTGTCGCAACACCTTCAGCGAACCATATGAAGTAAGCCCAATGTAGACACGATTTCCCAACTAAAACTCGAGAAACTGTTCTAGCTGATTTAACTAGCACATAGAGCTTCAAAAAGCAATCTCTGTATGGGGTCAATCTAGTTGGTAACAACTAAACGTAGCATCCAATGCTGACAATATTGCTTTTCATCGGATTTCTGCAGTTCTGGCGGTCTTGCATTGTTGCAAGCTTTGTCAGTGGAAGATTGAACATCAAGTAAGTAGTCTACAGTTCATTCTTTTCTTGTAACCATAGACATGTAGCCAGAGCGGACTAAGGAACCATTCCCCCAAAAATTTCTAGCATATTTTGTCGTTTGGGGTGTCTTGAACAAAATACTGTTGCTCGATTAAAGTCAAAGTATTTGCCTCCCCCCAAAATGTTGGCCTGGCTTCGCTACTGCTGGTAACCATTTTTATACGGACGGCAGAACCGTCGCCAGAAAGTTTTTCAATACGGGGACTTTACGTTTGTTCAGGGGGGTTTGACATTCTGAGATTTAATAAAAACTCCACCGATTTATAGTGCTTTATAATCCAATTTGGGGGCTTGTAGCCATGGGTGTCGGAAGGATTTTTTCCAGGGGGGGAAGTGAAATTTAGTTCTTACCACGTGAAATTTAGTTTTTACCACGTGAAATTTAGTTTTTACCACTGGAAATTAAAAACAACTTTTTTGTTGAAATTTTCAAAATCTACAGGGGGCCAAGGCCCCCCTTCCGACGCTAATGCTTGAAGCTTTGTCTGTGAGGCTAAGCCCCCCAAGTCCCGTCGCTACTGACCGACAGCCTGCATCTCGCGCTCAGTCGTGTTCCTCAGTATCAAGCCTTTCACACAGCACTTTCTTACTTGAACAGTTTTTCACCGACAAAAAGCTCGCAACAACGGAAGACCGACACTGCAGGACTCCGATGAAAAATAGTATTGTCATTCTTATATTGCGTAGCAAACAATATGATCGTGTTGTTGCTGTGCTGATAAAGAGTCTAGAGATGTTTGCATTTTCGCTCGTTTCAAAGTAAATTGCAAAGTTGTGCCTCTGCACAGTTTCGCAAATTTAAAATCAATAATGAGTCGTCATAGGAAGGAGTTGCGCGGAACCCTAGGCCATGGCCTACTTGGCCTATGCGTAACTTCGTTACTGTGCGTAACCATCCGTAAGCCGTAATGGAGGGCGTATCATGTAAAAGTAAACAATAGGGTATTCTGGAAATACTTTGTATTCAAAAAATAGGTACGTTCACATTTGAAATTTTCCCTTTCGTCACAGGAACGTCAAACTGCCAGGCAGAGATCAAGTTCGCTAAAAAACTTTGGGGGGACAATGCTTACGGTTTGCGTTTCGATGACGTCACCATGTTCACTCAACCGTAATATGACCTTTTTTAAAATTGGCAAAATGGGGGGCACATTATGGAATTGATTAATTTGGTGGCCATGCCCCCCCCTTGCTACGCCCACGGTGGTGGTATAGCAACTAGTTGTATATACAAGTATACAATCGTGCTATATCTAGATATCTAGCACTTAGCACTGTATTTAATATGAAAACACATTAATTGTAAGAGTTGGGCTGAAATAGGCACAATTATGCTCAACAATTGTGGTAAGTAATTCAAATTTGGTCAGTTCCGGTGAATAAAATGAACTGCTACTAACAATCACCACATACAGTAGTGTACACGACGAAGTGGGTGGCCTCTAGTGAGGCTTAGCCATTTCGTTGTGCTTTAGGTTCAACTTTACGCTAGTACATGGGTCCGTTTTCTAGCAGCTAAACCAAGGGGGGCACTCATGAATCTCAGTTCACTTAACCTCCCTAAACCTTCTGACTACTTCTTTGTATGGATATA
>JGI24159J19872_10013065_pt1 | contig 10810 bp, 10 predicted proteins | sample Ectturendosymbi4_FD_19872 | JGI IMG/M metagenome (IMG submission 19872)
CTCAGTGCATGTAACCAAATGTGACAAGCCGGTGCGGTGTCCCGCTGCATGTGCAGGCCCTAGCCAGGTTTTAAGATCCGGAGGGTCAAATATATTTTAGGATAGAAAAATTTCATTTCACTGTATGTTCAAAATAAATTTTTCTGGGCACAAACAGATTAGGGAGGATTGCACACAAGGTGACTTGCGAAAATATACGTAGCTCATCTGCTGGAGATCCCATCAGTTTCACGCTTTGTGAAATGAAGGTGAAACACAGACGATGAAATATTTAAATTAAAAAATCCAGCGCATCATTTTCAGCACTTTTCTGCTTCGACGTGGCAGACGTGTAGGCAACTATTTTCGTCGATACCTTGAAACAACCTCTTCAGTTTTCATAATCTGACTTTAAACCATTTAGTGACTAAAATGGCTGCCACGCGTAAACGTCTATTCCTTTTTCATTGGAGATTTAAAGATAGCTTTCTCTTTGAAAATTAGCTTAGGTTTTTCTTTATGGGTATAAAAAAACACTGCAAGCGATTTTGAACAATTTTGAAGTAAGCTTTTTTCCTACCAAGTGTTTGGCTGCAGGATATGTAAGATGCTGACGAAACGAGCCTTAGTCCAGGCGCAGCACGTTGCTCCCAACACTTACATCCTCAGCCGCATGAAACTAAGGTAAATTGTTCATGGCATACAACGCCGTGACGACTGGGAGGGCGCTGGTCAGCTTTCCCCAACTATTTTGAAATTCGCACTTGTGTCGGGGAAATCTATATTTTGTTATTCGGTTGCACTTCAGAAATCATAAAACTTTTTGCTGTTCATCCTATTGTCAATGATAGAAAATACTGAAAATGTAAATGAGAAACTTGAACCTCATTGACAAACATGTTTTCTAATAGCCTAAAAATAAGAAAAATATAAAAAGAACTTGGTTTGTGGACTTGTTTTCTATGTGCTGTTCGGCTTTGCATTTCGCGGCGAGGATGACTCGAAGACCTTACAGTCAATCTCCTCCCCTGATATGTTTTTTCAGATATTGAATAAAAATATGTCTGTGTGAGGACAAATTGTAAATTGTTGAGCGAACACATACACTTGTTATGTACAACAAAGCAAACTTCAAGTTGAAAAACCTAAGGTATTAGATAAAAGATAAGCATATTGACAAAATCATTAGTTTTCGGGCAGAAACATTATCTATTGGACAAAAAACGGCAGTTCTGCATTTAGCAAAAGAAAAAACTGGTGTTCAGGTAATAGGTACAGAATTTATGCCTGGAAGATTATTCCCACCAAATATCCAACGGCTAATATCTCTTGACTTAACAGCCTCACGAAAATCCGTTGCGAAGCCGATAGATAGAGCGTGCATCACTGACGTCACGACTCTTCCATTGTGCTCGAATCGACGAACTGCTCTCGCTCGCTGATACGATTGCGTTAACAACACGCTCTAGCGTTTGCTCTTACAGAGTCGCAGTCTTTTTCGTCGTGCCCTCCCTCACCCACAGACGGATGGGATTCATGTTCAACGCAAACCGAAAACGCTTAGTTCATCACACCATGCAGGAACACTTCAGCGTTAGCCGATGACCAGACGGATTTCGTCACCGTTTTCCAACGTCCGGCAGTGTCGGGACAGCTGGAAACCAAGTTGGCAGTCGAGCAATATACATCCGCTCTGCTGGCTGACCAGCAGTCTCGTACCTGGTCGACCGATGACACCACAACACGCAATGACGTTAGAAAGGCTCGCTTCCCACGATCAGCAGTAAACCCGCTCCACGCTACAGCGAAACTGGTTCGATGCACAAGCTGGTTTATACGATCGTGCTGGAAAGTGACCGCTTCTTTAGCACACAGTAGACTCGCAGGGACGTGGCGGGCATTGCCCCCCTGCCCTTTCAAAAGGGGGGCAACGGGGGCGGAGGTGCCTTTTTCATAACAGTATCATAGGTCATTTCACGGGTTATCAAGAACGATTTTAAACAAGTTTGTTGCAGCTATTCGGGAACCCAGAAAATTAAGAATGGTTTTTAACACTTTGAGGCCAACATTGTTGCTGAGCAGAAACAAGCATATTGGTAACGATTTTTTATACGTTTGCATTGCCCTCAACTTTTTAATGCCACCCCTTCTCCGGCGTCCCTGCGGACACGTCATCAATCGTGATGTCAACGCAGATCGTTGGTGACGTTTGGTGTAGGCCGGCCTTGTCGCTAATGGTTTCTGAACCAGTTTCTGTTTGCTGTTGCATCCAATCTCTGGACGCATGCAGACACGTACGAACTCGTGTGCGCAACTACGAGGTTCGAAAGAAAGTAAGATTGTACCTTGAATAAAAAAATGTTGATTTTCGGTTGTCGGACTGATTTCAACAGATAGCAGATTAATTTTGCCGAAGAAAGATAAATAATTTAATTTGAGATGGCTTCGTCGCTTCCTTCCCAGTTGACCCCAAAAAAGCACTAAGTCTGCTGAAACCGTGCGTTGACTGCATCCTCGAATTCCTTAAACATTGTTTCTGCGGCTGACGGAAGTTTTAACACAACGAAAACTTGCTTAATTATTTCACCAAACTATGTGGTTCTAACAAATCTTCGCACTGAACATCTACAATCTTCTGTTTTAAGACTTCAAAACTTTTCCTATCTTCATGAGCGCCTACAATTACTCGCTTTATTTTCCGGTAGCTGCAGTCTCCAGTACGCACTCAATGCAGAGAGCATTCGGTTTGTATTTGCAACAGACTCACAAGCATCAAGGCAGTGTCCGATTTCGCAGGTGCAAAAACAAGAGACGCATGAAAAGAAGCGCCTTTATAAAAACCACGAGAAGACACCAAAACTCGAGACGCACTTGTTGTCCGGGCTTTTCGGTGGATCACATTTCGCATTCACCCTGTTGCGCTGTGCCAGCGAGAGACATCTTGACAGGGTTTCGCAGCAAGCACGACGACCACGATGCCGCTGCTGCTGGCCGTTCACTGACGACGAAGGCACGGGTTCGGCCAAAAGGCCGCCGAGAACGGCCTGTTTGCAACTTCGCTCTCGTGCCGTCGCGGGCCTCTTCGGCCGATTACTTGACGATGCTCTCCGAACCGACACGATACTACATGATCGACGTAAACGTCACCCGCGCAACAGGCAAAACAAACTGGACCAGAACCGAGACACGTCAAAGCATGGAATGCAAAGAAAACACGATCGCCAGACTTATTTGTTTTTGTTCTTCGGCGGCGGTCGGTAGACGCCGACAACGACGGCGTGGTCTCGCTCGTACGGTTCTAAGGTCATCTGTTCTTGCGGCTTCATCTTCTCGGCTTGCATCTTCTTGACTTCGGCAGCGAAGACCGCCTCCGGCTTCGCGGTGGAATCGATGCAGGAAGCCTGGTTTGGGACGAAAACACAGGATCAGAAGCTGTTTTTTTTTCGGTCATAGATCGAATTGTTTTTGAAATTACAGAAAAAATTAAGTCAAATTTTCGTCAGAATGTCCGAAAATGTAGGCTAATGAAGACTGTTACGGTGAGTTTTGGTACAACTGTGAGACAAATGACCGAAATATCTCAGGAAAAAATGACCGAAATGTCTCAGCGAAAAAACAAACAAATTAGGAGCCGCGTCTCGTCGATAGAAGTTGTTGCGAAACTATTCAGTTCTGTCCTATTTTTTCAAAATGTAGACCAGCGGTTCCCAAACATTGAGCGCGATCCAAATCTGAGTTTGGTGAACATCTCGCGATCCAAGCCTCTAACAGCGTGTGTTAAACATGAAAAAAAATGATTGTATGGAAGATTTTTTTGGCAGTAAGTTGTNAAGTTCGTTTTCAAAGTCAGCAATCTACTCTTTCGACCCAGGTTTGGATCGCCTCGGCGCGACCATTTTTTGACCCTTCGTGAGCCATACTTTAGGGACAACTGTTCTAGACGAAAGCACTTAAAAGGATTTGAAATCAAGCGCCTGCAAACGCCCCCATCGAAAGACGCACGCCAATCACTACTAGCAACCGCTGGAGTCTTGTACCTTAAAGGCAATCTAACCCAACTCCGACGCAACAACCGGTGCACGATTTGTGGTATGGATCAACCACGCTGCCTTGGCAAGTGGGTTGGCTGGCAAAGTCACTTAGCAACACTACAAGCTCCTTTACTGTTTCTCCAACGCCAGTGTTCAAAGCTGCCGCCAAATGAGCGGTGGTTTTGTGCGTTTGTTCTTTCTGCGCGCAGCTCTTGCGCGGCCTGTTGCTTTCTTGTCAAGAACAGCAGCGTACGCGAAAGGTCAGTTGAACTCAACCCACCTACTCAAGATCGCAAACCGACAGGCAGCGCTCAACTTTCATGCCCGGAACTAGGTCGCGCGACGTAATCGACCACAGAGCTGCCACCACGTATGTCACATACTTTCCAATCGGTTGGACAAGTGACATGAAGAAAGGGAGGTTCAAACGAGGGCACTGGATTAGCCCAGGCCGAGTAGTAGAAAGGTCCTGCAGTGGAAGGGTCTTATCGACGGCAGCTTAGGCAGAAAACAATTCGAGTGTTTTTTTAGACACGAAACATGCTGACAACAGCGAGGCGTTGGTATGCGAGCGAGGTGCGCCATTTAACAGCAACCTTGTGCAGCGAAAAACAGGGAAGCGGATTAAGACCGAGGCACTCGTCAACGTTACGACGTCATGAAACACTCAAGAGAATTCTTTTCGAGGTGGGAAGATCTTTCTTTACGAAATTCTTCTCGTGAAAAGCCTTCAAGATCTGAAAGGTTCTCCTTTGAAGTTGTCCGCGGTTGCTTAGCAACATGGGGGTGGGAGGTGGGTGCGTGTCTGGTGGGTTGGCATCAGAGAAAATGGGTTCGCCATTTGGCGACTTGCAATCGCCATTTGGCGACTAAGCCCGAGGAGCCACTGGCATACGTGTGTGTGGCCGTGCACCTATATGATGATCATGTTCTACTCCCTCCTTGTTCTTCTGTGATGCGACGATGCATATTTATGACGATTTGAACACTTGCGCCACGCTTTTATTGAAGGTGAGACTAAGTTTTTAAATGTGGCTTGGCAGTTACAGGTCACCATACGATGTCAACTTCGATTTCTCCGAAGCTTTCAGCTGAAACGCGCTTGGAGAACTATCTGCAGAAACGATTTCATGGAGGTTTCCTTCATCTGAAGCCGAGTTGGGCTTTTGGAAATATGATGTTATTTATTTTAATTTTCCAGGTGGAGGAGGCATTATGTCTAAAATAATTGTTTTTCACTGTACCGTGAAAGGCTGTTAACTCACAAATTCATGAACTTCCAATAACCTCACTTTACACCAAACATTCGTAAATCTTTAAAAAAAAACACAAATCAATCATAGCTGGCGCTAGGTTGCAATCAGGGCTGTGGAGTCGGAACTTAAATTTCGGGCTCCAGCTCCTGGCATCTAAATTTTTTGGCTCCGGCCCCAGAACGATTTGGTCCATTAAAAACTAAAATTGTTTTATTTGTACAACTCGCTTGCGCAACAAATTGTCTGTTGAACGGGAACCCAAATTTCAGGCTCCGGCTCCACCATCTGAAATTTTTTGGCTCTGACTCCAGCCATCCAAAATTGCTTGGACTCGGTCTCCACAGCCCTGGTTATAACACATGGTGTGAAAAACAAAAATTGGCTTAAACACCATTTGTCAGCAATGACTGTTTCATCATCCAGCCTATAGCGCCACTATTTTGTGGTAGCACCGAAGAATGGGCAAAACAGAATATGCTATTCCAGAACTATGTTGACATTGAAGTGACTTCACGCACGTCAGCAAGCATCACGTGGCCTAGTTCCACAAAGCTTGGCCAAACCTGTACGAACCCTCTACCTCATTGGAAACTAGTCGAAAATGCGGAAAAGACCATTCGTGAAAAAGTTTAGTTTTTCTTTACTTCCGTCCAAAACTTTTCTTAAGTGGTACAGTGTAGGGTTATCATACCTGAAGAGGCAAATTGCTGACAGTCTCAATGGCTACTTTTCGCGACAACAAAAAATGGATATACGGCATTTTTCAGTATGTTCTTAAACAACTACCAATGCACCGCAAAACAGCATCACCATCACTGAAGAAAAACATCACAGAATTGTTACACAATAGGTTGCAAGCAGTTTTTCTTTCCCAGTCCTGAGTATTCATATTTTTCAGAGGATCTAATGATAACATCCTCTGAACCTTTCAAAAATGCAGACATTAGACTATTTTTAAAAATTATTTTCGGAAACCACTTTTAACACTGAAATTCCGGACGTGTCTGGGAAATTCTGGACGTATGAACCCTAGTATAATATCGCTGATAGCTTAATTCATCGGTAGCGCTTACCAACCGACTTTCCCCAGATTGTAAACATTGCACAAAACTTGCCACGTGTCACTGCATCTGCAGCACATACATCCTGCTTAGTGTTTAAATCTCGGGTGATCATAATTACATGACAATGCGGGATATAACATCACGACAGCAGGAAAACTTAGTAAAGATTAATTTTTACTCTGATTGTCATGTAACGTGCGGAAATTCTCCTGGAACACAGGACTCCGTTGCGGTCTGCGGAACACATATGTTCCGTGGAATACCAGACACCCATCGCGGAACAATGAGATTGTTACATAACAGTTGCGATAAAATTTCAATAAATACAGCTAGTGTTGTTGACAGTACCAAAAAATGATACAGTTTGGTGAAAAAGATGAGGCGGAATGACAGAGAGAAACTCTCACAGAGTAAACACAATGTTGTTCCGAGCCGCTTCAACCTTTACTTCATCCTTACAGAGTTAGTATGCTTGGACCGATGTTGCGTTCATGAGTTTCTTGCTGACATTTCGTCTTGTTCATTCTTTTTCATTCCCGTCACCTAGTGTAGCTGCTTCTACTGAAAATTTATCCCTACTGTTACGTAACAGTCCAATTCATTCAATAAGATCGTTGTTCGTCACTTTAACGTGAGTTAAACTAGCATAGCCTCGTCGAGTCTACCCACTCAAAACTAGCGTCTCGTAGTTTATTGCCAACCCCCTTTGATTAATCCTAGTTGCGCCACTGTTTTACCATGGTTTATATTTTCCAGAACCATTACACATTCTAGCTTTAGATTATTTTTCAGACTATGCATGATTAAACAAAGCATGGCAAAGCTTTAAAAAAAGTCCCATAAGCCGCTAGTATCATTACAACTACTGTTACAGTCATGAAACAAATGTATGTGATTGTTTGAAAATGCAGGTAAACTCAAACTGAATCGGCCTGTTAATGATGGCCTGCAAAATGTGACATATCCAGCCGTATCTTAAGTAGGCCGTGGTGCAACCACTAGTATTTATCCTCAAGACATTTCATCTTGTATTGATTGACGAGTACGATGAGGGATTTCTCAATTACTGATTTGTCAGACAGGCAGAGCTAATGCTGTATGCAAATTACCCAACAGAAACTCAATCTAACAGATGGAGCAATGTTGAGCATAAAAATCCAAGACGGTCTATTACAACCAAAAGAACTCATATATTTTTTCTATCTTCCTGTGTCCAAAATTTTACTTGCGCTAATGTGCGTTTTGAAATTTTTTGTGGATGGAAAGCAGACATTGAAAACTGATTTTCATGCCAATTTCCACGCAGAATCTTGTGATTGCCAATCTAGGGCTCAATCAGTGGTTCCTAACTGTGTTACGCGAATAGGCCTACTTTCTGTTTTTCTTCACAAAAAAGTATATTCACACCTGTAGTTTTTACTCATCGAATTCTGTTGATAAATTACGGGACCGACAAATGGTACGTGAACATAAAGAGTTTGGGCACCGCTGGTCTCGATCTAACAAGTGGTACGCTGGTAACAATGAATACCGTTCAGAGCACTTCATGAGCAGAGCTGAAACACAGCAGTCAAGAGCCATGTAAAATATAACTCGAGCATACTGTACGACTTGCCAAGAAACTATATGATATACAGCAAATCATATTAGAGTTTAGACATGAGATCAGGGAAAGAAAACAATAAAGAAGACAGATTCATATCTTTGCTCTCTACTACCAGGGTGATAGTATACCACTGTCGTCATTTCACTCACTTGTACGAGAATGTTTGTTAGACCGGTGAACACAAATTTAAACAAAGCAGAATAGAAAAAATCATTCATATCTCAGTACGGTTTGTGCACTCATGTGTGCATTGACGGTGGTAAGAACAACAAATAAAGCAATCCGACGTTGAAATTGCAAAATCATTCATTTCAAATTTGCTGCGTGGTTTGTATCTTACCTTTGCGAACTCGCCCAGTTTCGATGCAGCTGCTCTGCGCACCATTGGAGTGTCGTCACCACACAGATTTCGGAACAGTGTACGCAATTCATGTTTCAAAGTGCTGGAGACTCGAGGATAAACAACGCTGGATGAAAACAAGTTGGTAGTTACAGGAGCATCACAGTGAACATTAAAACGCTGAACTGCTGGTGAAGGTATAACTCTTTGCTCAGTATGATTATCATGTCAGAAGGAAAACATTTTTTGTGTATAAATCTCACTGTTGTAGTGACAAATACTGCAGTTTTATTGTATTAAGTGACAGTAGACCACATAACAAAATGACGAGGGCAGTAGAAAAGACTCCTATTGTGCGAATGCAAAACAAACGGTATGTCATTAATGAACTAAACAGTCATTTATTTTGACACGATCGAGGGTTGAACTCATTGTGCAGTGAATCAGATAACTTGAATTCCCACCACTAATGATCAATATTTTTTATTCAAGCATCACATTGCCAAAGTTATGAACAGAAGGATGAGCGTGTTTATTGAAGTAGTAGTATGCATTGGTCTAACCAGTAATTTTAATTCAAAACACTTACAAGCCACAGCCAAATCATAAAGCTGCAGTGATGTTTGTTAACTAGTGCATAGAACATACCTGAATAAACCACAAGCAGAAGTTCTAGATGTAAACCAATCACCAGTTGACAATCGCTTTATAAGTGGAATCATGTGCGTTTCGAGGTCGCTGGCGCTATGGTCATTGGCAACAGAACGCAATGATTCAACCGCTTTGTCTCGAACCTTGAAGAGGAAAATTTTACAAAATACTATCAATCAATCTCCTCAAGTCGCAGTAGGAAATCAAATGGTTTCACCAGATGGCGATATCAGCCAATATGAAAATACTTTGTAATATATACTTTACATTCTTTAACATACCATATAAGGTTTTCACCTAGGAACTTTTTATTTCTGTGTGTGTACACCTAGCTTCTCGTGTTTTGAAATCCATAGCAGCATGAAAAGAGAGAATGTTGTAAGATGTGCAATCGTTGTCTTATTAAGGGTAAATCCAGAGAAAAATATGCAACTCAACACTGAAATAACATTGCTATAATACACTCTTTGTGAATACCTCTGTTGAAGAGTATAAACAGTTGGCAAAAAAAACTTACATCACATTTATTAGACGCTTTCAAATACTTACCACAGTTTCTTCGACTGTTGATAGACTTTCCAAGGGAGGAAGTAGACAGTGTGCATATGTTGGTCCACCAACTAATGGTGTGAAAGAACCCAACTGCTCAGCCAATGCAAGAAGAACTTCATCTTCATCACACATGGAATCAGTTAGAAATGGAATCAGTTCTGATCTTGTTCGTTCAACACCAAGAGCTAGGGCAATAGTGGAAAGCTTTCGCATGCTGTTCAACTGCAACTGTACATCTTCATTTCGCAACTCATCAATAAGAACAGCAATTGGATACAGTGAATCATCACCAATATCATCAGACATTTTAACAATTTAAAATGTATTACTTGGGATTCTAAACACAGTATCAAGAACCGGGTAACTACCAACTGGAACACAAAAGATTACCGTAATGCTACGCTGTTTCAAGAAAAAGGCTTTGGTTTATATTTCAATGAGTTGGGCATTGAAACGAATCATCACACAACACAAGTAACCAAATGCAGGTTTCCTTACCAAATGACTGGTTTCTGAGGATCTAGGAAGGCCAGCTTTTCAACTTTAGTGCTCATTGCAACTAGCTAGAGTTTGTGTGTGTTTCTTTCTGTACTTGTTTTCAAATGCCAACACTTTGCCTGTAAGGTCTGTCTTACGGTTACAGGACTGAAGATGCATTGGAAAAGTTTAAACTAGTTCCCATTGAAATAAATTGTGATTTACTTATTTGCTGCCATCTTTCTGGCTTATAACTATGAAAAATAGATATGCTTGCAAGTTTTAATCAGCACAGATGTATGAAAGCAGAAAGAAGGCAGATTCCTCAGAAGCTTGCCGCAAGGCTAAAATTTGTTTCGTTGCACACAACACAAGATCACACAATTAGCATAACTGGCATGCTTGATTTGCAGAGGGTAAAATTTGGGGATTCAAAAACCTGAGTTCATTTCTCAGAAAAAAAAACTGCACAAAATTTTGCATTGAAGAAAATGGGCCAATAACTTTTTCAACTCAGTGTTTATGTGAACCTGTTTGTTGTTTTCATAGTTTGGTACCTTTTTGCTCCAAACAATGGGCACAACTGTCCCAGCACCTTCTGGCAACACCTAATTCTTCAGCATGGCAAATTTTCCTTGCAGTTTCTGGAAGTACAGTGGAAACCGCTTAATACATCCTCGATTAATGCAACCAACCGCTTATTACATCCAAATTGCTTGGCACGGAATTTTCCTAATCCTTTCCCATTATAAAAACTCCGGTTAATACATCCAGTCTCCGCTTAATACATCCAATTTCAATTGTCCGTACAAGCAAATTGTTCTTTACTTTGCACTAATAATGGCATATTATAA
>JGI24159J19872_10013066_pt1 | contig 10809 bp, 5 predicted proteins | sample Ectturendosymbi4_FD_19872 | JGI IMG/M metagenome (IMG submission 19872)
TTTTGAACTTAGCCGTGACACTTGCAGTCGTCCACTGGCTCTACCATCTCTCTCTCCTTGGATTTCCTTGGCGCTGCTCAAGCTAAAGTACGTTCTGAAACACACTTCTGTTTTCCAGGATGTTTTCGATTCCCAGTAACTTATTCTTGTTGGTACCTAGCACTATCTGTAACAAAATATAAATTGCCTTTCTACTTTCGCATTGAACTCGTACAAGCTTATTATTATATTTGTGATCATTAAACCACTCCATCCAAAATTAGCTCACGCTTTTGGTTACAGGCTGAGTCTAAGTGCAAGCGTGCATACTGGAGTCCTGCGCGGGTTGAAATTTTGTGTCCGCACCTGCCCCGCAAAATTTAACCCCGCCCCGCAGGAGTTTGAGAAATTTTGCCCGCACCTGCACACTTCTAACCTGCACTCGCCACGCAGACCACCCTAAGCCGTGCCCGCCCCGCACTTTTTCGGTCTCAAACCCGCATTTGTCCGACAACTACTAAAAACTCATAACTAGGGCAAATTTTTGTTTCAATAGAATCGTGAGAAATATGCATTAATTTTTAACAAAAGTTGCAGCAAAAAGTTGCATTTATGCACAAGCATTTCAAACGACAGTTCAAGCGATTTATTTACATCTAATGCTAAATATTTCCAAACATTATCTGGCGAGAAATGGCGATCATTTGCCAACAGTTTGTTTAGCATGCTAAAACTTCGCTCCACACCGCATGAAGTTGCTTGGCAATTTAACAATTTGGCCCACAGTTCTGGATTGATGTTTGTTTGGCCGGATCATTTCTACAATTGCTTTAGGTCATTATTCAGTTCGAATCGGTTACCAAAGAGAACAGAACTATACTGAAATAGTTCTCAAGCATGTTTTTTAAATCACACTTTTACATTTTACGCAACAAGCCTACATGATAAAAGTTGCGTGTGAAAAAGGAAAAAGTTGCAATATAAAATTCCTGCAACCAGCTCATCCCTCTACATAATTTTTGAATATTTCAGAAGCTGTTGGAAGCTGTAAAAAAAGTTGAAAAACTTGCCCTACTCATAATGTCTGAAGACAAGTCTAACAAGCAGAAAACAAGCTACTCATTCTCTTTCATTGACAACCAAACCAAAACTTTCCACAGATGTGGTCTTTCGCAGTCAACAGATTTAAGGTGATAAAAAATATGTCTCAGTTCAGTTGTGACTAGCTGTGCGTTAAGCGTTGTTTTATCCACTTAGAAGTGCTGCTAGACTGAATTATTCCTCACCAAGTACGACGGCAGCATTGGAAAATGTTAACTTGCCCACCACATGGCAAGAGTCTGAGCTAATGTTTCGCAACGATGGGTTGTTACATCATAATGTAATTAATTGCTGCGGGCTACTGTCCTAAGCGCAATGCTGGCAAACAACTCTAGCACTGCACATCCAAGTGTTTTGCCATTTTTGAGCTGATTAAGTTCACGTGCTTTAGCTCAACACTCAGTTACCCGCACAAAAAAGTTCTCAACCCGCGCCGGCCCCACACCCGCCCCGCAGCAAGTTCAACCCGCACCCGCACGCAAATCAGTGCGGGTTCCGCACCCGCCCCGCAAATGCGGGTACACGCAACTCGCGCAGGACTCTAGTGCATACTCAAGGGGGGCTTGACATTCTAAAATTGGCAAAAAATCCACTGATTTATACAGTATACCGTAAAACCTCTATTTCACCGCCATGGCGCTCTATTTTTCAACCCTTCCCCCATAGTGGTGTTCTATTAGAGGTGACGTTCAATTAGAGGGTGGCGCCTCGAGTAGCTGGTCAGAATTTTGAGATAAAATTTATTAATGAAAACACATCTAACACTTTTACATAATTAGCAAAAGACACGAATACAGGCGATTACTGATAAGTAATCACAGATTCACTCGACTAGGTTTTATTTTAAAGGTAGGGCTTATATCAAAATCATTCTGGAAAGTCAGGCTAGGTCTTATTTTTAGGGTATTTTTGGAGTAACACGGTAGAAAGGAGATTTCAGCCGTTAACTATAATTTCCAAAATAGAAGAATTCATCAAAGTGGCGTTCAATTAGAGGAAGGTGCTCTATTTTTCAACCCTTCCTTTATAGTGGCGTTCAAACAGAGGTGGCGCTTAAATTGAGGTTTTACGTTAGTTTCATATTTCAGTTTGTGGGGTCTTGGAGCTTTCTTTGGGGGGCTAAGCCCAAAAAATCCATCCCATATGGTGGCGGGACTGGTTGAGGGTTTTACTTTCAGGTTTAGGTTTTAGGGATTTAGGTTAAGGTTTTAAGTTTAGGTTTCGGGTTTTAGGTTTGGGGTTTCAGGTTTAAGGTCATAGGTTTAGTTTTAGGCTTACACACTAATCCAAGCATGTAACTTTGTTTATTGTGCTTTGGTGCAGGCGAAAACATAAAAGTTGAGCACGTGCTTTTCAGTGTATTTTTTTATTCGCCACCATGCAAAGTGGATTGCATAGTGGATTTGGTGTTCTATCTGCCATTTAAATCTACTTCGATACTCCCTCATAAGCAACTTGTGCATACTTTTCAGTTTTGCAAAAACTTGATGTGCATGTATCCTTTCAAAAGTAGATCTGTCAACGGAATTAAAAACAACATCTATCATTAAAGCTTATTGGTTGGATGTGGTTTTAAAAGTCACTACTAACAACTGTGAAAGCTGTTATGTAGGTGAAGTACAACAATGTTTTGTCAAAAGTGACACATGAATGCAATAAGCATAAAAACACGAGTGTAAGCCACTAGTCTCCATACACGTGACAGGTGTTTTAATGGGAAATCTTATTTGAATAAGATTGGACTGAAGATGCGTATTGGTATCAAATCATAGTGGATTCCAGCAGATAAAGTTTTATCAGGTTATTGAATGTCAGTTTGTAAAGCACAACAAAACAGTACCTCTTAAGAGAACTGTTGTATACGTCTGTATACAAAAATGCACTCATTTTCTAGCTTCATAAATGCAATTTGTAAGAGTGTAATTTGTGCTCACATAGCAACAATGTTTCTTGTCACATGACTATTTCACACACAAACCTACCACGCGTAATGGTCCCAGTCATGGTTACATGACGAGATGCTGTACCAGTACCAACTTTCCTCCAAGTACTTGTCCAGTCATGCCACTGGCTTTCATTGACTGCAATCACCTCACCACCATTTGTGTTCTCTGGGGCTGAACCAACTTGATGACCATGGTCAGGTGCTTCAAAACTATTAGACATTGTCCAAGCTTTTCACATGTGTAATATGTCATTCAACTTGGTAAATCTGAAAGCATTACAGAACTTCTGAGTGAAGCATACATATTTGCTATTTTATACAGCATTGAAAAGTGCATCTTCAAACAAGCCCTGAAAGTCTTCATACATAATAACCATATCTGAGACATATCACACCGAATAAATCTTGCTTAAATGTGTTCCAAATCCCAAGTTTCCCTTACTTTGTCAAATAGATTTATGGCATTGCAACAGTAAGGGAAATAAGACAAATTTAATTATCGTTTCCAAGCACTGACATTTGTTTTAACATGAGACATGTAGACCAAGTAAAGCTCGAATTTTAATCACGCAGAGGAATAAGCCANAAACTAAATGTCCTATCAGGTAAAAGGCTANAGTGGCCATTTACAACCTCNAGTCTTTGGGCTTTTGAGTTTGCTAGTGAGCCCAGACTCCAAACTCAAGATTCATGAAAGGTACTGAACAGATGTTGATGCCAAAACAAACTTTCTGGAGTTATGCCTGTCATTTACACACTCACTTTAAGTTAAGTAACTTGTCAACAAGGCATTCACCAACCTAGTCTCTCCCAGATAAAACTTTCTGTGGGATACGGTCCACAAAAACAGTACAGCAGATATGTTACAATGATTGTAACATAAGGGTAAAAAGACAAGTTCATAAGCACAAATAATTTGTTTTATGCCTTAACACAGTGGTTCCCAAAGTATGGGTCGAAACCAAAACAAGGTCACGTAGAGGCAATCCAAAACTTAATTGTATATTTTCAACGTTACCACTGCTTGTTTATGCCTGTCTGTAGCCTATGGGCACTAGAGAAAAGAGTAAATTTCTGACTTTTAAACCGAACTTAGAAACTTACTACCAAAAGTCACCCATACAATCAGTATTGTTTTAATACAATGTGTGGGTTGCGAGGTATCCATCAAAATCAGATTTGGGTCACCCTAAAAAACGTTTAGGAACCGCTGCCTTAAAAAATAAGTTTCTTTTTTATAAAGTTCACAAATTGACAAGATAGTCCAATTGTTAGAGGCATTATCTAGTTTTAGTCAAATATTTTGGACTAGGCAGGATGTTAAATTAACATGTTTTATGATTTTATTGGTAGTCAGGTCAAAAACAAATTTTTAGATTGGGTTAAAACTGGGTCATAAATTAGATTAAACAACCTATTAATTGCAAAATAGCAAAGGGATAGGTTAACAGTAGGTTTAAATGAAAGAAAAGTTACATAAAACAAAAGGCAAGTTGAATTGGGCTAAAAAAGTCTGTCTTTGGCTTACATGTACTGTAGTTAGAAAATTGTTGGGCTTCACATGTGTAAAACTCAAGGTCAGTGGGCCAACTTTGCCCTAAAGCATAATTCCATGTGACTCGCAAGAGCCTTGAAAGTGTATTGCACAAATTGCAGCAAAAGCTCACTGTAAGTATAATCAGAACATCTCATCTTGGTTGGGTCTTATGTTTTCTGCAAAACTCTGTGCTTCCATTCATTTTTGTAAATTAGAACATTTGTCACACATATTCTCAGCAGCTAACAACTGTTAATTGTGTTGTAGTTTATAATTCATACACATATATATTGGCATAACAACCATGATACTAATGTGGTCCTCAGTGAAAATGAGCTTCACCGCGGCTTAGATCTAGTATAAAGCTGAGGTTTATGGCACAGTCAAGATCGGCAAATAATTTCAGCCACAATGGTATTTCTGATTTTATTACGCCAAGAAAACTGATGATATTTTGTAAAGATAATGTTCTTTGAAGGATTTCTAAAGATTTGAAATAAAAACAAAAGAACTGCTAACACAAAAATAAATTTTGGTTTAAGAAACATTTTGATAAAAAGTGATTAAGTGTATCCAACAAGAATTTTTCACTGCGTACACTACAAATAAACCACTAAAAAAATTCTACTGGTTAAAATAACTTATTTGGAAGATCAATACAAGATTAATGAAAAATACATTATTCAAAAAATTATACTGACAAAAACAAACATTCCCTACTTCTTAATTTATCAAACTTATTTTAGTGATAGCTTACTGCATGTTCATTATCAGTTTTTTTTAAAGGAAAACGTTAGGTACCTAGAATGGACCTGTAGGGCCCCGATTTTTGTGATTCTATGGACCTGATTTTCTCTGATTCTATGGACCCAAATCGGGTCACTAAAACACCTTAGAAAAACCCTATCATTATTAGAGATCAACCGATATGGATTTTTGGTGCCGATACTGATATATCGGCCATTCATAGACCAATAGCCGATACCAATAACCGATATTTCCAAAAATTTTTAATCTTGTTTTCTCCTTTATTATCAAAATATAATGTATTCTATGGCTTGCCTTTTTTTGAAGAACTTCAAAAATTGTGATTTATGAGCTAAAATTTTTCAAATTGCAGTAATTTCAATATTTTGCTATGATTTTTAATTAATCTCATTAATGATAATGCTTTTGTTTCGGCTGTGACGGCTGATGCCTGCTTCATGGTTCATCTTGTCTGCTTGTTTATGAAAACGCACCTGCTAGCGTTGCTGCAAGGTGACTGTCTTGACTTGGTTCATTGCGTTTTTTTGCGCAAGTTGTCTGGATGCGTGAGGAATATAATAGCGTTTTGGCAACACTTACTGAGGCCGATACCAATATATTGGTAAAAGCCAAATATCGGCCTGATATACTGACCAGGCCGATATATCAGTCTATCTCTAGTCATTATGATAGCTGTTGCATGATCTTTAAGATGGCATTATAACCACTGCCATAGTTGAATGTCCATTGTCCACATTATAAAAACACAGAAAAAAATCAACATGGATGTATTGTTTCATTGTACAGACAATGAGACACATAAAAGGATAACACTTTCGCTCACATGACCATTCGGTATGCAAGCAACAAAATTTATTTTATGCCATTGAACAGGGGTGGCTACACCTGCTCTTTGTATGAGCCACACATTGCAAATCCAAAGTTACAAAGAGCCGCAACAGAAAAATCTAAAACCACAAATTTATTTGCAATCTACATTTCTGTGACATTAGCCTTACTGGAACGACTTATGCAAGTAATACTATATGGCATGCTAGCTACCACAGTACGGTTTTACAGTATTTCTAGACTTTGCAATAGAAATAAAAAATAAAACTTAAACAAATACACAATTTTTCGGAAAGCTCATAGAGCCGCATGCAGCTCGTGAGCCGCAGTTTGACAAGCTACAGTTTGGCCACCCCTGCCTTAGAAGATGAAAGCAAATCAAAACACAGCAACTTCAAAGGCAGCACTAGCAGTCATAATAGTGCAGTGTTACTATAATAGCAATGCATATTAAACAGGATTAATACTGTGGATGGTACTTCAGTGATAAAAATGAGCTTAAAAATTATAAAACATGTTATAAAGATGAACATTGCTAGCTTGCCATACAGTGAAGAATATGACAAAAGTCAAAAATTTTTGAAACTTATACTGTACAGCACATGTGATACCGTTTGTCAAACAGTAGATCAAAAACTTGTTAGTCAGGCCTATCTTAGATTAAACAGTCATTTGTTAGCTGAACACCAATTCAGAAAATAATGATACTAAACATGTTGGTGGACTTATTACAATGCACTGACAACGTACATATGCACAAAACTTGTCGGACATGCACTGGAAACAAACATATGCACGAAACCTGTCGGAGATGAATATTTACGTTGTTATGCAAAATGAAGATGTTACCTGATATAATAAGGTAGACCTATCTCCACCAACCATGCACAGCCACAACATGGCCGCGGCAATGCTCGCAAGAACTGCTGAGTCATTGCAGCTAGTAACCAGTCGTCCATAGATGGCTAGTAACAATTTATGACAGAGTTGAGTTTATTTGGCGAAAATTAAGAATTTCAAAGATGAGAAAGAAACCATAGCAATTACAAAAACCACCAAAAATTTTTGAAAAACCAGGCCCGGAACTAGAGTAACTTTCAATTTTCGACTCGGATTAAGAGTAACTTTTATTTTTTTATTTTTGGCAATAGCAGGAATCTTCATGGTTTTCACTCATGCATGCAATTTCTTAAGTATTAACTTAAAACATTGCTGAATTTCAGTTGCATCGATTAAGGTCAGGTTAGATTTAGACAAAGTTATGACAGGATTTACAGTTGGGTTTAAAACCTGACCTTGCCTTTATTTTTGATATTGAATCTCTGTTTCACCAGATTCGCATGCCGACTTCCGATCAGCGATCAACAGTTTCTTGGGTTCTTCTGGTGGCCAAACAGAGATACGGTTACTGTTAAAACTAAAACCCTAATGGATGCAACCGATGTTTAGCAATATTACAACTTAAGAAATCATATGCATAAAGACCATGCAGAGTAATTGCAGACTCTTGCTACTGCCAAAAATAAAAAGTTACTCCAGATCCGAATCCGTTTTTTAAGAATTTTTTGACTCCAACTTCAATCAAAAACATAAAATCTGTCTGCGAATGACCTGTGAGTTACCAACCATAAACTGACTCAGCAGTTCTTATGAGCATTGCCGCCGCCATGTCGTGGCTGTGCATGGTTGGTGCAGGTAGGCGTACCTTATGCTAGCCTATCAGGTGACATTTTATTGCATGTAACTTTGTAAATACTCCTCTCTGATGGGTTTCCTGTATATGTTCATTGTCAGTGCATGGTAATGAGTGCACAAACATGTTTATTATCGTTATTGTTGCTGCCATGGCAGCTGAAGTGGTCAAGGTAAGATACCTTTTATGCAAAATAAAATTTTCACTGTGCAAACTTTGTAAATACTTATGCTTACTCACCTCCGACGAGTTTTGTGCATATAAGCTATTCCTTGTCAGTGCATGGTAACAATTAGCCTTGATGTTTTTTAACGCCATTTTCTGATTTGGTGTTCAGCTAAAAATTGACTGATTAAACATAGCAATCCATGAAACTTTAGCAATCTTATCTTCCTTGGATAAGATAAATGAGGTAATTAATGCTAATTGTACCTTACCTCTTTTAGCTATTTTAAAAATTTCTAGGAAATCTTACATTATCTCAAGCATAATCATCTTAACTATATCATGCTGGATTATGTCAGTGGTCTCACTGTTGCAGCAAATTAGCATGACTACTGCATAGCCTAAGATGAAAACACAGCGTTGTGACATATTTCAATTCGCTTGAAACTCTTGAGGCTGTTTTTTTACTGAAAAAAATTTGCCTTTGGTCTAACTTAACCTGTTTAATTACCTTAGCTAACTGTATACAACGCCACATTCAGGATGGTAGCAGTTTGGTGAAATTTTTTGTTGAATATTTCACAAAACACTAAGCATATGCTTGAAATCTTCTTATTGCCCAAGCCTGGACTATAGGCCTAGTAACAATACACTAAACAAAGCACATGAAAAGAAACAAACACAGAGACAACACACCAGCAACAAACCACATAATAACTCACATTATAAGCGTCAATATCCAGCAAGCTCAAGCAGTTGCAATCAAGAGACAAAAACAAAAATATGATACCAATACCATGTTGTAAAAAACAACATACATACAAACAAAAAATCAACACAGAAAAAACAATCCAACAATACACTCAATGCCACATCAAAAGAATTAGAACACATAACAATCACATTCTATCGATTGCCTGCCCGCCGTCATCTGTGTTACGTTGATGTCTATTGTGTATTCAATTCAACATTTATGTTTTGGTAACAGCCTGTTGTTTTCACTTCTTTATTTAATTTTGTCTTTTGGGCTTGCGACTCACATACGTTGAATTGGTCACATAATTTTTTTTTCAATATGTCACGTGTGGTCCATTTTCCATCTATTTTTATGTTTTAATAACTGTNTTGTGTTTGGTTATGCANGTGTATGTACAGGCCTACTGTACGTCTACCCTGCATTCTCCCTCACATGTGCTGTTTTTCATATTTGTTACTATTCTATTTAGATCACATCATAAACATCTCATCAAAATAAGGTAGTGTCTATTTTACCACCAAGATGCTGGCGGCAACAGATCGGCTGGAGCTACTGTGCCGCCAGTCGAACATTCGGTCTCATGGCATGACACAATACAAATAAAAAGGTCACTTTGTCAGGAACACGCTGTCCTGCTCATGGTGAAATGGTTAGGTGATACGGCTGCTATGCCAATGGTTGCCGGTACAACTCTCACCTTGCCGACTTTCTTTTGTTTGTTTTTTGCTTTTTTACAGGCTCCGCTTAGTTATTACCTTTACGGGTTAGTGTTGTTAGGTTAGGATTAGGTAGGTTAGAATTAGGGTTAGGTTAGCGTTAAGCTTAGTGTTAGGTTAGGATTAGGTCAGTGTTAGCTTTGCATTAAGTTAGGTTAGCTTAGGGATATTATTACGTCAGGATTAGGTTAGGATAAGGATTAGCTAAGGGCTACGGTTAAGGTTAGGGTTAGGTTGTAGGTTTATCATTTAGTTTTATTTACTTCCTTTCTACCAAGCCTTTTGCTGCTGCCATCCTGGCAGCAAAATAGACACTACACTGCCTCAAATACATAGCGGATAGGACAATGCTATTTATTATCATCCTTCCCCCAAGTACACCAATGTGTCAAGAAATGCAGGCTAGCTAAGAAATTCATTTCATTACCCAACATCACAAAACCATGATAATGATACATGATGCGTATGGTGACATTACGCCACAACCGAACAAACCTGCGTGAAAAACGAAAACCACAGAACATAAGTTGCTTGTCAAACAGAACCGTGCGTGACACGAGTGTATCAGTGTTGCCAACTCTTCTTACAATGAATATAGGCTACCAAATTTAATCTAAAAATATACCAAATATATACAAAATTTATCTGTAGCAGAAAATTTAAAGCTTAATGCTGTTTTTCCATGCTTTTTTTCGATTTCAAAACTTGCTGTTGAGCATAGAGAAGCCGTAAGCACAATTTATACTTTTCTAAATTCAGCAGTGACAGATTTATTAGCCCGAGGAAAATTCAACCTTCCAACACCTGCAACTACATTTTCAGTTCTTTTGTGGTCCAATGATTCTTATGCTGTGGAAATAGCTCCTTTGCTGTTTGCAATTTTCTTTTAATTTTGCACAGTTTGCAGAATGGATAGGCCTACAAGCAGTGGTGGGTTTAGGGTTGGGGGGCCCCGAGGCAAGACAAAAAGAGGGGCCCTCTGACGACGTCAACATACTCAGCCAACCGTGATAATCACCGTTGATTTGCCTAAGATGCACCCACCAGAGTAAAGCTAGCCGTCACTTGGCCCAGCCGTCACTTTCGCGACTTGGCGAAAAAACAGCCAACACAAAAACGAGCAGATAAGCTAAAAAAAACTCAAAGAAAACACATTATGGTAAATCATGTTACAAACAACTCAGACGAATTATTTCAAACGACTTTTAAGCTAATCGTAAACCTTGCGGCAAGTTTTTTCGAATATCGAACGCGCTTAAACAACAACGGTTTTCTCATAAACTAAAGGCGTCAGCAAAGATTTTTAAACGAGCATCACTT
>JGI24159J19872_10013068_pt1 | contig 10809 bp, 5 predicted proteins | sample Ectturendosymbi4_FD_19872 | JGI IMG/M metagenome (IMG submission 19872)
GTCGGAGTCTAATATCTTGAAAATATTGATTTTTTACTCGCTGACAAGGCAAAGGGAAATCATTGATGAAAACGTTAAGGCTCCACATAATTGTGATAGAACCGTCGCAATACATATAATTACAAATAAATATATAGAATGAATGCTATTGCTGCCAAACAGTGACTATGGAGCAATGAAGAAGACTTATAAACTAAATCGCTGCTCAGCCAAAGGTTGAACTTCAAGATATATGAAATTTATATCACCGCCATATTCACGCATCTACTGTAGTTTTAGAACTGTGCAACAACAAAAATCTACGATATAGATTTAAGGCAACGCTGACACTGGAAACAAGGATAGGTTATATTTGTAACATCCACGGTTATCAGGAAGGAATTTGCGATGGTCTTGAAATGAAGCTGACATAACCATTAGGTGGGATACAGCAATCTGGTGCGCCAAAAATAGCTGCGAAAAGCGTTACTTCAATTGTTTTTACGTGCGTCATTGATTGTGGCTACAAAAGGTCAGATCATGTTTGTGTTCGACTAAAAGCTGATGTAGGATAGGTTCCTTGAGGCAGTTTCATTGATTTGCACTGAAGTATTTCTTTGGCTTATACTTCAAATGTTTTATTAACCTGAAAACGTTGGAATTGGGGGTGGCATTGCCCCGTTGTCCCCCATAGCTACGCGCCTGGTGGTAACCATGTTCTGATTGCAGGCTACAAACCAGCGCAGGAATTCTTGACTGAGCGTAGTCCATGTGCACACCTTTTCGGTGATTCAAATTGACAAATAGCCTACAATTTTCAACAATCATCACAATTCAGTTTACATAGGAACTCTTTGTACTGTTTCTACAGATAATCCAGTGATAATGCTCATTTTTCTCAATCATTCCCTGGTTTTATGCTGGGGAAACGTTTGCAACAGTAATGTAACCATGAAGTTTGCACGACTACATTACTTTTTGTCACAAAATGTTGGGGGGGACTGAAAATATTATGTCCCCCCCTATCCAAAAGCTGGGGGGACATGTCCTCCCATAAACTCGGTCCCTGGTTGTCGTCAAGTCAAGCATGCCGGCCAATTGTCTCAATGTAGATTAATTATTGTTGATGATTTTCTTCATAGTCACGCCTGCTAGTTGCCTTTCTCCTTCGTTAATTTCTATTTTGTTAGCGTTTCGGTTCCCTGTCATTCAATTTGAAAATTTTTGTTTGGCTGTTAATCGTCTTGGGAGTCGAGTAATGGTGACTTCGGTCATACCAACTCCCGCCCACTACAAACGTTGTGCTTGTTCGAAAACAATGCGAAAAAAACTTTGTTTGACGTTCATGTTTCTTAATTTGTTGTTAACCTCATAGTCTTATTTTTTTAGCTTGGAAACAATCCAACTTAAGGAGTTTTTTTGTTTATAATAGTTGTTCAAATACTCTGCTGATATGGTGATGTCATCATGTTGTAGCTATTACCAGCTGCAGCTGTGCATTGGCCCCTGCGGCGCGGTGTTCGGGGAGGTTAAGCAGTCGTTGCAACAACATTACTAAAAAATTTTCTTAGCAGTGCAGATTTTCTTAGCAGTGACTGGTTTATGAGGCTCTGGGAAGGTCAGCCTTTTAGCTTCGAAAACATTTTTTAGTAATGTCGTTGCAACTAGCCACAGTTCGTGTGTCTTTCTTTACTTGTTTTCAAGTGCCAACATTTCGCCTGTAAGATTTGTCTTACATTTAGGACTGATGATGCGTTGGAAAACACGAAACTAGTTTCACCGTCAATAAACTGTGACTGATTTACTTGCCGCCATCTTTGTGGCCTTTAACTATGAAAAAAAGTCTTCAAATGTGTATCACTTTCAATTATATTCATAAGTGCCATGGTACAAAATTGGGATCCTTCGTTTTGTCGAAAGTTTTGAGGTAAATTGCACCGAACCTCAAAGCAATACCTGTGCGTTGCCGCCATCAGCGTAAGCACAGTTTTTGTACTAACCAAGAGCCTGCAATAAGAACATTGTGCAAAATAATCTTGAACAAACACAGTACTTTCAAGGTGAAAAACATCTCGTTATCAAATATTTTTAGACTTGCCAATCTGCACTAATCTGCAGTTACTGGAGTAACTGGGGACAGTGGTCGGAATGTCCAGCTACATGTGGCCGTTCTTCTGCTATATCCCGAAGAACTTGTTGGGGAATTTCGGGAGGATGCAAAGGAAGATCAATTCGCAGAAAGACCTGCTTCAAGCAGGAATGCCCAGGTTTTTTCTCTTTCCTCTTTCAAAGATATTTTTGAAAACAAACATTTCGCACAAGTTTGGGAAACCCTTGTACAATGCTTCAAAGGCATTTTGAAACTGTTCAGCAACTAACCAGAGAGTTGCCGTAGCGCTTTGTCTGTTCAACAGTCCTCCAGGTACAGAGCGGTTTCCCTGTCACGCAGTTGATCCATACCCTGAGGATGACCACTAACATCAAAAAAATTGGAAATTTACACTTTGCGTTTTGGCATTAGACGCACAATGAATACAGTGGACAACTGGTGGTTCATCTGTCTGCGCAAATTTTTGGAGGCACAAAATACAATGATTTCGTATTGGTGAAATTCGAACCACTGCTGAATCAAACGGCACTTGAGTTAATACAAGCGTAAAATGCATTACCACTATATTTCATTTTTATTCTAATGTATCTGTCCATTATATCGTTTTTGTTCCCATCCTAACGAAGATACTGTAAATATTTTTAAGAGTTGCCAACCTATCACTTTTAAATTTGTTTGGGCTTGCGTTGAGAAGTCAAATAATTCAGTTCAAACCTTTTCGATTTACAGGAAAATTCACTGACTGGTCCAGGTGGACAACTTGCTCAAAGTCGTGTGGCTCCGGAACGCAAACGCGCAATCGAATGTGTACAGGTCGGTCTCCATGTCTGAGTGATCGGTACGGAAAAATACTAAGGCAAGAAAAATGGTGCAGGCAAGGATCCTGTTTCGGTCGGTGGAGCAAGTGGTCGCAGTGGAGCGCATGCCCAGTGTCTTGCGGAGGACACGACAGCACCCAGTATCGATCGCGCAGCTGCATTGAAGGTTTGACGGGGCAATTTTACTGCATAGGTCAATCGACAGAGACAAAACCTTGCAAAAGGCATTCGTGTCCGAAACCACAAGAGACTGTTTGGTACATAATAAACTGTTGGTCGTCGTGGAGAAACTGGACTGCGTGTTATCCACAGTGCGGTGTCGGAATTCGCAGAAGAACGAGGTAACTTGCTTACTTTCCTTGCTTCAAATTCGTCTTTTATGGTGATGTCGGTTGATGGATAAATTTCTATATCAATGTGAAGGTCAAGTTTTATTCCTAGCTTAGCAAAATAACAACTACAGACGTTTTCCACGTACAAATTTATTTGCACGATTTTCTGCCTACGCAACCCATCTTCAAGTATTTCCTTGTTTAAATGCACCGACATATGCAATCTTGTGTGTCCACTGTAAAAACTTATTTGGGGAAAAGTTTACAAGCATTCACCCTTGTCATTCGGTGCGTTGGGAGAGCATCACATTGAAGATATACACAATATGAATGAACAGCCAAAGCATAGACAGTAAACTCTTTTCAGTGGGCTAGTTAGGATAAAAAATGCCCAGTGCCTATATAGGCAGATCAATCTTGGAGCTTACTGCGCAGGAATGACGTAGAGCTGACCAACCTTTGCTGATTGGTTGATCAGTACTCTGCATCGAAGACACTGGTCTTTTGTTTACCGGTCGAAAAATAAAAATCTAACTTATTTTCTACAGGCTACAATCGAAGTAGGAAATTAAACTGCAGTGTATTAACTTGCCTGCACACTCGGCAAACTGTAAAAACCGTCGTGTATTGCCTTACAGTCGTAGTTAATTCAAAAAAGCTTGTTTAGTAACAATTTAAACTACGCTACCCAAACATTTCAAAAGCTTTGCGTGGTACGCAAAACTAGGATCAAGTTTTTTTTTTGTAAAATAGAGTTGTAAGGACATGAAATATGACAAAAAAATTTTTGGGAAAATTGTTTCCATTAAAGGAGCATATGATTTTCCCTTCGAAAGAGATTAGGGGTCGACGATCCACTCGTCTCCTGACTCCACCATCAGATGTTGATCGACATAAGGATAATGACAACACAGGTGTTCAGGCTGTTGCGCTCAGAAATGATAATATTTGCCATTGCCAACAGATGTTTGTTTTAGCTGTATATGCTGTGGTCTCACAAAAATTTTTGAATTGAATTAGATGCCCTGACATTATAACAAGTTTTTTACACAAAGTTGTAACCGTATTGGCCTTGTAAGTGTAAATTACTGTGGTTTAGGCTTGTGAAAAAAACGAGAAAATATCCAGGATTTGCGCCTTTGAAATTCTGGCTTCCTATTCATGTCAAAGGAGAGCAGAGTTGGTGCGCTCGCTTTGGAGTGCAACACAGAAGTATTGCGCTCATTATTTATTAAATTTTATACAGTGTTTCGATTCCTTTGTTGGAACATCGGCTCATTCTAAAGCAAATTGAACCAACAAAACAATTTCAACGGTTTTTAATGGCTTTGAAACTACAACTCCATTTGTATCTAAAATAACTGCAATGCACAAACATCGTATGCATCATTAAATAGAAAAAGTTAGGTGCTTTTTAGAACACGAATTGGCAAAATTCGGCAGGAAAAATTTGCATCCTACGAGGTAAAACTTGGAAAATGGCTAACTGAATAGAATATATTTACGACATAAGTTACAACTAACGAATACACGACCTGATTTAAAATCAATTTCAACTTTACATGTACTCATTCTGAGACGTTTTGCACAGAAAATCGTGTAGCGTTTATTCGTATGCAAAAGGTTAGTGCAAGGAGCAAAAGTATCAGAAAACATCTGAAATGATATTTACCTGGTGAAAAATTAATAAGTAATTTAAAGTTTTTGCTCTGGCAATTTCTTGAGAAAAACGCATTTGCGCTGAAAGAAAGGTTTAACTTCTTTGAAATTTTACTGGTATTGAGTTTGTTCGACAATGATGACACCGTAATTACTCCGGATTGATGTCTCATTTCGATGAAATGTGCTTTTATAGAAAAAATAAATGTTATTTGCATCTAAGCATTGGCAATCCAAAGTCCTCATCGAGCAATATTTTTACACTGACTGAACCTTGTCTATACAAATCTGTTCAAGCTTCAGTAATTCACGCACTCTAACTGCTTCCATCAGTTTTGCCCTCAAACTTATTTATCATTACTCAGACGATGTTTGAATGCAGTCTAGAATTACAGGTATGCAAGTACAACAGTGAATACACCGATTCTTACCCAATGCTAGTAAACGCATAAAGTGGATGTGAAAGCATCAACGTAAGTGCTGGCATACTGGATTTTGTCAAAACGCATTTGAAAAACCTTGCGTTTCCCAGATCACTTGGAACTTCGTACTTTTCCTCTGTACATTATCTGTTTCTTACTTCTTTCAGAGAAACATGAGCACATACCGGATCAGAGTTGTAAGTCTGGCCGGGTTTCAAGCTTAAGTTTGTTAAAATATACCGGGCCGATTTTGGGCATGCCTATAATTTGTTTCGCAAAGACGAACACTTTTGTCGCCAGTTACCGTTGAAGCAATCGAGTTGATTAAATCTCCAATAAAAATAATTAATTGTGAATTATTTGATCATAATTAGTTCGTTACGCCACCAATACCCCGCAGTTGTGCATATCTTGACTCACCCGGTACATCTGGCTTTCGGGCCAAAATCGAGCTTAAAAAATGTTGGGTTCGGGCTTGTGATTTCGGTTTCGGCCTGGGTTCGGGCGTCAAAATCAGGCCCGTTTACCACTCTGTAGGAGATTATCTGTGCAAGCCTTTTATCGCCCACACCTTATGCAAGTAGTTCCAAACTTTTTCTGATCGCTTACCATTTGTTGTCCCGTACCGTCATCGCTTACCATCTTGTTCCAGGAAAAGTCAATGTGTCAAATATGATTCGATCAAAAGTTTGGAAAACCAGAATTGGCATAAATGTGACATGAACAAAATGGTTGTGAGAAATTATAATTGACCGTTTTTCAAAAGCACCAAGGGAAGTACACAAAAATTCAGTAAAAGTAGGTCTATTCGCGTAGTTTCAAGTTTACTATCTTTTCATATGACTCAGTTATTTAAACAGAAACAATACTGATAGCCATCGCACAACAAGGAACCAATTGTCGGTGGAAATCAGAGTAAATGAAAACACAATGGCAAAATAAATGAATAGTGTAAACACGAGTGTCACTGTGTCACATAGGTTTGGTGAAAGACCATGGCGGTCATCTAGTCAACCAACCCGCGTACCACCTTGAAGGCCTTCACGTACCACTATTGGTACGCGTACCACAGTAACCTTGAGACAGCTTTGCCGCAAGTGGGCCATTGGTCGTAATGGCCAAACATAGCATAATACGTGTTTAGAACATACGCTGTTTTGCTGCTGCCCATTTACATTTATCATATTTTTTCAGAGCTTGTCTGAGCCCTGACCCTTACTGCAACGGAAAAAGCGTTCAAATACAACACTGTTTGCATTCTTGTTTGGGAACTGAAGAAACTTCAATACCTTTTTCTTAATTTTATTGTGTTGTGTTACAACAGCGTGGTCTTGGTGCTGAGGCAACATTTTACAACAAAATGAAGCAAACATTATTTTTGAATCATAACGATTCTCTTTTTCAATCAATTGGACACCATTGCTGTATTTATTAACATAGTTTAGGGAAACGTTGCTGACCTTGCTATTGAGATAGCGTACCACTCTTGTTCAGTGTTACTTGTACATTAATTAAGACATTATGGACGAACTGTTTGCGATGCTTGCTTGCGGAAAAACTTTTGAAAAACTCTGTCAATATTGTTGCAGCACTATAGGCAAGTCAGTCGCCGTCAAAGTATTTCAAGTCGAGATGAATTGTTTTTCTATGTTTATTCCAAGGTTTGTTTAGAGCTTACGGTTTTACATCTTGCAATGCCCATATTGTCTCGAATTTATTTATTTTTGTTAATGTTAACAGAATTATTATCTTCCTCAGCATAAGCGTTATTCAAAAGCCTTATTGTCTTTTCAGTCTGAAAAGACTTGGAAATTTTCCTTTATGGACAGTTTGAACGAAATTATTGTTAGGAGAAATAATGTTTTGAAGAAATGTTTCGTAGAGTGTTAACTTGATTACGCATTTCAACAGGAATTTAATTCAAAATGTGTTTGAAATGCTTTTTGTAGAGTTCATTAATTCATAACAGTCACTTCTGCTCATTAAACTGTGAAATGTCATTGCAAAAAGTAGCAAATGTCAGTGGTTAGAAATGTTGAAATTAAGCTTAGACAAGCTAAGCAATTCGTTTAATGCACCGTTCATACGTTTTTACACCCCTTATATGCTCCGCTGGGGAAGGTCGCCAGGAGGAATCGAATTCCTCGTGGTTTTCAGTAACCTCTGGAACGTAGTTCCGCTGACTCCACACCAAGACGGGACCAAGGAAGGTCGGAATTGTAATCACACGCACACCACCTGTTACTTAGACGACCTCTGGGCCACTTTGCAGTGGGCGTAGCCAGCAGGACTCTCTTCGCCAACCTTTCCTGGGATATTCCGGTCACGTGGACGAACCATGGTTGCTGAGATCTCGCTGTTCGGCGAAGTGACTCGACATTCATGGCTTTACGAATTTCAAAACTGCCCAGTTTATTAAATTTAGTTCCTCGTAAACGATTTTAAACATTTTCCTGAAGATTTGCACATTCTTTCCAAAAATGTTTGGTCACTCCTCTCTGAAAATACTCTTTGATCCTTGAAGTCAAAATGGAAGCCAGCGGGAGCCACATTATGCATGGCCCCTTTGGGCCCGGTCAGTAGTTGCTTAAACCAAAAGCCCAGCGCTCGTTTTATTTCCAAGTAATAGCCCACCCGGTACCCAGCAAGACTTTGAAAGTCCAGAGTGTAAAATTATTTGTGGCAGTCGTTAAATGAACAAAATACTCACTGCAATGCATTCACAAGCGGGATCCATCACACACTGCATTGTCGTCATTGTGCTCATTTAATGCTATCGTTGCATCATGTTTCGCTCCAGACGCGTTTGTGAAACCATGAAGAAATTCTGAGTTTGTTTCTTCAATTAATTATCACTTGCGCTTTGGCGCATGTCACTCCAGAGTTTCAACCCGGCTGCGAGGTGGAAGCCTGGAATCTTTTAAGCGTTTGACCGGACTGGGGCCAGATACGGTCCCTCGCTCCTATCGAGATAGATTGCAAGGATGTCAATCAAGATCAGAGAACCGCATTAAGTAGGAAGCCAGATAATAACGAATAAAACTAGAAACAAATTTTACAAAGTTTGATAATGCTGCTTCTAATGTATTAGCTTTGTAATTGCTTCTATCAAAGCTGGTTTCCCAAACAGAGCTTTCTAACGCAATTTAGTAACATCATTGCTCAATTTTTACTTTTATTAAACCGCTCTAAATACGGAAAAGTGTTTTGCGTTGCGTTTAGAAATTTCTGAATAAAACCGCTACTGACAAACTTTCTTTACAGTGTGTAAGTCAATTGTACTTTGATTTTCATCCTGCATACGACTGAAGTTTACCTTGTTTCCTTCACAAGCCAATGACTATCGCACACGCAGCGTGTGGAAATACTTTTCACTCAGTTGTCGCATGCCCAAGAGAAAAGCATGCTTAGTGTGAATGGAATGTTTTTTAAAAATAAATTATGTTTTAAATGAGGATAAACTAAGGACAGGACTTCTTGCATACAATGCAGAAATCCAATCAAAGACATAATGGATAATTTCGAAAGAATACTTCTTGTCAAATATTGCTACAAAAAGCAACGTCTGGAAAACATACACAAAATATTTGAACCAAACGCAGCAGAGGTTAGATTTTAACAACTGCATTTAGATAAATTTATCGGCCAAGTCATTTTGCTCTGAAGAAATCTAATTTTTGCAATGCCACTTCAAAAAGTATCCACGTTATGACTGTTGCTACTGATTTCGCAAGCTCTAGTGAGCGTGTATACCGAGGTAGATGACGAAGGCATATCAGTAGCTCCAGCCCCTATCAGGACAAAGTGTCATTCAGGACAGACTTATCCAAACCATCCCTGATCCAAACTCAAGAAGAAAGTCTCGTTGCGACTAGCACTTCTCAAGCGTCTGGCCAGTGTTTAATGGGGAGCTTCTTTCAAAGTTCTAAGAAAATGCTTCCTGGCTCTTATATTAGCTCCTGTAGGGTGCCGCAATGTGGTACCGCAACGTCCCTACCAAGCACATAGACGTGCCCTTCACTGAATCGATGCATGCATTCATTGACTACCTGCGAAGTACATCAACCGCCTTCTTGCTCATTATATCTGGCATCACTCCATCTAAGTCTAGGCCAGGGGTTCCCAACCTCGTACCCCCAAGGGGTACGAGATTGAACATCAAGTGGTACGAAGATCCTTGGGTCACAGAGCAGCTTATATATCTCTTATAGAGCAATATATATCTTTCACAATTTTTTGGGGGTACTAAGAATGCTCTGACCTGACAAAGGGGTACGAGCAGCAAAAAAGGTTGGGAACCCCTGGTCTAGGCGCAGTGCCTCGTGCTTGACACTTTACGCCAAGCCTTCAATTCAAAACATATCCTGTATATAAAACTATCTGCAAAGCGTCTCCTCTCTAGAAAACCTCTCCGTTCCTTTGTGAAATCATGATCAAATACCGGAATACCCATCATATCAAGTCCTCCAGCTCTCCAATCCTTTATTCCCGCATTTGATGTTCCACAGCCACCAGGCTGCGCCTTCCCGAAAAATAACAGGATTCAGCTCAACAGCCTGCAGTCCAATGTTGGTCGCTTTGCGGGCAACATGAAGACAATATGCCTGTGCAGTTCAGATTTATGTGTATGCGGCAGAGGTGGACGAAAAGCGGAGTTGCTGAGTCCGCGGAGCGGAATCCACTTATTTCTTGAGTAGTCGGTGTCTAAGAACCTTTTCTGTAAGCGGTGGCGGAGCGGAGAAAGAGCTTGATTTTTTTTCATTTTAAACTTGCTATCGTAGTCGAGCCAAAGTTGCAGTAGTTTGCTGTTGGCTTACGTGTGATTGTTGGTTATTACCAGAATTCTGTCATGTAACCTAGCCTGCGACGCTCTCCTTGTTTTGATACATTATACAGTAAGGCACTACTACCGAAAAGAAATTACTGTTGACAACCATCAATTCAGGTGTACTTAGAATTCTAGACTTATCACTGACTTGAGCGTTTGTCACCAGGGTGCGTCTTTCGTGTAACAGCACTAGGTTAAAAGTGAAGATGCAAAATCTGCTGGGTTCCAAGAGGATTTTTCACTATGTTGTATGCATGCTGAGCTGGGTAGGAAGGGAGCTTATTGTCTTGCAACAGGATAAAAAGGAATGATTAAAACTGTTACAAAGCAGGCATATAGGTATTATTTTATGATGGTCTACTTGAAGTTGGTTGTTCCAAGTAGGCAAAGAGTGGGCTTTTTAATAGAAAAAAGGTTATACAGATTGACATTACGTTGGGCAAGGCTATCAAGTGTTGCAGTTGATCGTATCGCCTTGAAGTACTGAGGCAAGTACAAGAGAAAGATGGTAATTCGGGGCATTAACTAACAGGAAAGCAACCAGCAGCAATAGAGCTCTCTCGACGAGTACACTCTACTACTACTAGGTTGCACTATCATTATATAGGGATAAGTGAACTACGATAATTCGCTTGTGGTGACTATCACAGTGACTTGTAAC
>JGI24159J19872_10013069_pt1 | contig 10809 bp, 7 predicted proteins | sample Ectturendosymbi4_FD_19872 | JGI IMG/M metagenome (IMG submission 19872)
AACTTCAGCGAAATACTACCACCTAACGGTTGGCACCCAGGGCCAGGCAAAGTGGGCCAAGGTGGCCTAAAAGTCCTCCACTTATGATGTCACAAACAGAAAACCCGCACCCCCCAGGCAAAAATTTTTTTCGAGTGCAATCTACTAGACTGGCCGATCTGTTTGAGCCGTTGAATAGCTCTCTAGCGCAATCTGCGGAGGAGCTAGGCCGTTGGTAAGGCAACTGAAAATTGCTGTTTTTTAGGCCGAAATCAAAGTACAAATATCACGTAGGCCGGCTCTATACGTGTTAAGTGAAAGTGGACAAAGTACCGGTAGCTAGCTACAAAAGCTACGAACTGCTTTTCAAAGATATTGTTGTGCAGGGGTCTCTAATCTTGTTTCACTTGTAAAATGTATCAATGCCTCATTTTCTTGCAGAGCAACAAACTACCTCGCTCAATAAAAACCAGTGATGCAAATGCTGGTGGTGACATGATATATCGACCAAAAGCTCCCAGCTCTGGAGATGGGGATGACTTGTCTGAACTTGATGAATATGATGTTCCAGGCTTTGGGCTGGACAAGGATGAAGAACTGTCATGGTTTGTTGTTTTGTTGTAGCAGTTGGGTTAGTTACAAGTTGAAACCTGTATTTGTCTTTTTCTATTTGCCTCCTGATACTATTATGCTCTCCTTGCTTAGTGATAAATTAAAATTTTCATATTTCGAAACAAACAGAAAGCAAGTTTGCATCGCAATATCTTACACTTATCTTGTGAACAGATACAGCATAATGTAAAGTAAAGCTGCAATCAAAACTATCGTTGAAATTTCAACTCAGGTGGTTAGTCAAAAATGAAACGTTTCCACTTTCCAGTGCAGAAATGGAAACTAGGCAAGAAGTCTTTTGAGCCTTTGATTGACTTTCTAGTGTTTCAGGTTCAAAATTATGGCCTAAAAACAACAAATTAATTAATTATCTAATTTGGAGATTAATTAATGATTTTGTTGGTTTTGGGCCATAACTTTTGAACCACAAATGCTAGAAAGCCAATCGAAGGCTCAAAGACTCAGATTCTAGCCTAGTTTCCAATAAAAACTTAGTCAAAAATTTTATGTAGTAGTTAGGGCTGAGGGCCAGATAAACTGAGTTAAAATGACCTAAAACCTACCCCACTTGTGATGTCACCCACAAAAAACCTGAAACTCAAAACATAAAATTAATTTTTTCATTAGAAACTAGAAGACTTGCTGCATCTTTGAGTTTTTGAACAGCTCTCTAGCACAATAACCTGGTGAGTTATGGAGTTGCTAAGTGATGCCAGATACCAATGTTCATTCGAACTGTTCTGGCAGCAAAGGTGTTAACTTCTGGGATTAATTTGTGATTTCTGCTTTCTTCAATTGCTAATAACATGCAGTGTGAACAACAAAATGAAAAAAATTGCGAAAGAATGCCACGCATGTGCTTTTTCTTTGTTTTTCATTGCTTACATTGTGTGTTATCAACCATCAACAAAACGAACAACACAATATAATTAGCATGTGTCACTCATCACAATTGGTGCCAGGGTGTTTTCAAGGATTGACCTTGCTGTGCACAAAGACATTTTGAGAGGCTGCAACTACTATATCTGAAAACTGAAATGGTCATAAAGCAAGGTTTTATATATATATTTTGATGGTGGTAGTTAAGCGAGCTTCTACTGTATTTTGAGAGACCATTGGAAATTTTTGAGGACTTGTTTGGGTCTCCTAAAACACCTTAAAAAAAACGCTGATTGGTGCACACACCTACAGATTCATTATATACTCAATATGTATATATTTTTTTCATTTCATTATATATTTATTATATATGGCTTTGTGAAAGATTGGTTTAAATTGACATTTTCGATTCAAATAGTTCATGTTCCAAATCCTTCGGATTCGCTGATTGCATATTGCTCATCCCTACTTCTAGATGGAAAAAATGTTCTTAGCAAATAAAAGGGTTAATAGTGCTTGATGACATGTATGATGGTGGAAATTAGTAATTTGTTCAAAACTTTTACACAGTGAAAATTGGTTGACTTTATATGGTAACTTATTGTAGTGTGCAACTGAAACTGTGAAAAGAGTGAATGCTTTCAAATAGCGAAGTATACTTACATGCTTTATTTCATTCACTGTTAAACTTGTAATTGTATTGTGATAAAGTTGCAACAAACACAGTTTGAAAACTGGTTTTGATGATGTATGGAAAGCAGTGCCATGAGAACAGAAATATTTTGATTTAATCATCCTTTCTTTCAGGCTTTTTGTTGCAGATTGAGCACAACAGCAGTGTATGGTTAACAACCAGTAATCATGGTCTTGTTTCTACCGAGCCAAAATGTAAACTACTCAAGAGCTTGCTGGGAAACCCTGACCTCTAGCGAGTTGCAAATTTATTAGTTCTGTTTGCACAAACGGTCGTTGTTAGATGTGGCACAAGTTTTTTTTGCGTAAATTTCACTTGACCATTTGTAAAACTTCTGCACTGTTCTTCATTTTTTGTGTGATAAAGTTTTTCCTGTGTTGATAAGGAATAGTGAGAGTGGTTCCTAATTGCTTAGTTAGGAACCACTGAACTTTTATATTCAAATGCAAACAAATTAACTTGCTCTTTTATATATTGAGTTCAACAGTCTTTGACACCTGGTTCATGTGCTGACTTATAATTTTCTTATTTCAGGCTTTATTCTTCACCTGTGATAAAGTCAAACTCCTGGTCTGATACTAACAACAGCAGTTGCGCCTTGTCCCCTCACGATTGGTTGTCAGATGAGTTGGAGCACCCTAGTACACCTCAACTTGCATCAGCTAAAAGAAATATTATGTACAAGTTGAATGGATCTTTTGATAGTGAGTTTGTGATCGCATCTTGACACATTCTATTACTGAGATAAAAAATTTTAAGGAAGTTGTTCTATAGGAAGCGCACGGCGCATCGTTACGACATAGGTAGCTTTAACTTCACTTTAAGAACGTGTTGTCGCAAACTCAGTTTTATGTAAATAATATTTTGTGTTCAAACAGTGGCTGGGCCGGCTGGCTATATATTTGTATCAAGATGTAGCGCAGGACCTGGTTCTTAGCTGTGAATTGCATCTTGTACCTTCGACTGCTCACGCTCTGAAATCACAGTTAAATCAATGCAAGAAATGGTTGAGTCATGTCCTGTTAGCCAACTATAGAAGAAAACTGCCGGTATCATGTAGGTGCGAGGTCGTGAAACAACTGCGTAAAAAAGAAGCTCGAATCTATACAAATAACTTTATTGCTGACGAACATCGCGACGTATAATTTTCCAACCTGATGGCATTGCTACATGTATGACGTTAATGCAGGTTCTGCAAATTTCGCGTTGTTTCCGACATGTTTTTTGTTCCAGGAAGCTCTCCTGACATTGGCTATTTGCAAAGAAAAATTGAAAAAAAATTGGGTATTGCTGATGATTACGGAACTGAAGATTCGGGTGATTATCTTCTCAAAGAAGAAATACAGAAAAGTAAAAAATCTGTTTACACATTGTCCTAAATGTTAATTTAAAGACATGAAAGGTTCATAATTGTTGGGTTTGTTTCCCTTCGTCTCTGAAGTGAAATCCGGTCATGGATTAGAGAAAAACCACTTCTGCGAATCGGTGTAACAAGTACAGCGCTTGCCATTCTTAGGCTCCTAATTCACTAAGATAAAAGTTTTTCAGGAAGCAAAACTGTTTTTGTGGTTGGTCAGCTTTCGGTGGGTCGTGCTTCCAATCATTGCGTGTAATTTCGTGCTGACAGCTGCCGCAGTGGCTATACTGTCCTTTTGATGTAAGAGGCTTGTTCAGGGACGTCATGAACGTTAAGTCAGATTAAACTAAGCTTTAGCTTTGAATAGGTGTAGCGTTGAAAAGTGCTTAAATTGTATCATCGATAATCTTATTTCCGAGGCACGGTATTTGTTTAGTTTTAATATTTAATTAGCACTAAAAAGACCGAGGTGTTATGTTCAGTGCAGTTTCGTTATAGTGGCTTTCTGTACTGCTTCTGGGAGTGTCACGAGTGGTTTCTGGCGCCTTATCTCCACTTGCTCGCGCTGGGCCACGCAGCTGCTTTCGTAGTCAATGCTGCATTGATGGCGAGTCGATGGCAACACCGCGCGTGAATCGTTTCACCCATTAGCCCCCAAGCACGGGTCTGGACAGGCCACAAGTACCGTTTTTCAAGTCTTTGCCATGGCCCTGCCGGGAATCGAACTGAGCCTACCAGCTTTGGTTGCACTTAACCGGTCTCTCGAGTCCTCCTAGGATAGGGTTAGGATATCTGAACAAGACAAAATTCCTGACAGTCTCAATGGCTACTTTTCGCGACAACAAACAAGCGCTATGCGGCATTTTTCAGTGTCTTCTTAAAACTAGTTACTGCAGATGCTGGAAGCAGTCACAGAAATAAAAGTTGAAGTTCTCACCTTCACAGCACATGCACGTTGTTTCAAGTTAACGTAATTTACTGTCAAAATTCCAGACATTGGAGCATTTTTAGAAATTATTTCCGGACAGAATTTTTAACACAAGCTCCGGACGTATGGCAACCCTATCCTAGGACTGTTGCCCCCGCGACCTTCCCCAGAGGAAAAGCGGGTATGAAAATGAATGAATTTAGTTGGGAACATCAAGCTCATCACTGTTAGTATTCGNTTACAATGGTATGTGATTAATCTAGCTCAGAGTTGTAATAAGTGCGGTCGCGCCGCGCGACCGAAAACTTGGAGNTGGAGTGCGNGAACGTTTTTTTTATATTTTATGCATATGAATGCTGTATGGCAAGGCTTATATGTGTGCGTTACTAAAAATTTCTGGGCACCACTAACATTCAGATAAAATTTTGCCCTCCTGAATTCTAACTGCTTCAACACGACGACGTGTTTCCCATATTTTTTGCTTGGTTAATAGTCGATTCGGTAATATGCAAAAAAAGTTGTTTTTCTTCAGCAGATGACTTTCCAGTGAACCACGCCATCAACGAATCAGATGATCAAAGTTATGGTATGAAGTGTTATTTTTGTTCATGGGAATGTCTGTGTACAGTTAACCGGTTTGATCTGGTAATTAAAGATAAGTGCCTTAACAAAAGTCTGTTCATAACGAAGTTGCCGTTTGGTTGCAAAAACTAGTGCTACAGTAAGTTGTCTGTTCAGAAAAATTTTCAAGAATTTTCTGAAAAGTCAGACAAATCCGTAGGGTTAGATTGTTTGGCTATAAAATTGTATCTACTTGACGTAGAATGTGGTATTAAAAAAGCGCCGGCGGAAATAGTGAGCTGTTGTTTACAAGATGTTTTTGTATTGTGAAGTTGCTCACTAACTTAAAATGAACAAAACTGGTAAAGGTTGGAATATTTGTGGCAAAAAAAAAACAAATCTTGCTTCTACGAATGAAAAAATACGATTTGATTGGATGGTAAGTATTTTTTTTATCTGCACAACTTGTGGCTCATTGTCTACTTGCAAATCAATAAAAGTTTAATCCAGCGGTGCTCGGAAATGGCACCATTTTCAACCCTCTTGCAAATGTTTACTTTTCCGTGTTGTATTGCAGTTACTGATGAAGCAAGGTTTGTTCCACTGAGAAAGTATTCAACGGCGTCCTCCGGTAAGGATGTTTGTGCTGAGCTCCGCTGGCACATGCCAATAATGAAAACTAAACTCGCGACGTGACGAATTAAGAATAAAGCTTACTTCTCTTCAATCTGCCTCGAATTTCTTTTTGTTGTGTAAATCGCGCGAACAATCGCCCAAGTCAACTTTGTGTTGAACGATGTCTTAAGAACTGTTAACTTCAACTCGACCATTCCGTGCTTTTGTCAGCAGGCTCCTCTCATTCGCCCGCCGCCGGTCACGTGCCGCGCCGAGCCTCTGTTGACGAAGTTGAATGGAATTCCGCTTCGTCAGGTTAGTAGTAATTTTCACTTCGAGGTTTCGACAATCTGCTGCTTTGCAGCATTCGCCAACTCTGTGTGACCCCCCCCATTGTTCGCTGCGGCTAAGTTTCTTCTCCGTCATGTTTTGTGTAAACCATCGTTCCCCAAAGTCCGGCCCGCGAGCTTACCCAGAAATGTTTAGTAATTTAACAATTTCGTGTAAATGAATTAATGTGAGATGTAATTACACAAAACGGTTAAAAGCAAGAAGCTTTTGATGTAATTGTGAATTTTATCCCGATAAGCTTTAAAACCAAGCTTACCTCCTGGATCAAAAGATCAACTACAAACGTTTTGAAATTTACTTGCATTTTGTGTAACAGAAATGATTTACTTAGGACTTAGGCTATACTTTTTCAATGTTAGTCTTTGCGTACACCTCAGACAAATAAAACAAACGTAGAGAATTGTTATATCATAGTTGCTTTTTTCGTTGGAAAGTTACTGCGCACCAGGTCCCTAATAGTGTACTTGAGCTTGGCGCCTAGACTGCTGTTCAATCCGCATTAGCGCACATAAAAAATTTTAAATTGTAGCAGGCATTTGGCGTTTGAAGTATAAGTGTTATTTGGCAGTTTTTGGATTTTTTTAACAGGAGTACTACATGCTAATTTTAAGCGAATTTGTTGGGTACCGGTATTTAATACCATATACAGTAGCAGTGATGGAGTCTCGGTACTTGATCTCGAGGGCAGTTTCGACAGTGGTGTAGCAGGCGGGGATGCAGGGGGGTACAAGCGCAACCCCAAAAGTTTTGATTTGTCAAAAATCCGGGCAAAATCTCTGAAAATACGGAAAAAAACCCGCAAATTTGGGCACAGATGTTTCGACACCTTCTCATTGTGTGATGAATGAGACTGACTGTCGAAATACGTCTTAATATGAATTTTTTCTTCCCCGTGGGACATGTGAAGACCTTTTTTGTGTGATTCCCAAAAAAAGTCAATCATTTTTGAGACACAAATTTTTTGGGTAAGTTTGAGTAGATTCGAACAAAAATCCTTAGCACCCCCAAAAATTTGCCTTCCTCTCCACCTAGTAGTCACGAGACCTCTTTTTGCGAGTCTCAGTCTCGAAGGTTTCAGGTCTCGTCTCAGTTTCGAAGGATACGTGCCGGCCTATAGTTAAGACCGGGTGCAAAATATCCTGTCTCAAACTATGTAAAATTTTGCATAATTTTGTGACAGTTTTACCGATTTTTCGTATGTCAATATCGTCGATTGTTATCCCAACACTTGTGATTTTTGTTGTTTTTAAATCAAATTTGAGCATTATACACCTTTAAATTGCCAAATCAGGCAACGTTAATTTGCAAAATTTTGCAACAAAAGGTCAAAATTCTGAAATGTTGCACTTTTGGATCGGCCTCAAACCCATTGTCTTGAGACTTTGAATGCTGCAACAATATGGCTTAGTGAAACTTCTTTAATTTAACATACTTTTTGTCTGTTGTATCTGCAGGTAAGAAATAACATCAGCAACTATGAAAAATGCTGATAATTCACAAAATTTCAACTTCGAAGTGGTGATGTCACTTTTTTGAAAATTTGTAGAAACATTTCGGCATAATCTGCAAATTTTCGAGCCTCAGACTTTTTGAAGAAGTCTCTGTCTCGAAGTTTAGGTCTCGACTACGTCTCTGCTGTCTGGTCGGTGATTGGCGAGGTATACAGGGTTCTTAAAAAATCGTAGAAGCAATCAACGTAGAGCAGCATCAAGCGTGAAACCAAATATTACAACTTCCATGCAACAACAGAAGCTCTTACAGAAGTCACATTGCAAACATGTTACCAAACACAGAAAAAATTGCAATGTACAAACGTGTCTAAGGTTATGTGTGTGGATTTTCTTGTTTTTTTTCAATGCACAAAGCAGTCCGGCCCGCGGACACAGATAAGGTCGCGAATTTGGCCCAGCATCCAAAAAGTTTGGGGACCGCTGGTGTAAACATATGGGGAACATGCCAGTAACAAGTTTGCAGTTTTTTTGCGTTATCCCCTAAATATTTTTGTGATGTTGGTTGATTTTCCAACGATTGCAGCGATGACTTGTCGCTTTGTAAAAACAAATTAACTTGAACATTGCGCTTGGATATACGGACTTCGACTTCTTGCAAAAATAGTCGCATCGATGAAATACTAATGTTATCGTCATAAAGCAGTTGATTTTCCATTGTTTTTAAATTGCTGATTTTGTCTGTCAAGGCTCGCCCCATCACATCCACCACCTCCCTCTTCCCAGTCAAACCATGACCACCGCCCACGGACTTCAACCTATCGGGACCGTGGTCGAGGACGACACCACGTCTGCGGCACGACGTACGACCGTTTGCAGCATTCTTGTTAACTGTGTGTTGTGTTAGGTTTGTATTTCACGTCTCTGCAAACCAGTTGATCGCAGTGGGTTTGGACGGAGTAGGGAGATCGACGTGCATTGCTTGACGTTGTGGTGGAAACAAACTGCATTGAAGCGAATGTAATCAATTCAAGTCATCAGTTCGAAACACGTTCAGACAAAGATTAGCGTCATTTGTAAAATTGGGCGAAGTCTCCTTCACCACGTGTGCTGCCTCTTTCATGAAACCAAACCCCGTTTGCGACAGATCTGCACCGGATCCACGTAGATTTATATAAAAACTGTTGGTTTTTCATTCTGCTGCTGGATCTGGTAAGAAGCGTCGTGAAAAAACACCAAAGCCTGGAACAAAATATCACCTGTCTGTCATTTTGCTTTTTTTACTCACCTGCAAAAAATGTTTAATTGAAGATGTTGAAGATCTAGAAAAAAATGTCCAGTTGCATTCCTGCAGTGATTTCTGAATTTTCTTTCAATTTTTGTTGTGTTAAACCGTAGCATTGGCGGCACTCGATGTAGGAAACCTTGTAATGACGATCGATGACTCCAACTGGCCTTAATTGGAATTTTTTGTCCAGTGGGTGTTGCGGATTAGTTTCTCTATGCCGAACAATTGTCGTCACATGACATTACCATAGTTAAAATATGCTGAATGGATGGTCTTGGAAGAAGAAGTTCGAAATTGGAGCACCACGCGGAATATTGAAGTTTGCGACTGAAACCTATCGCGGTGTGTTAGCCGCATGCTGATTAAAGTAGAAAAAATGTCGTTTTTATGGCCGAAATAGATATTCGGCTATGAAAAAATGTACGTGATTATATCCAGTGTTATGGTGTTCTACTGTGACTATAATTTTGAAGAAAATGAAAATAATGAAAATACCTGCAAAATATGCTTTTATCATCTGTGTAAATCAAAATTCATAGTTGTAATGTAAACCATTAAAAGACAGTCGCAGCAGCTACTTAGATGCACAACAGTACTAAAACATTGGCCATTTCAAATAGTAAGACGATTTTGTTTGGTCGTAGAAATCATTGAAAATTAATCAGATTGTTTGCTGGTGTAGTTACTGGCCAAGATAAGCACCGAGAAAAGCAAACTATAAAAAAGCACCCGCCTTCAGTGAAAGGTACTTGTTTGGATCATAAACCACTTGCATTTCAGCCCTAAGTTCCTGATTTGATTAGCAGGAAGGCTCAGCCGAACACGACCACGCTCTGCACTTCATCCCGGTTTTCCCTGTCATTTGTTGATTTCATGTTGAAACCTGCTGCGCAATACTCTTGCGCAACAAACTGCTACCCTAGCTTTTGTTTGCTTGTCAGTTTAATGCCCAGATCATGGGAAAGCTTTTCGGTGTGATTGTTAAACTGTTACCAACTGATGCGTTCATTAAGAAGAAAGCTGAAGCAACTTACGATTAGACTTTTGTATAAATTCCCGAAACACTGACGACCAACGTCCTTGGTCGTCTTGCTCGCTGAGCATCGTTGTCTGATATACTGTTTTGTGACGATCAGGTTCGAACACCCCGACCCGGATGGATGGACGTTTCAACAGCAGGCGCTCTGACAGAAGTTCTCCGCCGCGAGCAAAGAGCCCTGCTGCTAGAAATACTGGTGGGTGCTTTGTATTGCATCGTTCAGATATCGACGACCTGTGTGTGCATGGCAACCACAGTCTTGCCGCAAAGTTTCGGCTTTGCGAAACGTGCGATAGGAAACCGTAATGGTAATTTAAAAGCAGCGGTGTGGTGTTTTTACCATCGCATAGTTGATGCGCAGGTGTAAGGATTGGTTCTTATTGTAGCAATGGAGGTTGTGGGAAGAGCAAAAAGTGCCCAACTCGTGCTTGAACGAAATGTCATAACTGTCAATTACTTTTCTGCAAACCTTTTCTGACCAGATTAAAACTTGGTGGTCTTAGCAGATCTTGTTTGAAACAATCACGCAAACTCCATTGAAATTTTGATGTCGATGAAGAGAGTTTTTGTCTATGCGTCCAACAGGGTTTTATTCAAATCTCTACTTTTTTCGTTGTGATTTGCTAGAAGTTTCTGATCAAACTTGCGAAAATTTTCATCTGTGCTTAACCACCGCACAGATGTGAAGTTAAGGTAAAGTTCCGACCACGCGTCCCTAATGGAATCATGTCAGAACGTTATGGCGACTTTCGCAATGTAGCGGTGGTTGTGCTTTTCACAGGCTTTGATACCTTTGATTACTTCAAAAAATTTTAGAAACAGTGGGTCACAATAGTTATTTTTTAGAACCACCACATTGTCAAATATCGTTGAGCTTCGATCCTCCTCGAAAAATTGGGCTGACGTCATTATATTTTGTGTCTTACGTCAAAGAAAATTTCCGGTGTTTGGTGAAGTTTCGAATTGATCGCTGTGACACGTTCGGGAAGTTTTAGTTGCTTTTTAAAGCATCCCTTACTTCAAAGATGTGGGTTTCGTAGAATGTGTCTCTCACAAAA
>JGI24159J19872_10013072_pt1 | contig 10808 bp, 7 predicted proteins | sample Ectturendosymbi4_FD_19872 | JGI IMG/M metagenome (IMG submission 19872)
TTCCATTTAAAGGTAAAGGTGGTTGAAAGTTTAATATCGTCTGGTATTGAAGACCATACTTTTGGGCCAATAAATTTAAGGGAACATTTTCCTGAAGAAGATTGGTCTATATTCAATATTGGTCTATATTCAATATCCGATTGACGCTTCGAGTCATCTTCGCCGACAGTTCAGCAACGAAATAACAGAATGCATGTGAGGGCTGAAAACTCAGAATTGCACTTATTTATTAGTACTCCATTTGTTCAGCAAATTTTAACACTTATTGTCATATGTTCGATTCGCATGGGTCGTTCCTACTGGAATCTGAATGATGACACTATGCTTTGTGATAAGAAAAAACTGTGGCGTCTATGTTCGCCACTTCTTGTCGAAAACTATCGTAATTTAGCGAGAGACGGCACAAAAATGGTGCAGACAAATATCGTGGGTTGCAGTTACGGCGAGCGTGTTTTTGTTGTGTATCCCAATATGCACGTATACTGTATGTTGCTATACATTTTGGCAGGGGCGGAGCCAGACATTTTCATTTGGGGGGGCCACTGGAGGGGCCAGTTTTGCAACAATGGGGAGCTGTCAATGGTCTGTGTAGGACTTTCAGAAAGAGACCTACTCCAGTGGCATGACGTCACGCGGAAAATTTAATTTTGGGGGGGGACACTGGGGGGGGCCAGGCAAAATTTTGGGAGGAAGCGGCCCCCTCTGGCACCCCCCTAGCTCCGCCCCTGCATTTTGGTAAGAATAAAAAACAATGAGAAAATGTGATGAATACCTCATGAATTAAAGGTTGACATGCTATGGCCTTATGCATTGATGCTAAATACAGTCGTTTGCCGAACGTAAAAAAAAGAAATTTCGTTCATTCATCTTCACACCCGCTTTTCCTCTGAGGAGGATCACTTCCAGGAGAAATCGAAATACCTCACGGTTTTCAGACACCTCTGATAGTTCTGCTGGCTACACTCCAAGGCTGAGCTAGGCTAGTTCAGAAATGTATTCACGCCACTCGTTTTTTGGTCAAGTTCTAAGACGTTTTGCGATCACTTTCTGAAAATAGCACTCTGCAAAATATTTCATTTAAGAATTTGGGGTTTTACCAGTGACACGGCTAAAAGATTTGTGTTTTCGCCGTTGTATGTGGCCTACTATGGCATGGCGGCTTTGCTTAAACCTAATGGTTTTCTCCCATGGTCACTAAGGACCACATCACGTTTGTGGTTTTTCTTTCTATCGCGAGTTTCACTTATCACCATTTCCCTGCATGGTGAACTTGTAATGAACATGAACTTACACTGAGAATGCGAACCGGGAAGAGAAAAGAATAATTTGCGAGAATGAACTTTCACGTTCTACAAAAAAGTGCCAAAGTTTTAACCCCAAGTAACAGAGTTCAGCTTTCCCATTTTTCCCCAGTAGGGATCGTTGGTCTGTAAATAGTCTAAAAAACAGAACTACAGTACTTCGTTGCAGCGTTAGGTGATATGAAGAAAACTGTTCCATAATTTCAATGACAACATTACAAACGTTCTCGAAGAATTTGCTTTCTTCGCCTCGAAATTTGCCAGTGTTATTCAAATGTATGGCACCACCTCCCCCCAATAAAAACAAAATAAAGTTAGCTAGTGCACAGACAACAAAACGGCAACTAAAGGTCGCATTGCACCAAAATATCATTGCAACAGGATGGATTTGTCGGCAGTCAGGTTAAGTGGGCGTTGAAAAGGAAATCGTGACATGAGAAGCCCTTGCTTCGCATCTGTTGTGATTGAGAAGGAACGATTAATATGCAAAGGATAAACCATATGACACCCAATGCGCTGCACAATGATATACGCACAGGCGCGGATTTACCATTAGGCTAAAAAGGGTTAAGCCTAGAGACCCCGATTTTGGGGCCCCAAAAATTTTGGAAGTAAGAACAATTCCCAGCATTTCTGTCATCAATTATATTTGTATTTCTTTGTTCAATGCACGTTTTTTTACGATGCCCTAAAAGATCTCTATAGAAGAATGAGCGAATGACGGAATTCAATGAGGATGAGCATCCTCTTTTTATGGCGTTGAGAATTGGTAATTGTTACGTATAATGTGTGGAACAAAACGCCTGAATCAATTTTTCAGATTACACGAGGTCAGTGAAATTCTTTCGTTCAACCCAGGTCTCTCTCTTGTTGCTTTTGATGGTAGATACGGGTTGATGACAAGACTAGCCTGCGCTGTAGCCAAGGCTGCAGGTATTTAATGGAACCAAATGCTAACTGTTTGTAATACCGCGCGTGTTAAGCTGGGATGTTCTTTGACTTCAATTGTTTTGTAGTAATCTTGGGCCATACGTTTTTACAGCTCAATGCACCAAAAAAGATTTCAACTACCGTTGAACTATATCTTGACGTATTAGTAAGGCTAATTTGTAGTTTGAGCTTATTAGCTTAGTTAGCAAAGTGAGCTTCACGCGTAGGTTGTTTTCTTTTTTTTAAGTAATCAGGATAACTGTGGATCTACTCTACAGTAGGCTTGCTTGCATTTACTTAAGAATGTTGAAACGTATAGGCTATATATGAGAGTGTTCTAGGAAGCGACAGAAAGCCACTGCCAAAGCAGATGCACTAAGAGCTGTTATTGAAAAGACGAAACCAATAACCCAGTTTTCAGTGTGCCAGATGGTCTACACCAGAGGTGGTCAGGGATCCGAAGTTCCGGAGCCGACTCCGGCAGGATCCTGCGCTTTTCTTTCGGACCCGGACCCGGAGCCAAACATTTGTGAAAAACCGGAGCCGGGATCCGCAATCGCTCTTTGTTTTCGGCTGCGCGGTCTTTGTACACGTCATTTCTTAAGAACAACATTACTGAATTTCGGTTGCATCGATGGTAGCCGGTGTTTCAACAGGAGTCGGATTCTCAAATTGGAAAATTTTTCGGACCCGGATTCAAAGATTTTGGAACAAGAGCGGAGTCGGAGTGTGAAAATGTGACTACAGTCACTTCTGCCTTCCAGAAGGGCCCCCAGTTTATAATAGCCAGGACCCCGAAAATGAAAATTCGCCTCTGTACAGCCTACACAACAGCGTCGGCAAAGCGCCTGACGACAGAGGTTGCATGCAAACTACTGTATCAAAATCCAAGTCTGCCCCTTTGCCAAAATCGAGTACGTTGTACCGGCTGCAGCGAGGTTCCGCTAGCGCATTGCGAAATGGCGTCGTCCGGCTGATTCATTTTAATGTTGGAGTCGACTATAGCTAACGAAAGTGCTCCAACATCTGTGAGTATGGCCAGCAGGAAACGCCCTTTCGATCTTTCCAGGAGCATTCTGATCACGTGGGCGAACCAACGTAGCTGAAACAGTGTTGTAACTCGGGCCGGACATTTAGGGTCGGGCCGGTTCGGGCCTGCTTACAAACCTTACTATATACCATTCAGAGTAACGATTGTTTTCGTTCTTGACGTACATGTGTTGTGCTCATCGACGTGACTTCTGAGAGTGAAGTGCTTGTGATTTTCTTCAGCTAATTCTGTTTGCAAACACAGCTGCGTACTTTTGTTCTTTGCTCAGATTAGTCTCGCACGCGTTTTGAGAAGGTGACAGCGGTGAGGATATGAGCACGCGATGGGCTTGCTTCGTAAAGATAAATCACTTACGCGATTCTTGGCTTGTAAACGATGGCCTACAAACTGGCTTTTCGTGCCTATAGCGCTATCCGAGATACTTTCTTTTATGCCCATAGCGCCAACGTGGATAGTTTCATGATAGTTTCTTTTCTTCTGAGAAACATTACATTCCGCAGTAAAGGCCACTGTTTTGGTCAAGGCGATTGTTATTTTGGGTATGTTAAAACCGTGCAGCCTACCTGCAACACACGTACACTACGTTTTTTCATACCCTGCATTTGTTCATATCTTGACTCACCCGATAAATTTGGCTTCGGGCCTAAATCATGCTTCGAAAATAAATGTCGGTCTCGGGTCGGGTTTGGACTTGTGATTTCGGGCTCGCGTCTGGTTCAGGCTTCAAGATGAGGCCCGTTTACAACTCTGAGCTGAAACCTCTATATTCCGAGCAGTGGCTTGACATTCAGACGGTTTCGAATTTCACAGCTGCACACTTTTCGCGAAGTTTCACATGGTGATCTGCTGTGCTTACTGTCTTACGTTGCAGATGTTTCTACGTAGCCGGTGTTTCTTAGTTTAATAAAGCCTAGTGAAAACCTGATTTCACTGATAGGTATTGTCGACAGGGCCCCGACAAGGCGGTCTGGGGGGACAATGCCACGGGGCGGCACTTTTGGTGAAAAGAAGGAATAGCAAACGGTCTTTCACGAATGAACCTGAAGTTAGCTTTAGGTTTTAGATTTTGATTAAGGTTGTACCTACCATACGTCCCGGTTCGGCCGGGACTGTCCCGGTTTAAACGTCTGTCCCGGTGTCCCGTCCCGGTAAGCAAAATGTCCCGGAATTTCACTTCAGTGCAATTTTCAAGCTTAACTCCAGCCTGATGATGCATTGTTATGAAATAATTCCGTCCTGAAAGGCTTGACTTTGCTTTAACCCGTGGCTTGGGGAGGGCGGCACTTTTCGACTGTGGGGGGCAGTGTCGGATCAACAATAGTAGCAGACGTAGCAATTGCTACGGGCCCCGCGCTTTTGGGGGCCCCGCGGTCCTTTCTGTGAAATTTGTCCTTTATTATATGCAAGGGTTGAAGGGTGGATGTTAGAATTTAGGTGCTCGAGGCAACTCTCAGAAAGGGGGTCTTATATTTTACCCATGATATACAGAAAATGCGTTATTCGCTGAAAGTCAAATTTTTCATTTTTTCTGGGAATTTGCTTCTTCTTGAAAGTATAGTTCACACTGTAAATTGTTTGAAATCATTTGATTTCAAATTGTTGTTTGTTTACACATTAAAAGACCTCTCATTAGCCTATTCGCACATTTCACATAATTTTGATTTATTGTGACAAACATACGACTTGTTTCAGAGCTTATTAAATGTGGCTCTGGAGAGATTGATAAGCTTTTTGACAAAAGATTGCAAACACTAAGTGCGAAGCACTCAGAAGGGGANCCCTCACGGCATCTTCAAAAAAAGGGGCCCGAGGCGACCGCCTCGTTCGCCTTCCCAAAAATCCACAACTGGTTATATATACAGAATTAGAAAAAACTCATTCGCAGCCCTGGATTTGGCAATCACGGCCTTTGGGTAGTGTACTTGGAGTTTTCTTTTACAAATTTGCGAAATGATTAGCGCACTTATTTATGTCTCATGATGACCAACTGCAGTGAAGAACGGTCTTTTCCTACACTTCAGATGGAAGAATGAACAAAGGAACACCATTAGACAAAAGTAACTGAACAACCTGATTCTAACGAGTAACAGAGCATGAAATTCTATTTGAAATAGACACTAGCAGTATCATAAACAAATTCGCTACGAGAATATCTGGAAAATACAGAATTGCAGTAGGTTTGCTGCTCTTGACAATCGACTTCGACACATATTGAGACTAGACTGTTTAGATACAGCAATGATCAAATTTCTTGACGAGTCTGGAAGCATCAATTACTGCCTTTGTACTGTACGCGTGAGCTGTGAAGTAATGTACTCCTTAGGAAAAGATACGTATACACGTATTTGGTAAAAAAGATATGCAGCCCACAATATCCACCAGCTGCTATTTAAGATCAGGTTTTTCGTACCTACGCAATTCAATATGCCTAATGGTATTCACACGGGTACCCATAGAATTTATGATTTACCAGTTGTTCACTTCTTCAAGTGTGTTTTCCATTTAGGGCTCCGCGTTGTTAGCATGCTACGGGCCCCGCGCTACCTTAATCCAGCACTGGTGGGGGGCTGCACTTTTCGACTCGCCTCGGGCCGGCACTTCCCCATGTCGGGGCCCTGATTGTCGAGCCGTTGGTGGTTTAAGTTTCTATGCTGATTTACTTCAATCAGCATGGAAGTTGTTGTTTCCTTTCTATCGCAAGATTCATTTAGCACGATTTTACTGCATGGGAAACTTGTACTTGAACATGAATTTACACTGCGAATGAGAAATGTGTAGACACGTGATTACTTGCAAGACAACAACGTTCACAAACGCAAAAATAACGACGTGCCAAAATTTAGTTCAGAGCGACAAGAGTTTGGCTTTCCCATTACTGCTCCCCATGGTTCCTTGGTCTGTGAGAGACGAGCAGTCTAGACGAGAATTACACCGTTGAAAGGTCGGGACATTAGGGCTATCAGCAGGTCTCCGAGAGATATTTTCCCAAGGGGTACGAAGACCGATACCAGGCCCCGTAGCTTCTGGGGTCCCCGTCGAAACTTGCATAGCTTGTTTGTATAATAAGCAATGGGCTTTCACTAGTAGTATTTGGCTTCGTTATAGAAAAATACAGCGTACGTGCTTTCATCCTCCCGGGAGGGACCTAGTGTGAATACAACATTTCTATCGCTCACAAGATACAAATATTGTATTCACAGTCACAGCGACATGCACGCCCGGCAACTTGCGTGTAGGCAGCTCACACGGGTAAAAACGATTGTGCAGATGGATGGATTGCGTGGGAAGTGAGGGACAGTCACGCGACATGTCAGCAAAACACGCTGAATGTCAATCAAACTACGAATGTCGCAAAGCATGTACGAGCTTGTGTGACGTCTGGACACAAGCTGCTCAAGGGGCTGTCAACCTGTCAACCCACTTCTTCTTGCCACGGATCGGCAATGCAGTGGTGCTGTCACCATTAGAATTTTCCATTGCAGCAAGCTTCGCTTTTGTGAGCAATCATGAAACCGGTTTCATCCGGTTCATTCTGCTTTGCCGGATTTAATTTAGCTATGGCCAACGAAAGTGTTCCCATAACTTAGCTTGGGTTTCTTTTAATGGCAAACATTTTTTTCTTGGGTTGTATTGGAATGAGTTGCAGACAACGAAATGAATCCCACGCTATCAAGGAAACCCCGTCATTGCTGAGTAAAAACACCATGTTGGTCTTTGTTGGATCCGGCAATATTAGATCTTTCGTCGCGGCGACATCGGATGGCTTGCCAGAACACTTTGTTGGCTTGACAGCGATTGAAATCCAGTTTTATGTCGAAATTCTCCCAAGACGGTACTTTGGACGTTTCCGCCGTGAGGGCTGCGGGCTGTTGTGCCTCAGCGTACCGCGAATGCGAAGAGTCGGTTTTGTTCTGAAGCCAGGACTTCCAGGCTGCTTTCTTTACTCGAATAGCGTCTTCCATTTCCTGGCAGGGGCGGATACATGAAACCCTAAAAAAGTAACTTTATTTACCATGATTTTGTACAATTTGGAAAACAGCACTCGCGATTTAAGACCTTTTTGCCGTCTATTGTTTTGTCACAGGACTGTTGTGAAGTATGCTTCATCTCTCTTAGAATAATAAACCCGTAATGAGACTTGACAACCACATATTACAGAAATCGTCCCCCGTGACCTCACTGGCTGGATCCGCACCTGTCTCCTGGTTCCACCACCGGTTGGAAATTCACAAGAAACACAGGAAATTAACAAGAATCAGATGTTGTTTTCTACGAAGAATCGCTGTTTGCCAAAATTTCCTTCAAACGTTTTTTTTATTTAAGATATTTAGAAAATGCGTGGCCAGTTGTAAAATTTGATAAAATTTACTTCACCCAGTTAAGTATCTTGAATGACTGATTGGTAAATGTAAGTTTCAAGTGAAAGAATGCTAGTATGAACAAAATGCAACTTTCCACTAGGTTGAAAACCCCTGATTGTTTTCATACTTGTGTTACGGAGTTAAATCAGAGTGCATTTTCAGTTAAATCCAATGTGGAGATCGCAGTAAATCGTCGCGTTTGTCAACACGTACGCTAAGTCAGAAATGCGTAGGCATTATCAGCGTCGGGGACAGGCAGGGCCGGTGACAGGTGGTTTCTTCCCCCAAGCCTGGATTTCGAGTCCCCCACAATATAATCTATTGCATTTAACACATAATATTTATACAAACAGAAAGTTGCCAGGCATACCGACGACATAAAAAATGGCTGTCTGATATCTAAAGCAATTAACCGAAAGATCTAACAAATATAATGCATGTTTGCCATCAGGCATTTTTCAATCAATGTTTGCCCTTCTCGTATTAACTTGTAAGGATAACATCCCACCGCTTCGACCTATCATACGACGGGTGATTTTCAAAGGAAAAAGAAAAAATGGGTGCGAATTAGCGACAAACAGCAAAAGCTACGCATAACTGAAAAAGGCTCTTTTGAAAAATAACGAGGCGAAAGAGTTCAATGTTTATAGCAGTCAAACAAAACAGCCAAAACAAATAGAAGCTACCAGAACGTAAACTTAATTGAAATACTTGATCAAGCGAAATTTCGTTGTACAGGCGCGGAAAAGATCGTTACCACTGCTCAGGTAACCATGAAAATACTTAACAAGTCAGGTAACGTCGGGCGGAATGTGACCCCATTTTCTTAATGTGGTCTCAACAATGGACATATGGAAGTAAAAAAAAGTAGTTTGGTATGGAAATACCGGAAGTCGCGATTTTGGATTCGGATCCTGAAATCATAGCAGACAAATTTTTGGGGTTGCGAAGAATTTTTTCCCGAATTTCCCCAAACTTGCATGAAAAGTTCTTGTGCGAATTTTGCCCACAAATTTACTCCCACAAAGCTTATGGAGACCTCTTTTTGGTATGACCTCCAAAAAAAGGTCTTTCTGCAAAGGTTGGGCGCCGTTTTTGCTTGGATTTTCAGGGATTTTACCCAAATTTTCAGAGATTTTGCCCGGATTTTTAACAAACCAAGCTTTTGGGGGACGATTGCACACCCTACTTTTTTGGAAGCGTCAGCGGACNTTCAATTGGATTTAAAAAATAAACGTGATGTCCAGTAGCAGCAATCAAAATTATCGGGTGCAAGATCAAGCATATCAAATGTTGATGCAACGTGCATCGTACACTTTAATCAAAAGGAAGGGATTAAAGAAATATAATAATCAGGAACACGCCCTGTCGGTTTCTCTGCTTGTCAAAAAAGGGAATTTCACTCAATACATCGTCAGAGCATCATACATTCCGGAACTTCCTACTAACAGCTAACGTTTACCAAACGCTGGCAGCACCAAAACGGTAATTTGCTCAAGGTACAACTGAACGCAAGTCTCCCTCAAGCCTCACGTACTGACATTTTCGATTTTCTCCCAGCAGCAAGCTAACTTCAACCCGGCAAATACCAAGTGCTATTACTTGCTATTAAAAAAAACACTGCGCGTATTCCTCGATCCCCAAACTCATTCCTACCTACCTGCTGCAAGCGGGCGCGACAAGAACGAAGGACGCCTCAGCGAGAGTCTCGAACGTTTCAATAAAAACTTTTGTGACCGACTCGTACATATCGTGCGACCAAAAAAANATCTTATAACGCTAATGACCAAAAAAGATAGCAGCAGATTGCAAACACCCCAAGCTTTGCTCAATCGAGCGAACATCTGCCTGCAGTGACGTCAGCGGGCAGGGTAATTTCTGAGCTTCATGTTTGTCGACATGTATTTTAAGAAAACTTCGGCGTTTTGCACTGAAAGCAGTTCATGAACACTTCGAGCAATTTCAGACCAACATTGAACAAGCGTCAAGTTCATGTCACGCTGCGATCGTGAAAGACTGCGATCATGAAATGCTGCGGTCGTGAAAGACTGTGATCACGAAATGCTGCGGTCGTGAAACGTTGCGATCGTGAAACGTTGCGACAGCAGTCGGTGTGATTTTNCACGACCNCCAGTCCTTGCTCTCCTTGCACTTCATAACATGCGCATCGATCGCAAGGCCACCTCCCACGCGCTGCCGATCCTTTTTCTGATGTTGACAAGTGCACCACTTCCTGACAAGGGGGCAATGCGTCATCAATCGTTGCTTGGCAACCGCCATTGATCGTCGTCGTCGTCAGATGACGATTCTCGGCCGTCCTGAATTTTCTGTAAAGATGGAAAATCCTCAAATTCAAAAACTTCACAACAAAGAAGAAGAACGTAAGTCGTGCCTTTCATCAGCCGACGTCAACGGCTTAAGGACAGGAAATCAGAATACATCACAGATACCTACAACGGTCAAATAATTATATACCTTTCAAAACGTCTGCATAGCAGAACATCTTGCTTTGGGCGAATGACATGTCATTCTGTTAACGGCAACTGCAGCATCCTAATTCTACTTAAGTTTGAGGATGCGTAATTTTACGTGAAATCGATTTCCTATCTCAAAAATTTGCTGATCGATTCCTCGCTTATCCTCATTGTGGGCAATAGTTACTTGAGTACAGATATGCACAAGTTTGAATCATCGCAAAAAGGTGAAAGCAGAGTCCAGTCAGCCGATTCCTCGACAGAAAACCTAGAGCCTTTAACTGTTGTACCTGACAAAACTTGTGAAAAAACAAAGTTGGCTTCTAACAGTCGGGTACTTGTCTTCTGAAGTTCACTCATTCCTAACTTCCCTCAGCCTCAGTTACGCTGCTTAGCAACGGCGCGACAGCATTCACTCTTGCTTCAGTGCAAAGCAATCACCGAATAATCAAGTTACTGCTCAATGCTAAACGTTAAAGACCTCGGGCGTCAGGAACTTTCAGAAGACGGCAACGATTTTCAACAACGCCCCAGCAACATTCAATCAAAACGCCCTAGCAACATTCAATCAAAACGCCCTAGCAACATTCAATCAAAACGCCCTAGCAACATTCAGTCAAATCGCCCTAGCAACATTCAATCAAAACGTCCTAGCAAAATTCAGTCAAATCGCCCTAGCAACATTCAATCA
>JGI24159J19872_10013076_pt1 | contig 10807 bp, 5 predicted proteins | sample Ectturendosymbi4_FD_19872 | JGI IMG/M metagenome (IMG submission 19872)
TTTTGATATAATTACAAGCAAACAAGCTTACCTGGATGGACCGGCAAATGCTCGCGTATTCTGTGCGTAAACGCGTCAGCCTGAACATTAGATGGCACGGAATACTCCACATGAAACGGTGTGGGAGGCAGCTTCTTTGCTTCATTGTTGTTTTCCTTCAAAGCACAGCTTCAATCAATCAACCAAATGTATTTTTCGCGAGATGTGGAAAAATGCGTGGTTCAACAAAAAGACTGCGAAGGTCAGCCAAATGACTGCGAGGTCAACACGTCAGCCAACCCTTCAGAATCGAGAAATAATGAAAACGTCTCAGGACGCGTCTTCATACTTCTATACTTCTAAGTGCAATCATGGCTGCGCTCTACCGAGACGCTCGACGCTCGAAATTATTCGGCATCGAAAATTTCAACATCACGAAAAACACGCTTCAGTGATTTCAGTGATCAATACGCTGGAATTACAGCCATCGCATTTTAAGTTCGGCTTTCAGTCCCTGGGGTTCGACATGCTCTCACATTGGCAGTGAAACCTGGCGCTTTAATTAAAAAAAATATTCAAACTGAACTATTAACATCTATAGCATTACAAACAAAAGCGAATCTTTAGACCCCACAAAGCTGCTGCATAACGAAATGTTCATATTCATATCAGTTTTTTGTCAAAACAACCAAGTGATGGTGATCGGAGTGAACATTACAACCAGTTTATATGAACAAACTCTGTCAACAACGATTGCTCTCCTGCAGAAAAATCAAGTCTGACCTTTTTCAAATACTTGCTCAAGGAATACGACGCCTCGTCATCGAACTTAGCCGCCATCTTGAGCAAGTCACCGTTGCACTCCACAGCAAGGACAGGAATGTTGCAGCAGAAAGTGAGGGCTCGCGCAAGGTGGCCTTGGCCTGAGCCCATGTCCTGTGANGTAACAAACTGGTNCAAGAAGCCCTGCTTTTATCTAAACATCATTTACAAGCAATTGCGAGGGAATGCAGAGTTACGTTTGGNAGTTGTGCACAAGGAAAATGAGTTGACTCGTAATGTATAGCAAGTCAACCGTNACGTTCTGTTCCACTTTNACTTTCATGTGGTTTCAAGATGGACAGNACAGTCGGCTGTTTACTTATCTGCTCTCAAATCTCGAAATGCAAAGATTTTTGCCAACTTTTTATATCTTCTGTTAAATGCTTGTTACAATACTAACAGCGTAATGCATAGATATTAGCTACAATATGTATAATCACAAACTTTCGACAATCAGTTTTTTGTACTAGAACATATTGGCACACTGCGCATAGGATACTATACAGATCAGGGGTTCTTAAAATGGTACCTCAATACCCCCAGGGGCTACTGAGACTATATGTTGGGGGTATTCAACAATGTTGGGAAGTAAAGACAAAATCCGAACTCAAATCCTCATTCTCTAGGAACTTGGACTTGCTTCCAACCAGATTGACTTTGACTTGATACCCGTTGACTTTTTTATTAAACTTCGTTGAAAAGGGGTTACCAGATTGAAGAAAATTTGACTTAGGGGGGTATTGAGGCGTTTAAACTTTAAGGACCATGCTGATATAGACTGTAGAAAGTATGTAGTAAAAATGCTTCAACAAGCTTTCGTACAAAACGAAATTGAAAAAAACAAAATCCTTGAAGATTTGAATGGTATCCATGATTTTTTAAAAATTGGCGACAAAAATTATTTGGAACCTACTTCTTTCGTGTTTTCATCAGAAAAAGTTGCGCTTAAAAGGACAATCACACTTATCCAACTAAAGACTCCGCACGAATCGATCCGCACGAATCGATTCGCGCGAAATGTGAAAGAGCGGCGGTCACGCATAAGTTCACCGGTCAAGCCAAGCATGACACGTCATAGCACGAGGCGATTTGAAGGAAATTGTCGTCTCAGCAACTGATGCTTGGGCCGGAAAAGTTGAAAAACGCTCCAAGAAAAACACATCAGCAAAGCCAAACGTGTACAGCAAGCGTTTACGTGATTACGAACGCGGAACGGTGAGTGTGTTCTTCGCAACAAACAGGCTGTGAAAACGACGTCAGTGTCGTAGCAACGACGACACGTGTAACGGTCAAGCGACATAATCAANCTTGTCTTTTTCTACATCAGGTGTGCACAACCTGCGGTCCCGGCAAATCTTTGCNCGGCCGTGCACATAATACAGTATAATTTATATGGCGGCTGTGTATTGGTGAAAACTCTTTGTCTGCTGTATGCGGATCCTCAGTAGAAAGACTGCCAAGCAGACGTGTGGAATTGTGCTTGAGTAATTTCATTAAAATGCTTGACGTTTCATCATGTTTATAGGCATAATCAGTAAATGAAACAGTATCGGATAAATCTTATTCCTAAGCGTAATTAATGAAAATAGCTTGAGGCCATATTTCATAAAAAGCAAACGACCAGCAATACCGAAAGGGATGAGCACCTTGATCCGAATAAATGCGTTGATCATAAGTAAAGCATGAAACCGGATAGAAAACAAACGATTCGTACTTACAACCACAGCGTCGCAGCCTGAAGAGCGGAAAGCATCCTCAATCACCTGTATCAGGATGTTGGCACGTTAGTGGTGCGGAAGCAAGACGGTTTTGTGATCCTTACTATTCCAAATGGCGTATATTGAGTCTTTACAAGAAGTCCTTGCAGACACAGGCGACAGAAGGGGGTGCTTTGCTCCCCATAGATTTTGAAATTTGACATTTTTCTATAAAATTTTAGCAAAAAAAGGTGGTTGCTTTTTTTAGTTTCAAGTGGGTAAAATGAAATTTCACCACTTTCGAACCCCCTCCCAGGAAAATGTCCTTCCGACGCCCATGGTTACAGATGTCGCCAAGACCATTCAGGTGGATAAAGCTTACCTTCCTGAACTTGTTGTTTTCATCAATCACATGAATATTTTGGTGACGGCGTTATGGATAGCATGAACACCAAGAACAAAAAATTCCACAAGAAGCAACCCACAACAGTTTACCTACAAGTTCGACTCTTACCTTTGTGAGAGCAAATATTTCATGTTGCTTTTTAGGCTTCACGTGTTTTCGAAAAATGTGTCCCAGTACTTTATTTTTCTGTTGCATGGCGTCTTCATCAGCAACACCTGTGAAGCAACAAAAATGATGACTTAACAAAGTTTTTCCAAATAAAGCAACAGTCTTATGTTAGTGTCTGTCTATGTTAGTTCATGCGATATTCATCACCTTTCTAATAATTATCAGATATTTGCCGATTACGAGATTAAAAACATGGCCATTTGAAAATTTAAAAAATATCTCCTGGACTTTCTACAGCATTGAAAAATTAGTTTAAATCATAAGATCGCAGTGTGCGTGGTACACACAGGGTTCTCCCTATAATTCAAGATAAAAATAATACTGAGTTTGTGAAACATCACATTGTTCAACTGCAAAAGTTGAAACTTTAATGTTGGAAAAAGATGCACAGATTGTTAACACGTGGGTAAAGTTAGCAATGCACTGTCACTGTTTATAGTTGGAATTAGCAGACTCATCAGCAGTGCAAGCACCAACCCTCGAAGCATCACAGTAATAAACACAATTCAACCAGACGTCCACTTCATGAAAGTACACGTATGAGAACCCACTTGAGTCTGGATTGTTCTTTCTTGGCAGTGGAAGAGCAATGCAACATTGTTTGAATGCGAGAAGTGACAATGGCCACACAGACGAATTTCTGAAGCACAATACAAATGACATTAAACAGCAAAATGCACTCTCCATGAAAAAAATGAAGTCAATTTCTCAGACGCATGGCTAGCTTTCAGGTAACATTCATCTATACAACTTATTCAATGCAGACATTACAATGCATATATTTCGATTGCGACTATGTGGTCACTTTTAAAGTGTTTTGAAACTACAGCCAGAACTTTACACGAATTTAGATTTTTGTATGTACATGATTTTTTATTTTAATCTCAAATATAAAGCTTCATTTTCAGTGTCTACCGTCTACTCAAGCATTTTAACACCAATAGCTCATTGTATTGAATAGGCTGTTAAACATCATTACTTGAAACAAAAACATGTGAAACTGCAATTTGAACTGATTGCAGGATAAAATATTTTAATGCATAAAAACTCACTGAGCTAAGTATCATCATCATAAACAACCATCAGCACATAATGCTAAGTTTAAAAATGAGTTTATACAGTAATCTGATTATGACTAGCAGCATTGAAACTAAAAAATATCGGTATAGTCAACCAGCTTTACAACCATAGTCATGTATGTTAGAAATTATAAGAGGCAAGGTATAAGAAAATTGAAAAAAACACTGCTTTTTCAAACAAAGCAAATAAAATCACAAGTTTAGGTTCAGTTCCATTATGCTTACTTTGGAATGTTGTGAGTGGCCAGCAGCACCCATCTCAACTTGCTTGTGCTGGGTCCATGTGACTACTAATGTAACGAATGCTGCACTGGTGCCAAGCCAATTGTAGTGTCACACGTTAACCTTTTCCTTGCACCCGCCCATGAACACTGAGGCTCGACAGGTTGTAAGTACCATTTTCTAAGTCTTCAGTATGACCCAAGTGGGAACTGAACCTTTTATATGAGTTTTAGTGGCGCATTTTAAATTCACTATACCATGTCTACAGGTCAAAAACCCATGTCAAAGATTTCACTTTTTTCAAATTATTCTCAACAAGTAGGAAGGAGGTATTGTTGTATATGTAATGATTAAGTGTTACAAGCTTGGCACTCAATCAATTACAACATTTCAACTGTTCCAATTGGAATCGTTGGTAAAAAAATCAAACAAAACAGATGATGAATACATCACCAATCTTCCAAATTAATCAATTCATAACCTCTCTGCAGAACATGCAGCAAGGAATCATTTTAGAGAATTTGTAGCACAACCCTACAATTTGCTACTTTTTAATCAAACCTATGCCATGCTGTGTTTCGCTTAATAGGTATTTGAAGATGTACATGTCGGTTGGCAGGTGGATAGTGAGAAGCAAATGAAGCATCTTCATGTCATCTTGCACTTTATTAAACATCAAACTTGAAGTGTAAAACAATTCACAGATACCTGTTTTCACATCCAGTGCATTCGAGCAATGCATGTGCTAGATCTGGGGGCTCAAAGTAATGTAGCAAATATCGCCAACTTGAAGGAAGCTTGATCCAGTGATCATTAGTAAAATATTCCTGTAATTTAAAAATAAGCAAAAGCAAACTTTTTGTAGATTCAGAGATAAGATCACATACATTTGGTGATTTTCACCCATATTAATTTGAAAACTTGTCAACTGCTATTTTGAAGTTCTCTACATGTGCTTGCTTATATAAAACATATGTAAAAAAGCCTTGGGAAGTTTTGCAGCACACAAATATAGCACATTACCATAACAAAAAAGAGAGAACGAACCATAATATGTTATCGACCTCATTATGAAACAAACACTCTTGGTGTCCATAAATTGTTCATATTTATGTTTCATGGACATTTTCGATCTTGCGCAAAAATGTTAATGTAAAGCATGACAACAGGTTGGATAGTATCAAGGTACATTTAATTAAAAATAACTAGCATAGACTTTCCACAGAAAAATGGGTTTGATTCTAAAATAATTATCAAGATTTTAAAATATCCTTTTAACATAATTGTTTGAACAATTATAATGCCTTACAATAATATATGAATCTGATAAAATCTTGTAAGTATTGTATAATTTCAGCAACTGTTGGGCTTTCTTCTTCATATCTTCTAACTTCATCTTGTCCACTCAAAAATCACAACCTGTTGTATGTTAAAAACAACAAAATTATTTATATTTCTATTAATTTTTATTTTAACATCCTATCTTGAAACAGTCACAGCACATATTTTTTTTCATCAATGAAATCACCTCACAATCTAGTTTTTGCTATCCAGTTGAAATTCAAGCATAGCTTAAAATTAATCTGAAAATAGTAAGCCAAACAGTTCAAATTTATCTCAAACAATTTTATGAACCATCGAAATTAAGTGTCATGGCCTAGTAAAATGATGGGCAAAGTTGGAGTATTAGCAAGCTATATTTAGGTTCCATGGTTACTTCTACAGAATGTATTCAGTGCTCCCTACACACTAGGTGTATTCATTTACAGCCATTCAGCCAACTTCCTAAAAGTATTTCACAGTTGGTAACAAATGACTGAAAAACACAAAAAACCCTTTGTCTAACATTTTTGAAATATTTTATCCATTAAAAGACTTTTAAAAGGTTTTATCCCAATTTCCCTGCTGCATTACCGAAGGCTAATTGTTATTGCTTTTCACTACTATATGAGTCTTTCTGAGAATGCAGGGGCTACCATCTTGGTTTCAAATGCTACAATTTACTCATGATTGGTTTTAATTTAATTTAAAAACTGAAATCACAAAATGAAAAACCTTGTTTATTTCTATAAAGATCAACCCTTTTAATCATTGACAAAAAACATTCATAAAGTAGCTGTCATTTTTAAAACTTAGAAAGTACCTTGGCTGACAAGCAAAAGCCTAATTAGACTATGTTAAAGCAAGTTTTACATTGCTGATATATTGTCTGACTGAAAAATGTTGATAAAAATGGATTTGAAAACCAAAACGTTTTTTTCTGTTTCTACCAGAATACGAGTATGTGCTAATGATGCTACAACTTACATGCCCTAAGCTAGTGATTGGCAAACTGTGGGCTTCTGCCCAATTGTGGGCTGTTCAGCACTTTGGGCTAAGCAACATGTATTGCTGTGGGTCATGTGGTATTTAAGAGCTATAGTCCTGTATCGGTAACATGGGCTAAAACATAGGCTACTGCAACAACAAGGAAACACTGATTGCTTGACATTTTGTTGCAATCAGAAGCACTGTTCTTGTCATTATACGGTTTATGAAACATTATATGGTTTATGACGCCTTGTCATTGCATGGTTTATGACATGAAGCATTGTTCTTGACATTATCATAACACTTTCATGTAGCAGGTACAGTACATCCTCGATTTTCCAGCCCCCGATTAACCGCCCCCTCATGGCTAAGCTTGTTCTCATACTAGTTTTGTTTTTTCGTCCTTTTTAGTTAGGTTCTTTTAAGTGTGGTGTAGGTGGTAGACGGTGGGCACCCTACGATAGATACTTTTCTTATCTGGCCAAGATTTTGGAAGAAGGTTGCCCAACATGGCCGGATAATCGAGGATGCACTATAACTGAATATAGAAGTTTGAAAGTGGACCTTACAAATAATCACAGGCCTTTAATTATGACTGAACTGAAAATATGGTTTGGGCCACCATAATAAACGTTTGCTGATGACTGCCCTAAACTGTTGTAAAACAAAAATGATGGCTCAAACCTACAAACCAAAGTTATTGCAGAAATCATGCTGGACTTTTGAGGTAGAATAAATAAATAAAAGTGTGCGCATAGGTAAGATTAAAAACATAGTGAATGAGAATGAAACAAAATTAACTTAATAGACAGCTTTCGCAAAAAATGTAAAAAAATCAATTTCAACTACCAAAAACATGTCAGAAGCATTATATCATGTAACTTGGAATGTCTGAACAGTCTTTTTAATGGCCATTTGCTGATGTGGTCTGATGAAACATGAATTTTCATGAACAAACCTATTTTGCATTGCTTTGATTTATACATACTAAGCATTAATAGTTTGGGTTGTCATAAATAATTTAGCTATTTTTACTCGTTGTTTACATTTTACTTTGGTGATGGCAATTGGCAGCAGGCCCAAGTCCGAATTTTGCTTTTTGCCGAGGTGGTTGAGGTGAGTGCTTTTGCCCAATGAGCGCTATGACGATTCGGTCAGTGGCTGTGGGTCAAACACCCAGCCTTTCAGTTGAGCGGCAGACACTCTAGCGCTGATTTATCACCAGCATTGTTGAAGCCGTTCGATCAGCACGTCACATACATGATGCACATATAATTGGGATGTACACTAAGAATAGCACCTTAATGTACGTAGCATGAACAAGAAGTAATAGAATGATCTCATTGGGTGATCTCTATTGTTGCTTTCTGGTACAGTGTAATGTTTTGCATGTTTGCTGCTCACGCTCTCTGATTGCAACAAAATGGTACTGTGACCAAGATGTGAAGGCAATGCCAAATGCAACCTACACATAGTTCGTTGGGTAAAGGAGATGTTGCATGCATATGTGATGCACCTACCTTTAGGTAAGAGGCATGAACAAGCAGTAATACAGTGATCGCTATTATTGCTTGCTAATACAGTGTGATGCTTTGCATTCTTGCTGCTTTTGCCCTATAATCAAAACAGCATCCCAGCCTGCAAAACTACAATTGGCAGTTGGTTTTTAAATGAATTGTACTCTTCTTTCAATAAACACTAAAAACAAGGTCATGATCTCACAATGGCATTATTTGATACTGTTTGGAATGGAAAAAGTTTTTCTAACACCTATTACCCAACGCATGTGAGCAGCAACACCTCTATCCATGTTGCACCTCTATGTGCAATCAATCTCTATGTTGAATTCAGCAGTAAAAGTGGAAACCACACAGTTTTTGCCTTATCTGTGGGGTGTGATCAGATGCACAAAGATACTCTCATGTGAGTTTTATAAAAAGAATTGTGAAATCATCCAACTTTACTGAAGAAGCCTACTTTGCACCAGTAAAATCCTTATAAAATTTGCTGGTGTTCTTCATCTGCATGAACGTGTGTGGACTATGTAGAATAACTTTACCAAGAGATGATTGCTATCAGACATATAGTTAGAATTAATCTCCAAGAAACCTTGATGAAGGTATGCACACCAACATAGCAGAAGGCTATCAACACCTTTTGGTTGAATGAAATTAAAAAATCTAAAAATCCTATGGAACAACACAAACAGCACAAATCAATGTGGTCAGCCTTGGAAATCATATTCTATATCTAAGACAAACTCATAATACCTTTACAAAAACATTCATTTTTGTTTCAAAGCAGACTACAGATGCTAGACTGAACATGATGACAACTATCAATCAGCTCTGGTTTGATTGAGGAAAAAGTTTTTACACTCCAGCTTCTTACGCAACGTGGTGCAAGACATGAAAGCGTTAGCATCTACTGTATATATTCAACTGTAAGCTGCACTTGAACATAAGTTACTCAAGCCTCTGAGATACTTTCGCATACTTGCATGTTTCATGTTTAATTGGCAACCCTGGTAATGATGCTTACAACAATCAATATAACTGCCTTCTGTTCATCATAATCCTTCCTGTGACAGAGTGTGCACATGATGCTGAAGAGAAGAAAGAGAATGCGAAAAGAGAGTTTGGATGACAAAATGTGGCCAAGGAAAGACTGAGTGCCATTCACAGCTTTGAATAAGGTACAAAAAATCTAAGTTGCTCCTGATTATAAGCCACATGAAATGATGAGAAAAAAACATTATAAGCTGCGCTTACAATCGAATAAATATGGTAACTGCAAAAATAGGCTTCACCTTTCCAGAGTAAAAGACAACAATAATGAAATGATTTGGGCAATATCATTTCCTTCATTATTTCAAATTAGCCAAAAGGAAAAAAACTTAAAACCAGATGCAGTGATTACTTGCAAATGACTGGCAACAACTGTTTTATACATTACAAATTATGAAATCTTATCACATAGAAATATTGTTACTATGGAGATTGGTTCACATGAACCATGTGGACACTGCATTTTGGGGTAATTCTGATGGCCATTGAACAGCAATGGTGAAACTACACTGAAGTTTTGAAAACAACGTGTAAAACTTGTCAGTTTACGCAAAAAAACAAAGGTAGTGGCTACAGGTCTGCAAGCAGACCTTAACATTTGAAAACTTCATCCATCTCCTATAATGTGAGAGTAACGCACCAGTGTGCAGTAGACTGCACTAGGCTAGGTAGAAACATACTAAACCTAAACCCCAATCCTAAACCCCAAACCAAAATCCTAAACCTAAACCCTAAATGCTACCCCAAAACCTAACACTTAAATCTAAATCTTAAGCCTAAACCCCAAACCTAAACTGTAAATCTGAACACAAGTTTGGAAACTTTTGAAAAAAGTAAAGAAAAAGTGGTCCCATGAAATGTAAAACCACTACTACCAAAAGGAAAGGTGCTGTTGTGAGCAAGTTTTGTTCACAACAAGATTTGACCAAAATTCCAATAAAAAGCGACACAGAACAAAAAGCCTATGATACATATGCAGCAAATGACATAAAGGAGAACGTAGTGATAAATTCTTATGAGACAATATGTATCTTAAGCAGCAAGGCAATGACTTTATGACAAACCCGTGATGCAACGAACAGCAGAAGAATGCACAAATGCTGCAAGACAAAATGCAAACAAACTGAAATGCAAACAAGTCTATGCAAGGACCTGGAAAACAGGATATGAAGCAAGACTAACTGGGAAGCTTAATCAGCGATCTGAAGGACGCTGACCAGAGAGCATCAAGAGTAAAAGCACGAAGAGCAAAGCACCGAGAGGTACAAAACTGACAGGAGATTACGAAACGATGACCTCAAGCTTACACTAATTAAGTGGGTGGTTCCAGGTTGCGATGCACACAGCGAATGACACGACAAATTCAGGAGGTGCACTGACAATTGCGAAATGCATCAGAACAGTCCAGAACTGAAGCCATCACAAATAAACTAAGAAATTAAACTTCCTGTTAGGAACATCTGGGAATCAAAGGCATAAAGAATAAACTAAACAATGATGCACTTTCCTGGTGGGAGCAATACAAGAAAGAACCCGTTAGCCTATAAATATACCGGG
>JGI24159J19872_10013077_pt1 | contig 10807 bp, 9 predicted proteins | sample Ectturendosymbi4_FD_19872 | JGI IMG/M metagenome (IMG submission 19872)
CATACGGCATCTTCAGTCCAAGTAAATTAAAAGTTAAAACGAGTGGAAGTACGCAAAGCAGTGATTATTACGAAACAAAGACAAAGGTTGCGTGAAAGCAGTGATTATTACGAAAAGCAGTCATTATTACGCAAAGCAGTGATTATTACGAAACAAAGACAAAGGTTGCGTTACTTAGTTTTGGTGGTATTATAAACAGCATATCGCCTTGTGAGTAATCGTCTAATGTCAAATCAGTTGGCAGCTTTGCGCCTAATCCATTCTTGCCTTTAAACAAGCGCAAGGAGGACATTGCTTCCGGTCATCAAGACGGCAGGATGTTAACACTGGTGTGACGTATCACACAGCCGGAAACACAAGACATGAGAAGTAATCACGACCAATGCGTAAGATGCCTGACAGTTCAAAAATGAGAAGTCACACTTGGAAGGCCCAGTTGTACACACAAGAGTGGTGAGGAACAACATGCCGGCTTAACACCGTGTACGAGGTATCAGATCGACAGTTGAAGTGATCGGTAAGCAGTTGTAATGAAGTGTATCTTTTGCTTACCGTTCGTGACCACAGGCGGAAAGGCTTAGGAAACAAGTAACCATAGCCTGAATCAGTAGCGCAGCCAAGAATTTTGTTCGAGAGGGGCCAATCAATGACATCGTCTGCCACTGCTGTCATCTTGAGTTCGACTGTTCTTTCCGTATATTTTCTAACAGTTGAAAATTGATATTAAGCACCAGTAAAAATATGAGCAAGTTTGTTTCGGGGGGGGGCATGGCCTCTTTCTGGCTGCGCCACTGGCCTGAATCGATGAAGGCCTCAAAACCAACTGACGATTTTTCCAGTTTCTCACAAAATCACTGCGCCGAGTTCTGTCGGGTGCGCACTAATAATACCAAGACACGGAGGATTTTATGCACAGGTTGATGCTATATACCAGGCGCTTCCAACCTGTTTGAGTGAAGGGTCACAAATATTTAGCGGGTTGCTTCGTGGATCAGAGTTTCGAAGCAAATCGGATTAACTTGCACGAAGTATTGACCTGTCCTCCTTTCTTGAAAAATCTCTGCCACTATCGCCAACTTTTAGTTTTTTGCTTGCCGTTATCAGAAGCAGCTTGATCAATAGTTCCCTTTGCCCAGAACAGTTCAGATGCACTTAAATTGAACTTAATCTTTGATTATGCTGTACAAGTTGTGTAAGCTACAGTGCAGCATAGTTACGAAAGGTAAAAATACACAGAATTAGTTCTTACGGTAAAATCGCAATTGCTCTGATCTGTGACGATTGGTGCATGTGAAGACATTCTGATAGAAAAATGTCGCTCGGCTCGAATTTTACATTGATATGAGTTAATTTTTTGCTTTTGGTGAAAATAATCTTGGGGACACTTGGAAGGAATCGTCGAGCCACATATCGGACATCCCCGCTATGCATTCATACATTTTTTCAATGAGGAAGCGAAGGACAAACAAGCCGTTTCCCCGCACGTCGCGCTAGCAACCAAAACGACGCAGCCACAGGATGAAGTCGTAGATTGTCAAAAAAAGCATTTGACCCGGACAACAGCAGCATTTTCCCAAGATCGCCATTGCCAAAACGCAGTGGCACCGTCGTGTTCAAGACGAATGTCGTCGTGGTAAGTCAGACGCAGCAATAATGTCATGTGTGCATTGNTTCTCAGTGTGCATTGTTCAAGGAAGCGAGCAGCCGTGGATCAGGACAGAGGTACGCTTTTTCAACNCAAACATACTGTTTATTTAAACAGACCAAACCGCAGAACGTTTCTCATACATGTCACGCTTTTAATACATAAAAGTATTCACGCTTTTAATACATAAAAGGTTTTACATAAAAGAACCAGAAATTTCCGGAATTCGAATAGTGTCGCATGTATTGCTACCGAACACAGGTGCAAGTATAGGAATACCGGTGCAAGTAGGTTAAGTACAAGGATAGGAAAACCGTCTCAGTAAACTGTGTGAAAAGAAAGATGAGGTTAAACATCACAGTTTAGGAGCAACAAAACAATTTCAGGTTAGAAATTTGCAGCATTTGTTCGAACTATTGCTAGGAGTTAATGGGAAGAATCTTGTCGCGAATCCAGTCTCCAATTTGCTCTAACAATATACAGTAGAATCAATATCTAAGAGTGTGTTGCAACAAAAAGATTTTCCTCGACTTTACCTAACAGTAATTTCGCGTTAATCCTCTGTTTGAGTTAAGTGTGAAACCAGGGGTGGTTCTTCCATGCTTAAGCGCCTCCTCCACAACTACTAAGTGCTATTATTGTGTTTTTTCATACTTATATAGACCTTTCAAAGCTACTTGAAACCTTAGGTAGCAAATACAATGGAGAAAATGGTGAAGCTTAATATTTCTTTAAATTCATCATTTCCACGCGACAAATGCCTGAACCAAGAATCCTGGGGAAGAGCGATAACAGCAGTTGCTGCATCGATCATCTTGACAGGAAATGTTCTCGTCGTTCTGGTCCTTATCAAGTTCCCGTCAAGCCGCTTCCGTCCACTGCATTGGTTCATCGTGCAGTTGGCAGTGGCCGATTTCGGCGTCGGACTAGTGTTGTTGTTTATTGGAACATTCTCGCGCGTCATGTTCGAAACATTGTCACTCATGAGCAGCCTTTTCATTTACGGAGCGCTGGCATCAACCACATCGACCTCGACGCTCGGAGTGACGTTTATAGCATTGGATCGTTACTTGTACATTGTGAAGCACAGAAGATACAAATCATTAGTCACTCGGAAGAGAGTGGCTGGAGCCATCACCGCTGCGATGCTGGTACCATTAGCGGTCTTCGTGTTGGGCCCGTCGCTGGGGTGGAATTGCGTCAGTTCGTGCGACTGTCGATTGTACAACGCGAATCCCACAGGACAGTTCTGCTTCGGATCCCACTGCTCCCAAATGATGACACCTTTTCGAAGCGAAACGGTTCTGATCGGCGGCATCAGTCTCGCTTCACTGCTTATCGCGTCTTTGGCGCTTTATGCAAAAATCTTTCAAAAGGTAAGGTGCGGGTATTGACAATGTCAGCGCTACATATTTGCTTTATGAACAAGCGTATAATTTTTAAAAGTCAGCGGCGAAAAGCAATTAAACGCCGCTTTTCCTCAACATACCACTGGGCCTTACAAGTGAACTTTTTGCAACAACCGTAAAATCTTTATTTTTGTAAATAATATTTTAAGCAAAAAGTACACTGCGTGCATCCAGGTTCAAAAGGTTGCAAACATTGCCTAAATAAATATTTTTTTAATGTTTTCAAAATTTTGATTGAATCCTTTTCAGAAATCGAATTTTGCGCAAAAATATCCTATTATATGGTAGCACTGCTTTTCACTCGAGCTGTCAGAATGATCGATAATTTGAACGAAGTCACAAAGGTAACGACTGATACAGTCACCAGGTCATGCCAGAAGAAATAGTTTATTTACAGGTCGTCACCGCCAACATGACGGAACACACTTCCGCAATCCGTAGGTAATAAACCGAAACGCATGAATGGCTGACTCATTGCCTCCACCTTGTGATATACACGCTACAAGGCGATGTTGCTTCTCAAGGGTTACCTCAGAAAAACGGCGCTAGTTATTTTTGTCTAACAATAAAGTAACTAACGAATTGTGCCAACTTTTAATATTCATAACAATAACGTCACAAACTGCAAAAGAATTACCCAATGCCCTGATATACTAAAAAATAATTTACACGCACTTTTTAGTATTTCAGAAGTGATTTTGCAGATGTGAGCGGCTCGTTTGTTTTTCAACGTACTCAGGGCCAGTTTCACGTCACCGACAGTCACTGCACGGTGCTGTGCAGCACTCAGGGGAGGATTCATCGCGGGGTCGAAACTCAGTGGGTGGTGATGGAACGGTTTGCTGAAGTGTTGCTTCCACTGCATTCGTCCTCGTTGGTGTTGATGATTTTCAACCTTGCTCTTGAGATTGTTAATCCCTTGCTAAGCGCAGCCGAAACAAACCTCATCGTGCACAGTAGAATTTCAGCAACTATTTTAGTATGCAAATGGGTCATTCACTTACAAAACTGCATCTCACTTCCTGCGCAACATTGCCTTGAATCTTATAACATGTTTGTACAAATTAACGCTTTTTTAAGACGCCCAACTATGCGGAAATGTGTCCCTGGACGTGCCTGTAAAATACCGTAACCAATTCATAAACTTCTCCTCAAGTTTGACAAAAAGCTGCAACTGCTGTCTCACGTAACATCCAGTGGCATCTGTTTGTTGTTGCCTCTTAAATACAATATTATTTTACTTGCAGTAAAATTTATTTTGCTGTAACAGAAACAACCGTAAAAGTTCCAAAAACTCACGTAAATTAACTAACGTACAATACAAATACTTTCGCTGAGTATGTTTGCGTAAGTTCGTGACAAACACATTCAGTAATTTTGAATTTTCTCGCCCTTCTGGCAACCAAAATAAAAAACTTCAACTTTCCATAACCATTCCGCTTGTTAAAATCAAAGTATTTCACAATCTTATGGTCTGGTCCCAAACAACGAGTAGAAACCAGGAGTTCTGCGTAAGGTTGACGCAAATTTGTATTTCAGGTCCGCTTTCAACGCAACTGCGGAATTCAAAAATGTCGGACGAAATCGGAAATACGTATGATTAAGACAATGACAATTGTCTTGACCGGATTCATCCTCACAACAGGACCTTTGGCTGTATGCTGCCTTGTCTCGTTTTTCTACAACGAAAGAAGCTTACACTTTGTCATGAGAGTGATGGTGGTCATAAGCACGGTCAATTCAATCCTCAACCCTTTCTTTTACTTCTGGAGGATCCCGCACATGTACTCGAATCTACGCTACATGCTCAGGAGCTGGTTAAGCTGCTGCTTTCCCTGCCTCATTAAAGAGCAAGAGAGAACACGAGACCCACGCAAGGTGCCTTTTCAAAGCACTCTGCAAGCAGCTTCCTTGCAAGGTAAACGTAACAGCAACTGGAGCTTGTCGCAGTTTAAGACAAACGACAGGTCAGTCATCGGCACTCTCGATCAAGTCAGCGTCTAACTGCTATGCTCATTGCTCGACCGATTCAGACAATGGTTGTTCTCGGTATCAAAAGTACGACACCACGACACTTGCACTTTCATTATGGCGACTCTTCAACCGGCAGTAACTACGATGCGTTGGAGGAAATGGTGTCATTTTAAGTGTACCTTTGTCATCGATAAAGCCACGCCTGTTGATTTACTGCAGCTCGATACTTTTCCAGCATAGGAGAAGCGACTTTATAACATTTTAAATGTCGTTAAAAATAGAGAAGGCGAGTAAGTTGTCAAACCTGCGCCAGTTTCAAAACGTCATAATGTCGCTTTCCATCGGTCTTACGTATGCGAGTTTTTACAGGAAAAGTCTTTCCTCCTTCGCAATTACTTAAATTTGCACGCTTGTAAAAATCAGCGTACAGCGAAGACANTTTTACGGACCTAAAAAATAAAGTTCTGGTGAAGTGGCATGAACAGTTCGGCGAGTTTATTTAAGCAGACGTTAAAAGAAGGCTTTCCAATCAAGCTACTATGTAACTGCACTTCCCAAAGCATGGGTTGCGGCCAAAACTAGGGTGGCGAAATGTCAAGAATTGGTCGCGAAGAGACGATCTAAACCTGAGTGTATATTTTTAACGTTGCCACTGCTTATCTATATTTGTCTGTAGCGTATGCAATGGAGAAAAAAGTATATTGCTGAAATTGAAAACGAAGTTAGCATTTTACTGCCAAAAAAACAAATCCAAGCAATCATTTTTTTTCATAAGCTGTTGGAGGCTTGGGCGCGCTCAAAAAAGTTTGGTTCCCGCTACAATAGTTTTCATCCGGTGCAGGTGAAACTGACTAACACGAACATTTGCAATTCTGTTTTCGCATTCACCGGAGTTGTGAAATAAAAATTCTAAGTTGGTAATTTTATTTTAATGATCTCATTCAATGCGAAGATATATTTGACCACAATTGGCGGCAGGCCCAAGCCTGATTTATGCTTTTTGTCGGGGCGGTTGAGGTGAACGCTCTTGCCCAAGGAGCGCTGCGGCGAGCCACTAAGTGGCCGTTGATCGAACACCCAACCTTCTTTGAGAGGCGGACACTCTACCACTGAGCTAATCGCCGCCCAAGTTCGTAATTTTACAACGCGCAGGAAAGTTCAGCAAACTCTCTACTTCATTTTTTAACGGGCGTTGAAAACAACATCGGGTGAATGTTGCTCCAAGTGCAGTCAATCAAAAGTCAACAGTCACATGTGGATTACGTTTTTAGCCACGAAACCCGAATCGCTGCCAAGAGAATTGCACGTGTTATGCATCACCGGGCTTTTTCTAAACCGTCTTCGCATCAACAGTGCATGCGACCTTCTTCGAAACTCGTCCAGTTGCACCCTGATCTTCCGCGGTTCTCATTCATCATTACGGATCGGTTCAGTGCACATTATTTTTAAGCAGCGCAGTGTAAAACAGAGACTGAAAATTCGATTGACAACGACAAAAATATAAAACTAGAGACGTTTTTACTTTTACCTTGTAAGAGGTGCCCTTTAGGATACAGTCAAGCGGTGAGCGAACACTCTTGCAACAGATCCAGTTTAAACATCAACAACAAGAGGCAAAGATTTCAACAAACGTTTTATACGAACGGGATATATATGCAATTGTGGAGCAAAATGCCCAACTGTCTACATTCAGTTTTAACAGGCATAGTAAGAAAAGCAGCTCCACATTTGTTGCATAGCAACTTTCACAACCTGTCAGTAAGCATGCCCTGTGGAACACCCAGAACAAATTAAGTTCTTGCAGAATGTTTAGCTCATTTTTCATGTCCACTTCAGCCTGGCGCTCTCATCAGTTTCGCATTACTGATCCACAGCGAAGCAGGCGTTCATCACAACTGCGAAAACTCCTGACGACAATGCACCGCACACAACAGCGCAGTGTCATCTCAATGTTTTATGAGCTTTTTGCAGCAGTAAACACATGCATTGGCCAATCCAGCCATAAGCATCAGGAAACACAAAAATATCTTTGTAGCAAGCACACGAGAGCCGACATGCTGCTCAGAAAAGTTACAGCAACAGACAGGCGTACATCGCATTTCCATCAACGGACAAACGTCAAATATTTTGAAACCCTGTTGTCCTCTCAGGTCCGCGAGGTTTGTTTGTGTCACAGCTACTACCAGTAAAATTATAATTGAGTAACTAATGGCCACCAAAACGACACGGTACTTCGTTTCAATCGGACAATCATATTGCTCCCTGTTCATTCATTTTAATACCTGCTTTTCTTATGGGGGTGAGGAGGTCTCGAAATACCTCATGGTTTTCAGCAATCTNAGGTAGTTCTGCTAGCTACACACCAAGGCGAGATAAGCNAGGTCGGAGATGTAACCACGCCGCCTTGTCCTCGATCGACCTCTTANGCCGCTTTTCTGTGGGTGTAAGCAGCAGTTCGAAGGAGATTATTTAAGTTAAAGAACCAAGGTATTTTCATATTTACCTGCCTTTCAAATTTCGAGAAATTGATACGTAGAGCTATTTCATTTTTTCTGATTGCTAGCGATTCAAAGTAAATTTATCAGTGAAAAGCAAATGAACGGAACCATAACGACGCAGTGATCACAGCTATGTGGACATTTAACCGGGCCAAATGCTTCGCTCACAAGCAAGGCATAAACTACGGCAAATTATAAAATCATTGCAGTTGAAAAAATACGCAAAACCTTTTTTTTCGCTGAGACATTTCGGTCATTTTTTACGGAGACATTTCGGTCATTTGTCTCACAGTTGTATTAAAACTCGCCGTAACAGTGCTCATTAGCCTATATTTTCAGACATTATGAACGAATTAACTTGATTTTTTTCGGTCATTTCAAAAACGTTTCGGTCTATGACCGGAAAATGACCGAAAAAACAGCGCTAACTATTAGCAGACATATCCAGTCGCATATGTGATGCACATGATCAATGGTGCAAGCAAATGCAGTACTTCGCAAGAGGATAAAAAACTCTGCTTGTGCTCTGATACTGAGCTGAGCATTGGTAGGGTAGATTATGATTCAAATGCTGTGGGTTATAAATTAACAACGAAACACGAAACGGCAAAAACCTGCATTATTTTTAGACTTTAAACCACATATTTCAAATTTGCCCAACAACTAAGAACAGAAGCAAGTAAACGTATTTTACCGTAGCTAACGAAGTGATACGCATCACAGGTAAAAACACGATTTTGTAGGTACGTGGTGGGAATGAATAATTAGAGACTTAACCTCAACTGCGGTAGCTGCTAACGGTGCAAAATACGGTTGCGCACGCTTCCTCGAGGTGCACAGCTCGTTAGTGCTTTGTTTTTCATTAAAAATGACCAGAAAGTGGTTATTTTGCTTTATCTATTTCTGGGCTTCAGCAAAAAGCGGTTAAGCTTGTTCCCAAGGAGCCAAACCGAAGTGGAGGGTGTTTTCGACTTTGACTGCACGTAAACCAAGTATGCCCTAGCAAGTCGTGCAACACAAGCAAGCACTTACGTTGTACGTCAAAAGTCGACAAAGAAATGCTTTTCTGCAACATCGCACCTCGTTACCCTGTTCGGAAGTTTGGAATGTAGGCCATGACGCGTTACAAGTTTTGAAACATGAGAAAATACAATGAAAAAACTTAAATCAATTTCTTTGCTGTCGACTTTCCGACGCATGGTACGCGACTGTTGTTTAAACTTGCAATCATGTCTCTGTCAAATTATAGTGCACATACTTGGAAGCTAGAAATAGTAGAAAGGTCATAAAACTTTCGCGTTACAGCATCCTTGCTGGTTCGAGATGCGTGTGTCAAAATGAACCAGACCGTACACAACAACGCCCTTCATAAACAGCCAACATAGTGAACATATCAATTCCACGCTCAAGCTCGATTGTTCACCCGGCTGCTAAACGTACGCTGCTTACAAGTGCCGACCATTCCTCATTGTTTTAGGCAACCTGAATCTGCCAACGAAATATTCCTGGCCGTTCAAATGCGTTGGCGTATGCATCGGCAGAACTAGTTTAGAGCCAGCTACAAACAATGTTTCTTTTACCGCAGAAAAGTTAACGCCGGTCTTGCCCGAGGTATTTTAGTAAAATCACACAATTTCACGCACTTAAACGCGCCATCATGGGAGGGAAACCGGAAAGATAACTATGTTCATAAGTTATCAAGACTGAAGCCGGGGAAAGCGATCTTTCAACCGAGCAACCAGTCATAAACATTTTGTCGTTGGTGTCGAGAGAGAGATGCACAAGTGCAAACAAATTCTGCAAACACAACATTTCTGAAAACATACCTGCGCTAAAGCTTCTTGGGAAGGGCGCGTCTTCAAATGTGAGTTCGCCTTCTCGAACACAATGCTGAGAAATCATTTGAACGTTATTGAAAACCACAGCGAACGCGTTTCCTTCACGGTTGACTATAATGTTTGATGCGGCAGCTGAACGGTTCGGTGACGACCTGGTCCCAGGTTAGGTTTTTAAACATCTAACCGGCCAGTTGCAGATGGCCAATTATTCGTAAAACCATCCTACGCGGCCCCGATCCCAGAGAAAAGGCTCAGAAGTAACNAGCCACAACGCTTTGCATGCAATACAGCCAACTTAATTCGCNGTTTAATGCAGTTAGTACCACCATAACCCGTAAACCTAGTGCACTTTTTTCAGTTGGATTATTAAGAGCCTAATCTCAAGCACCAAATTTTCTATTTTCAAGACTATGGCAACATTGCACAGGAAAATATATGTATCAAGAGCTACAGAAAATTTGTAGGGAAGTTTTTCGGGCAAATTTAAGGAAATTCGAGCAATATCCTTTGCGCCTCAAAAAACTGCATACTCCTACACCTAAGGCCAAGGCTGTCAGTAGCATGCAGCAAACCACTTTAACGTACACTGTATACTGCAATATAGTGTAACTTTAGGCTGCTCAGGACTCCAGAGTTTTTTTAAGGGGAGCTGAGCAATCGCACGCAACGCCGATCAGCAGCGCCGTAGAGCACAGGTTAAACGTTTCCCAAATCCAGGAGCGTCAACATCAGTTTTGCTTCGGTTCCGACTTCGTGAAAATATTGCTGTAGGACCCGGTTGGCCAAAGCAGCAGATGTCGTGCACCAGGGACCCAGGCGAATCCTGGGCATGACGCTAAACCGCAACCGGTGATGGGCAGCAGTGAGTTCTGCATTTTGGAGAAAATGGAATACTCTTAAAGCTGCACGGACACGACATGCTTCTGGTGTGGTGAGCTCAGTGAGCTTGGAGTGTGTACACGTCTGCGCTTGAAGCAGTGCGCTCACTGCGCACGGCTTGGGTTGAACGGATGTTGGCGATGATGTTGGTGTGCATCAGTGCAACACTGTGTTTTACCTAAACTCTGACATCACATGTAACTTGGTAGTAAGGTGTTACTAATTTTGTACATCATATTGTTGAACAAAGCTACTCAAGACTTGCTGCCATACTCTGCACAAAATCTTTAATCACTGGTGAAAGCATCACTTCAAGTGAGTGAAACTTGTGTTGCATGAATTTAAAACAAACGTAAACTGCCAAATGTTACTTTGTGCAATGCCTCACAAATTTTTTTAAAAGTACAGGGTGTTTCACAATTGTTGAAACAAAGCGGCAGCTTCTAAAACCTTTATCGATGACCTTGTTCATTTTTCTCTTACCAGATTGTCATAGGGAAATAGTTAACCTTTCTATATATTAAACAAAAATAGTTTAATGATGCCTTGGTCGATGGAGCAGAA
>JGI24159J19872_10013078_pt1 | contig 10806 bp, 7 predicted proteins | sample Ectturendosymbi4_FD_19872 | JGI IMG/M metagenome (IMG submission 19872)
TAACATTTTATTTGTGGGAATTTCTTGTCAGCATGAAACAACCAAAGAACTGTTACTGAAGTTCTAGGAAAGTAATTTGAAAACCTTTTATTCTAGCATGCGATGTTTACAAAATTGTGAAGATCAAGAATGTAGTAACAATTAGAATGTTTAAGAACCACTGCTCTAGTAAGTATGGTTTAGAACTTCCAAATGTCTTTCTATTTGCTACGCAATGTGGTATGCATCTCAGAGACTCTTTTAGCTAAACTTGATGCGACGAAGTGCTCCTTTTGCCTTCGGCATGGTGATGGGCAGTTGGATTTGCTGTTAAAAGATTGTTTTCTTGTGGGCAGATTTTTGTTGCAAGAATTTATTCAGTGTCATAGGCAGGTAATGGTAATTGGCAAGGATGGATGTGTTTGTATAGTCACTCTCTGGATACCTGTGAAGATCAATGGTATAACAAACTTGGCTCGAAAATGAATATTCAAAGCACGATTTTACCCCATATGAACTAATTCTTGCAGCCTTTTGCATTGTTCTATGTTGTATTTTGACTGATTTCACCACCCAGTGAGCTTAATGTGTCATTAAGAACATTCTCTATAGTTAGGCTGCCAACTTTCTTTACGCAGTCGTTCTTGCACATTCTGTCAATGCTCTCTTTGGGTCATGACAGTAATGTGTTTGTCTGTGCATTTGTGCATTTGACAGCAGTGTGTTTGTCAAATGCTCAAGAGCAATTGAGCATTGCTCAACATTTGACGTCAGGAAGTTTGAGTTCCAGTGAAACATAATTATGTGGGAAAATCGTATTTTCCAGTTTTTTTACTAGTTGCAGCTTGTATTCTGATTTATTCATTATTCTTGAGCAAGGGGGCGATTTCCCCCTCAAAACCTATGAAAGTAATTTGATTCACCATGATTTTGTACAATTTGGAAAGCAGCATTCGTGATGTCAGGCCATTTTGCCATCCACTGTTTTGTCACAGCAGTGTTGTGAAGTATACTTAATATTTCTCTTGCAGTAGCGACCATGTAATGAGACTTGACTACCAGATATTACGGAGATTGCCCCCCCCCTAACCTTACTGGCTGAATCTGCCCCTGTTCTTGAGCTTGTTTGCTTTCTCTGCTCTTTTCTTAGCCTTTTACCGTTTCATCTGTAAGCACTGCTTGCAGATTGTAGGACTGAGGGTGTGCAGTGCTATGTGGAATCGATTTCATGTAAAAAAGTTTCTGATGGATTCACTTGTTCGTCACCTTTGTGGAGACTAGTTGCTTGATGTGAATGATTCATTTTTTGTCTTGAGGCCAAATGTGCAGATGTTACTTGAGGTAGTAGGCCAGAAGCAGTTTTGTCAGAGCATGCTTTTCAGTGTTGTAGAGATCTAATAGGAACGACGGATTAGTTTTATGAAAATTTGTTACTGTGTTATTATAACTTGATGATTTTGCTTTATATCACCCATGCTTGCACTGGTTTCTTTATTGTAGTAATTTTTGACATTATGCCTATATCAAAATCTACTGCAGATGTGTAAGTGATGGCAAAATATAAATGTACAAAATGGCGTTCAGTTCGTATGGCATTCTTTTAAAGCATGTTAGTATGAGAAGCACCAATCTATAAAACATTCCTTGGCAACTTCAAGATCTAAAATAAAACAAAAGTGTATTTGACTTAAGATAGTGATGCAGTGCAATATATGGATTTTTAAACACTAAAGCACCAACAAGATGCTTAATAAAAGATTGAGGAAAGTTAGGTGAAGCTGTAATCCATTCATTTTTAGAGCACCCTAAATTCTTCATTCTTAACTTCTTTAGAAAGAATTTTGGCAGTTATTAGTCGTGGGTTCAAGAAAACTGACGATTGTGATCCTGTACACGTTGGTTTTATGAAANTAAACATCCATATAACCATCTGTTGAATATTGTTTGTAGATTCAGAATTTCAACAGTGATTCGTCAATTTTTATCTTTCTTCTTTCAACACGAGCTGGTGGACTGGGCATCAATCTTACGGGTGCTGATACTGTTATTATTTATGATTCAGATTGGGTATGTATATATGTACATGTTGAAGACCCCATTGTTTGCAATGATTACTTTGGTTTCCTGCTTTATGTAAACAACTTATTTTATGATCTCTACAGTAAGTTTCATGCTGTTTGAACCTGAACCTCCTGAACTTGCTATTCCATATTCTCTGCAATTCTAATAATGCTGTTGCCAAATTTTTCATAAATTAAGAATTTGTTGATGCTAAGTTTTAAGCATTTCTTCTTCGTCTGCCTAACTGATGATATCATTACAGTGTTTCAGTTTGCTTTGGCCTGCATTCATTATCGAATGAAGTAAATAAAAATAAATTAAAATTTCAAAACGAATTTCAAAAATCGTTTAATGTCTTGGGTAGAATAAGCATATCGCCAAACGTAACAATACACTTGCAGAAAACACATAAAGTAACATGTACAGTACTTTATTTTAATAATTGAGGCTTAGTTATTTATAAATGAAGCCAAGCCATCAGTCAGTGATGTGTGAATGACGAAATTTCGTTATTACATACGCAGAATTTGTGATTGACAAATTCCCATTGTTTTCAATAAATTGCTTATTTTCAGTGTTATTGAGAGTCAAAAAATCAAATCAACATGTCAGTAAGTGGAAAACTGCTTCATACCAATTGCAAGCTTTTGTAAATGTTTTATGACTTTATTAGACGCTGGTCCCTCATCTTCATTCAATTTTAATTCAACTTCAGGTGCAATATTTGTTGGGAGCTCAGACATCAATTGTTTTATGTATTGCTCGTCATATTTTTTCATATACTGCTTCTTTGTGCAAGATAAGTGATGCTTGACATCAAACTGAATGTCAGTATCTCTAGATGCTTTTGACGTGTTAATATGCGAAAATTTGTATGTTTCCCTGTAGATTGAAAAATGTTTAAATGAATTTATACGAATACTGATATGGCCCAACTTCATTTTTGACCACGTGTTGTGGACTGAGGTGCATTGTTGTTGAACTGTTATATTCCAATATTGGCACTCCCACCATTAACAATAAAATTCCTACAAATGTTTGCGATTAATTCTACAAACGATTGCATATGTTTGCCGTGGAAAATTATTCACGTCTTTTCAGTGGTTTTAAATATGTTACTTTTCGTGTGAGTGGCTTGTGTGCTACAGACTTATGCAAATAGGGTTAATGTTGAATATTGGTAGCATTTGTGTGTAAGTCTGTCTTCTAATACCTACTTAGATAACACACATTGGATTTAGGACGTATATCATGATAACAATATTAGTTTATTTCAGACTCGTGGTCCAAACAGACACGATCATAGACACAAGAGCAAAAAAATGGTTGGCCACACAGTAGCGCAATTTGCACATGACCATGTAGAGGAGCAAAGCACTTAATCACCACAACTATATTGTCATCCACAAGAGCACAAAAAATTGTTAGCCACGCAGTAACGCATTACAGAATCGATGTTTGCACATGACCAACCAACATTGAGAGGAGCTAAATATTTTAACAGCACTTCTTACTTTTTGTATGCTTGGTTTGTATACATTGTACACACATTTTTTTCTTTTCACTGCACAAAAAGCAATACTGAGACGCGAACACCGAAACAATGCACCAGCAACTACTGCAGTTGGTCTCCAGCATACAGGAGCTTTGGATAATTGAGGAAAAATGAAGATTTGTAAAAAGCATCAGACGTTTGAAGTGAACGAATAAAAAAGTTGGATGAAGATGCGCATCGTATAAAAAATCGATACAAATTGTTTCTCAGCAGGGCAACAAATGTCCTGACACAATAGTTAACCTGGTGTGGGCGAACACTTACATTTCTAGGTATGTGATGCGTGATTCGGTAGGCATTGCTATACGCAGCATGCAAGCGCTTCATACTGGTCTGTGTGTATTTGCTCCACAGTTGGCAAGCATGCATTGGCATGCAATAGGCACAAAATGGAGTGTTTTTAGTGCAGGAGAGCACTGATCAAAAGTGCCTCTGAGTTTGTGAAACTGGAGAAACGGTGATCGATTGTTAAATGTAAAAAGTTGCGATTGCGGTAAATCACCCTCCTATTACTCGCAAGCAAATGTGGATGAGTAGCTGCTTTTTTTGCATTGTGTCCAGCTAACCACAGCATTTCCGGGATCGTAGTAATACCACGTTGCCTCCAATCTTCTGCGGAATACCTGCGAGTTAATGTTTGTCTTGATGCACGGGCGCAGCAGTTCGAGGTAGTGAACGACTGGAGAACTATATTTACCCGGGCGTTAAATTCAGCTTCACCCCAGATGGCGTGGTAGATATCATTTGGAAAATTGTAGTAATTAGGGCAACCAATTTTTTTTACCTAAAAACTTAAAATTTTGACTTTATGATTTACAAATTTTTGCTTTATTTGACCTATAAATTTCCTGCGTTTGCAATTGCAAAATAATTCAGCCTTAGGTATTGTGATTAACTCAGAAGCATATTCATGCACTATACTTCGAAATTTAAAAAATTGGTTGTTTAACTTTAGGAATTACATATTGATAAATACATTAATTAATAACTACAGTAGAGTCAACCTGAGAACATCATAAAGTTGAAACAATATCTGAATANTGGATTGGGAATTTATCAAACCTAGTACTGTGAGACCACGTTTCTTGCCTTACCACACATAGCCTNCGTCAGAGGTTCTCAATCTTTTTGCACCAGCGGACCGGTAAAAAACGCAAAAGATTTTTACNGACCNGTAACATAAAATCGCAATAAATGCAGCAGATTANCACAATCATTTTGTCAATTAAAGCTGTTATATACGGTTTCATTTGGAGTATNTTCAGAAAAATAATTTAGTCAAAGTTGTAAGCTAACTCCTACAAATATTGACTTATAATGTCTAATAACTCAATACTTGTCAAAAAATTGTTTAAAGTTGAAAACATCTCTGTATCTCCCTTCTGTACAAAGCTATCCCAGTGTACCAGCTTCTTTTTGAATGCGTCTGTCTTGTTTCTCAGTACAAAGATATTTGTGCAAAACCCTGGTATCAAGCTTGTTCACATTGCAAAATATATCCGCCAAACATGCAAGCTTACCCACATTACATCCAAAAGAAATCCTGCTAATTGAGAGTTTCTTTCTCTAAAAAACTGTTTTGTTTCTTCCTTCAGCTCAAGAAAGAGGCGAAAGAACTCGCTCTCTCGACAGGTATCTTACTTCTGTATGGAGAAGATGTTCATGATGCGAATCCATACTTTCACACAGTGTTTTGGTTCTGGAGTTCAAGGGTCGACTTCGAATTTCATTGATAATTTTCACCGCCTTATTTAGCACATTTTAAAATCAGTTTCTTTGCAGCTAAATGCTCCAAATGGATTATGCAATGAGCAAACAACATTTCTTTATGCGCTACTTCTTTAGCTCTTGCAACTACACCCAGGCGATAATCAGCCATCCTTGCGGCTTGCTGCAGTGCACACTCCGACACAGTTGTCCCAATCTCTCTTTCTCACTGAAGTATTCTTTAATAAGACTAATATCTCTGACCCGGTGGTACGTCCTAGAAATTTCATGCAACATAAAAGTTCTTCCTTGAAATATTTTCCCATATAAAAAACAATGAAGAATGACACACTTAGTCACATCACTTCATTCGTTGAGTTGAATTGCGAAATACCTCGACTTTTAACTCTTCTATAAGCTGCTCTACATCAACTGCCTTATCTTCGATCCTTCGCTGAACTGTGTCGTTAGAAAATGGTATACGCTCAAGTTTCTGAGCTGCTTGGGGAGCCAAAACGTGTTTTCCAGCAGATAGGATGCACGGGATTTACTTACTTTTCCCCAGTGGTGAACAATTTTTTGTTTTATATACAGTATTTCAAGAGAAATTAGATACGATGCACGTGGAAGTGATTTTTCAATAGTAGCCATTGTTTTCATTTGCATGTTTGACTATGCAGCATGCATCTTGTTGAGTAGTAATAATCCAGTAGTTTACCTTAAAGATTGCTGTGCTTCTAATCAGGGGCATGCAGAGGTCTGGTGATGCCTGAGGCAATTGCTTGATTTTATGCTCCCCTACCAAATTTAGTATTGAGGAATGTGAAAAAAAAGGCAACACGTAAAAACTAGTGTTGACAAAACGAGTTTCGAAATATTAATTCCATACAGCATGTGTTAGTAGCCTTACAATACGAAGACGCATCTAGTTACATAATTTTAATTTTTTAATCTTTGAATTCGCGCCCCCCCTCTGACACCCCTGCTTCGAATGAAAGTGACTAGCAAGTGTTGAAGGTTGCATTGCATCGTTTGAGAGAATTTGTGAGCCGCGGCGGCTCTTCACTACATGGAGCTACAGCAAAGCCAAGTTCCAAGTATTTTTTACCATATTGCATGAGAAATTCTTCTTTTCAGTTTTTAGTTCATCCTGCTACTGTCAAGATATCTGTACGTATTCTTCTTGCAGATTGTTGTATATGAAGTACTTACTTCATGTCCATTTTGAGAGTTGTTCTTTCCTGAAACCTGAAATCAGTCCTTGTTAAAAAAGTGTAAAATCCCCTGTTGCTTTGTTAACTGCATTTTAAATCTTCCGCAATCAGGCGTGTAGCCAGAGGGGGGGGCGATGGGGACAATTGCCCCCCCAATCCCGAGAGTTGCGCTAGAAATTTTCAGGTTAATAAGGTTTTCATGTGTAAGCCAAAGAAACACTTCAGTGCAAATCAACGGAACTGTAACCTTTCCTACTTCAGCCTTTAGTCCAGTGGTCTCAAACACGCGGCCCGCGATGCTTTTTGGGGATAGGATTAGAACTCAAGTTATTTGGTTTATTCACCGGTGTTTGAAAGTGTTAAGCCATCGAGTGAACAAGTTTCTTTTGAAAGAACGTACAGACGGATAGAAATTATTTGCCTATAACACACGACACCTTTCGCAGGAAATAAGATGTGAAAGCTGTTTCTGTAAGTGTAAGTTAGGCGGTTCAGATACCTCCATTGTTGCGTCAGTGTTATAATGCGGCCCTGAGGTTACTTTTTAAATCCTCATTTGGCCCTAGGAGCAATTGAGTCTGAGTCCCTGTGTATTAGTCGAACTTGATTAAAGCAGTGTTGTTTACCAATTGCCCATGGTTAATCAACCGTTGTGTACATGCGCGTCGGAAGGATTTTTACTAGGGGAGACCAAAAATGGTGAAATTTCATTTTCCCCACTCGAAACTAAGAAAACAACCTTTTTTGCTAAAAATTTAATAGGGAAATGGAAATGTCAAATTTCAAAATCTCGGGAGGGACCAAGGATCCTTCTGCCATCCTTCCGACGCCCATGGTTGTGCATAGTGTAAATGCTGGAGAATTCATATCATGGCTGACCTTTGCCTGAGGTTTAAGCTCCGTGTGGAAGTTGGTGCTAACGAAATAGAAACTTGTACCAAGCGCTTGTAATCACTAACCGAAAGTAAAACAAGGAGTCACGCTTTTTGCAGCTGTTTCTGACGCACCAGCTTGGTGAATCCCACCTAATGGTGATGTAAACTTCATTTCAACACGATCGCAAAAATTCCTCTCTGATAACTCTGGCGTGCTACAAGTACCGTATAACTTACCCTTGTCTGCAGCATTAGCCTCAGACTTAAATGATCATCGTAGGTTTTTGTTTTTGCATAGTTTTAAAAGTAAACGCGTTAATATAGCGGTGATATATGTTTTATATGCCTTGAATCTCAAACTTTGGCTAAGAAGCAATCCAGTTTCAAAGTCTTTTTTGTTATGCAATGAGGCCATAGATACTGCTTTGCAACAATAGCATTCAATCTAGATATTTGTTTGTTGTGACATGTATTGTGACGGTTCAACCACAATCACGTAGAGCCTTAACGTTTTCATCAATGATTTCCCATTATCTTGCCGGCGAGTAACAAAAGTTTTGTCAAGTAATCAGAGTCCAACCTGCACATAGTCTGAAAGTGTAAACTTTTTTTGATTGCCACCCTATGCTAAGTAAATTTTAAATCATTCATCTGCAACGGGAAGATTCAGTAACAAAATCTAACATAGAAAGGTGCTTTTAATTTGGAAGTACTGAGGGCATTGGCACTGCCATTACTTACAGATAGCTTGCAATCTGCTTAATCAATAAAGCGCATGTGACTAAAATGAAAAAAATTCAATTTTTTACCAATCGATTGGATTTTGTTATTTGAACACTCATGGATTTAGAAAAAAAGACTTCAACCGCTTACGTTGGAATGGCTAGATCAGTGGTTTCCAAACTTTTTTGAGCACGACCCAAATCTGAGTTTGTTGAACACACGTCAAATAGNGTACGAAAAAAAACGATTGTATAAGTGATTCTGGCAGTAAGTTGTTAATGTCAGCAATCTACTCTTCTCAAGTACCNAAGCTACACACAGACAAGCATTATAGTAACGTTGAAAACACACAACCCCGGTTTGGATCACCTCAGCGCGACCCATTCTTTGACCCTTCGCGACCCTTGTTTCGGTTTCGACCCATGCTTTGGGAACCACTGGGCTAGATCAACTTAACAACCGCTGTGTTAAGCTGCGGAGACAAGTATTTCTTAACTTCACTGCACTGCAGAGTCGTGGTGATAATTGATCGTGATTTCGTTTTCACAAATACACAGCCATTTTCATACTTTCTGTAGACTGAGTGGGTCAAACGTCAAACATACACAAGTTTGTTTAGAGAGCATGTGTAATTTTCCATTTCATAGCGTTTAATGACATAAAATCCAAACATTTTTCAAACGCGTTGAGGGCCTCTAGCCTACGTTATCAGCTTCATACGTCAACCAGTCGCTCAAGAGTTGAATAAGATCCATGTCTTCTATAGGCGCAAGTTCTGTAGACCAACTTCGGGAGTCGTTGTCTTAAAGCAAAGTCGTTACTCGGCTTCGATTAAAAGTGTGTTGGTAGACATTAGCTTAGCAGGTGTGTAACTATAAAAAAACGCAAGCATAATGGCGGCAACGATGACTTCTTGCTCAACTGCAATATTGGCTGCAAAAGGCATGCTGCAGATCTTGCACTTACAGCTTCGAGATTTTCACAAGCGCTTTCGCAAGAACGTTTTACAAGCAAATGGTGACTTTGATCCAAAGTAGAGGTTTGGAAGTTTACCTTTCCTATCTTTAAATATGTGTTTATTACCAATAGCTGCCATTGTACTTTCTCAACAACAAAATAATTATGAAATTGCACAAGGATTTTATTTTGCGTCATTATTTTCAGTCTAAACCGCGAAAGTGGTGCAGTTGGTAGAGCACGCGCCACCAAAGCAGGTTGGCTGGGTTCGATTACCTGTCGGTTATACCGAAGACTTGAAAAGTGGTACTTGCGACTTGTCCAACCTCGTGCGTTGATGGGTGGGTGCAACGTAGTGTTTCCAATTCGGGGCAAAATTTTCAAACCGGGTTTCGGGTAGCTGAGAAAAGAAACCCGAGAAAATCCGTTTTTTCGGGCTTTGAAATGAATGCGATTTTGAGCGGTAAACACTCAATATCATTGTGAAATTACGATTGTTGGTCCTTGCACAAATTAGCGAATTTTTAATGAAGTTAAGCACAGAATTTCAATGATGTTTATAATAATGACGCATGACAATCGCAGTGCTCTTTTATCATCCAGTCCGTTTCTGAGTTGTAACAAACAGTCCCGTGGCTGAAAAAGTCCTACCTGGTTAAACTGATTTGGGCTTGATGTAATTAAGGCATGGAACAGTTTTTCAAGGTTATTTTGGACCTGTTTTTTGTAGCCTCAAAAAGACTCATTTCCTTTATCATAATTTGTGATAGGATCTCATCCTGTGCCGGAATAGATTTGTGGTTTTCACCCTCATGGATTCTGTGCTTTGATTTCAAATTGTTGATCAAACAGTCTGTGCTTGAACCACCTTTTGTGTAACGGAGCACAAATTGCACTTTGATGTTGGTTGAGCCTTGTTGTATAAGAAATGGCTCTAAACTTCTGATTTTCGTGATTACTAACGTCTTCAAACTGAATGTGTATGATTAAAAACCTACTTGAAGTCGTTTCTAAAGGAAAGCCAAATATTTTGTGGGAAGTTATTGCAAACTGAAAAAGAACGAATCGCTTTTGCAAAGAATCACAGCTTGTATATGAACTAACAGATACCAGCTTATAGTAACTACGGAATACCTTTGAAAAAGTTCCTCACGTGGCAGTTATTTTTTAATTATGTTAGCGAAAAGACAAAATTTGGCGTAGACACCTATTATGTGCAAAATGACGCCACGATCCGTCTAAATGGTCCATTGAACGAAAATACAAGCGAAACAACAACAACGAACGTACGATGGTCACCGAGCAAAAACCGCACCACGTGCCTCATGATAATAGTTGAAAGTTCAAAACTTCAAACGTGCTAATTTGGCCGTTGCACGCGCCATTCTGCAACTTCAGTGTTATCAGAATTACTGATATTTGAATTCAACAGCAATGCCAGTTTTTTTAAAATGCCCAGGTTGGGTAGTTGAAAAAAAAACGGGTTTCGGGTATTAGAAAATAGCCAAAAAAACGGGTTTCGGGTTCGGGAAAACCCGGGTTGGAAACACTAGGTGCAAGGGACTGGTTCACGCGCTGGTAGGGAACCAATGTAGGATTCTTAGTTGGTTGCGGTGACGATTAGTCGGTCGTCTACGACAGTGATTTTCAACCGGTGTTCCGCGGAAAACTGGTGTTCCGTGAAAGATCGTCAGGTGTTCCGCAGGAAATTTGATAAGTTTGACTAGTGTTCCAT
>JGI24159J19872_10013079_pt1 | contig 10806 bp, 8 predicted proteins | sample Ectturendosymbi4_FD_19872 | JGI IMG/M metagenome (IMG submission 19872)
GACCTTTGCAAAAATTACGCCTGTTGTTGTTAACCTGCTTACAGTATTTATTTAAGTAACCCTTCATCAAGTAATTACTATCCGTAAACTGCAGCGCTCAAGGCTATCACAAAACGAAAAGATCGCACACGTCAGGATCTGAAGTCAGGCGAACCTAACAGACAAGTTCTTGTGCACTATTTACTGAATAAAAAAAGAGTCTCCAGTTACAAAATGCTTCCTCTGCATTCCGATCGGAGTCTCGGAGTCGATGTGTCAGCATAAATTTGCTTCTTTTTGTGTTAAAACAATAAAGTTACAAAAACGTTTGCAAAAAAGCAACACCTTTCAGCATACTACAGTTAAAATACGCACGTTTAAGGCAGTCGCCATGTCACCTTTAAATTTTATTTCTGAAGATTATTGCCTCTGATGCTATGTTCTTTATGGTAATCTACTACGTCGAACACTCAAACACTGTAGGTAGCCCGAAAACACTTGTGTAAGAATCTTTTAATGCAGGACCATTGCAGACAGGCTGGCTTAATATTTATGANAGCACCGAGNCAGGAGTGACAAACCTTCAGTCGCGTTGTCATCACGGATATCATCAGGCATTTCTCGGGTAACCCGAAGTATCAGAGTTCCCAACCTTCCCTGGACGCCTTTTTCGATGGAAATTTTTTCTTGCTGAAAAAGCATCACATACGTTTACATTGCCGGGAGAAATTTTTCGCAAGGTTCGCAGATGTTATCTAATGCATAGTTTTGGCACCTTGCATAGGGTTTTACAAAGTCAGTAACTCCGAACTCCAAGTACTTTAAAAAAACTGAAAGACACAGCACTTCACAAGTGGTGTTGACCTTTGGCGACATTTCATTCTTTAAAAACGTCTAGAAATGAATTAACAGGATGGCCATCAAATCTTTGATTCGGAGATACAAAGCCGAAAAACTATGCCCAGTTTTGCTTTATATTTTAACAGGAAAAATTCAAGGGAGAAGTTATCTTCTCCAATGCCGACCATTACAGCGCATTTATTACACAACTAGAATCGTTTCAAAATTACAAACACCTGGATTTTATTTAGAATAAACACTTATGCAGCATAACGCATTGAAAGCCTAGTTTCTCTTCAGATGTAGACCGAATGTGTTTTTAAATAACCGAAAAACGAAAAAACTTGAGTAAATTCGGTCAGAAATATAGTCTGATGAATAGTGTTACGACGAGTTTCAATACTACTATGGTACAAATGACTGAAATATTTCCGTGGCCAAAATGTATCAGCGAAAAAAAAACGATTGAAAGTTATATCAAACATATCCAAAACTTGTTAAAGATGGATCGCAACGGTTCTGTAGAAACAATGACTAAAAATCGCAACTCCTGGTACGTGACACAGTTGCTATGTATGAAACACACCCAAAATTTCCTGCGAAAGATTACGTACCCTACACAGTAACCAAGTATTCATTACAGGAAATGCACACATGGACCACGCCTTAAGGTTTTGCAAAAATGCCACGTCAAACATGATAATACTAATTCTGAAAGGAAAAGCTTTCTAAAAATATAGTTCCCATTGTTCCAGGTGCTGATACGCTCAACTCACTGTGTTGATGTAATTGATGGGTGTTTGAAAGTAAGTTGAAGCACACTCTTTTACAACTTCAGGTTTAGGTTTTTTACAGCATGTGACTATGACAGGATGCTTTCATCACATTACATGGTAAAACACTGGTAGTATTTGGTTGATTTTGCACCGATTCGATGCCAAAACACTTATGTATTTGGCAAATTTCCACCCCTTGTTCACTTTTATTGCAAGAAGTTATCTGAAAATTTTCCGTAAATTTCGCTCACGAACGTGAAACTACCCTTCATTCCATGATGCAGTTCTGCGTGCTTTCTACTCTGACATAAACAGCCAGCAATTTGCGAGCCGCGGTGTCGTACACTAATGTTTACCATTGTCTCACTGAAGGCGGGTTACGTCGCCTAACGAATGGCACAAATGTCAGAAATAAACTTTTTGAAACGTACGGAAAATACTTTGAAGCAATTAAACCTTTGCAAAAGGGGAGTATCCAAAAACGATAATGTTGTTTCAGCAAAGCTTGCTAGAAAACTATCGTCGGCACACTTAGGAACCTGGTTCGTCATAGCTTTCGTACCATTGTGATTCTCACGGTGTGTATTCCTGTATCTTCCAAATCTTCAGCTTGATGACAATCGGCAGATGTTTTTTCACTACCTTCTTTCAAACCATGTTTGTTTTCGATTCGCGGAGGAGTGAGACCTGCCTTGACAAGCGTTTCGAGAGTTTCACTGTGGTTCTGCTGGATCGGGGTCTGCGGCTTCTGATCGACGTGAACCTTTACACGTTGTGATCGTTTTGTGACCACTCTGCTTCTGGCACAAGTGCCATCGTAGGACTGCAAACAAGAAACGAACAAAGAGAATGTCTTGAAAATAATCGTACAAAGGAACTGAAAAAGGGAGGAGNTAAGAGCCGAGAAAACGACTCTGAATGAAATCGCTGCTAACACGGTAAANGCGATCTTTCAANCAATTTGCTTGATTGTATTAACAGACGCAACAGCGGGCATTGAGACCTTTGCTCCAGATGCGAATGCCAACCTCGCGTCGTTTCGAGTCGTGTGANAACCTCTGAGGTCACCCCTNCGGTGACNAGTACAGGATTCGGTCGCGGTATTTCTTCTTGGTTGAGTTTCTCTTTCTGCTTTCGTTGGTAACAAATCCGCGGACTGTTTGCNCCTGCTACTGAACATGTGNGTTTAGCGCAGTGGTTCTCAAACTTTTCTGCACGTTTACCCCCAATTAAAGCACACAATTTTCTGTAGACTCCGTGGCCCAGTCCAANAGTTACTAATANAAGGAAAGTATGTGTCAAAATAAATTTGAGTACTTCTTACTTGAAATGCATGATAAAATAATACACAATCCGAAAACATGCTTAGAACTTAGGGGCCATTCAGTGACCCCCATTCAACCCAGTGACTATTTATCGACCCCTTGTATGGTCCAATTGACCCCTGGGGGTCGATATCGACCACTTATGAGAACCACTGGTTTAGAGTAAAATCGAAGGAGATCTACTTTGTACGGCTGACCGAGAAATAAAATGCGCAAAACCTCCTAACTAGGGTACCAAAGTAACTACTTCGTTAGTTTCCTTCACATCGATCTTTCGTTGTCCAGCAGATGGCTAAGTTTTGCTTCACTGTCCACGAACGCTTTGACCAAACGACTATGGGTGATCACTCGTGCCCCCCCTGTGTTTTCTTACACCTTGCCATGTAATCACACGGTTTCGTAATGAGCTTGACAGAAACCAAGCCTCACACTCTCTTTCACAAATCTGGTAGTAGTAAGCGCCTGGAGTTTCCGCAACTGCGTCATGACGTTTCTCGCAAAGGAGCTGGAAATCAGAGCTTAGTTACAGGTCAAGAAGTTGCAGTCTCACTGCATAACTCTTGTTGATTTTTGATACATTCGATTTATTTTCAAAACACTATAGCAACGTACGAAAGTCACCAGTCGTCCTCTCGGCATGGACTGTAAAGACTAACGTTTTGATTAAACGCATGAAGACGTTATAACCAGTTTGAACCGATTTCACAATGAAGGTCACGATGCACTTATACCTCGACTGAACCTAATCATGTATGCCGCTATATTGAGCACTTTGTTTGAGAAAGGATTCGAAGTGGCAGTTAACCAAAGTGACAACAATACCAACTGCTGATCCGTTCTACCAAACACGGGTTGGTTCTGTAATACCACAAAATATCAACTGGCTTTTAACTAAAACTTCCTTCGTTCCTAAGAACTTCAATCAGGTTTAAGTTGATTTGCACATCAGACTAACCGTACAAAGAAAGAAACTGTTATAACAACACATACAGTGCACATGTCGTTAAGGCCATTGCGTGTCAGTTCAACTGACACGACACGGTGGAGTCAAATCCACAAATACCTGCCATTAGTCGAAAAAAAAACAAAAACACAACAGGCTTTCAAATTTATAACAACCATCAGATAATCGGTTCATTAACCTGGGACGAGCTCATCAATTCCAGCACAACAAAATCAGGTTCAATTTCTTTCTTTACAAAATTCAACGGAGAACGAGAACTACTCTCCATACGTGAGGTGACAAGCAAGGAATCAATTGCATATTATTAATGGGAGATCGATTTGACGTAACACTAAGCATCGTCAGTCCTTAAATCTACAAAGAAGGCGTAATTAGACTTCCACGTAATTAGACTTCCAGGAACCAGGGGCGTAACGGGTTTGGGTGGCACCCGGGGAAAGAAGCAAATTCGGCGCCCCCATATTCGAGACTGAGGTCATTAAGAAGCAAATGTACTGTATTGATGGAAGTACTTGTGACATTGTTGGGATTTTTCGGCGCCCCCGCAGTGATTTAGCGCCCCCACAGTGACTCGGCACCTGGGGACTTGCGTCCCCCTTGCCCCCCTCGCTACGCCCCTTGTGTGCAAAGCCATCAGTGTGGCTTTGTCTAGATTACAGAGAAATAGGACATTCTGCAAAACGCGCTTCATACGCAAGCTTCCCAATCGAATGTGTTCGCATATCAGTATATACTTAATGATACAAGAACAGAAAATCTTGAAATGTTTGTTACTAACATCAACATTAGCAAAACGTTTCGACGCTGCAGTTCGATTGTTGTGCGGAACGGGCATAAGTGCAACGAAGTTCCCGCTTCTTCGACGTTTCCACCGGAGTTTGTGCTGAAAAAAAAACACACATTCACAAATGTATTGAAAAAAATGCGACAACATCATGTACAACCTGCCTTCCTAGCACGAAAACAAATCTACTCCATTGGTTTGAGCTGTGCGTGGTTCATCAAGCAGCTGCTTAACTCTCGTGTGCAAGAAAATCATGCAGAGCTGAACTACTACATGCAGATGAGCTCGATTAAGCTGCATTGTGAGGGTACACGTTGCACAGCTGTGTTTCCCAAAGTACGGGTCGCGATCCAAACAAGGGTCACGAAGGGTCAAAAACTGGGTCACGCCCAGGCGATCCAACCATGCGTTGCATATTTTCAACGTTCCTTTTTTCCTCTTTTCTATTTCTTTCAATCTGTCATCATACACAAGCACTGCACCAAAAGAGCTGGCACTGATACCGAACTTGGCAACTTAGTGCCAAAAATTATCGATACAATCATTCTTTTTTCATGTAAAATAGGTTGTTTCAGGCTTGGGTCACGAGATGTTCATCACACGCAGATTTAGATCGCGCTCAAAAAAGTTTGGCAACCACTGTTAAACAGAATTGTGAATCGAGAGAATCTAAACACATGTAACATGTAAAGAAAAGAAACAACCGTCGTTGAAGGAACAACGTTTCATCTTGGAATTGATCTTGGAATGCTTATTAATCTATTAGCTGTTGAAAAATGAAAGTTGAACAGGAAGTATTTTCACAAAGTCACCAAACATCACAAACATTGTAAGTCCTGTTGAATGTTTGTTACACATTGAGCCACCTAAACTTTGCCGCACAAATTTCAGTCATTGTCAAATCAACTCATTTAACAAAATTTTCACGCGATTTGTACTGTACTAAGGCCGACAGCATCTGCTAAACTGTAGTAACGATATTCCACCTCGCATTAAAACAAAACGATTAAAATGTATTTTACTGGCGATGGAACAGCCATGTATACAACTGCAACGTTAAAAAATGAGCAAATATGGAAGCAAAATATTTCTATTGTAATAATGAAATTATCAAATATCTCCTGACACATCTCTTACTTTGGGCTTATTTTTTCATGCATAGATCGAATTTTTTTAAATGACCGAAATGAATTAAGTCAATTCGGTCACAATGCCCGAAACAAAAGCTAGTGAGTACTGTTGCGGCGAGTTTTAATACTTTCTGCTTCCGAGACGCCAGGACTTCGATAAACAAACTTTACTCAGGCTCTACTGTTTTAATACTGTTACATAACAACTGACCAAAATCTCACCTAAAGAAGTAACCCAGCTCTTGCTCAGAATAAAATTAATCTCTTGTAAAAACAACGTAATTGAATCAACACTACACCATAGCCCTTGTTGACTACATTCAGGATTTAGCCAGTGGAAACTTAAAGCGTCCAAAACATGTGAACAAGTCATAAGAACGGCTACACTTTCATAACTGTTTTTTTCGTCATTGACCGATTTTTTTAATAACTGAAAAAAATTAAGTCAATTCGGTCAAACAATGTCCGAAAACGAAAGATAACAGAAAGTCTTTAAGGCAGGGGTCACCAACCTTTTTGAAACTGGGAGCTACTTCTTGGTACAGATTTATGCGACGGTCTACCAGTTTGATACACACACTTTTGAAACAAAAATTTGCTCAAGTTGTCTTCAAATACGTTATCATTAATAAAAATTAAAGATAATCATGTGAAGATACTGATCATGTTTATGCTATTGTCAGAACAAGACCGCGGGCGACCTAGTGCCCGCGGGCACAATGTTGGTGACCCCTGCTTTTAAGGTATTTCGGACAAAATGACCGAAATGTCTCAGCGAAAAAAAAATCAGATTCAAAACCTGATAAAAGTAATCGGTGCAATAATATCCCATGCGCGTGATGATCAAATGCGGCAATACTCATTTGTACTGTAGACATATTCAGGACATACCTGAAGGATTTTAATGGAAAATCTCCTGCGGGTTTCAGTGTGAAAAATATTCACCGGAAGATCTTTGAAGTTGCTCTCTCTGAGATGGCGGCAAGTACTCGTGGCTCTGTCAAAAAATGATTTAAAATTCACACTGAATGGAAAATAGCATGGACCTAATGTGATATTAACTGAAAATGCTTCTTGCAAATGAACAAATCGATTTTCTGCAATGGATTCCTACTTCTACTCGCTAATGATTGACAACGGTCAAATTCACCGGTAATCCCAAGATCATAGACAACAAACTATGCATCACAACACGAAGCATCTGAAATGAAATCTACCTATACTTTCAACTGTTGCCCAAGCTTTTAATTCAAAACTGCAATACACATAAAATAATAAAACCCGCCGGAGAACACTTACTTGTTTCTGCAGGAACGTCTTATCAGTAACCTGGCCGCCAGAGCTTTCTTCTTTTTGACAGGAGGCACTAATGAAAAACAACATTACATCTTCAGTTACTACAAGTTTTTCCTCCAAAATTCTGCTATTTCCCTTAACACAATTTTCAAAAAAGTCGCCGCACTCAATCATATTTGACCAAATGCCGCCAACGCACTTACCCGAGTTGGTTTTTCGTTTTATTACTTTCTTAGACATTTTTTGTTCGCATGAAGGAACCGACTTGGTGACACTGCATTGCCGGTGCTTCTGCAGGTTGCCGGTGTCAAAGTCCAGGAGCAGGAGTGCCGCAGTAGCAGTCCTCGCCATTTCTGCATCAATTTTCTGCAATATTGATACTTTGGGTCGAGTACGTCTCGTAGTGGATTTCGATTTGAGTATCTGGCTGTTTGACTGGAGCAAAGTAAGGCGAAACGGTCTTCGAAATTTTATTTCCCAATCTATTTGAAGTTGTTTTACAGCAGCTGTGTTTCTCGCTGTTGAGGCACGAACGTTTCGTTTCTTCTTTTTCTTCTCTCCTGTTATCAACACACACAACACTGTCTAAGGAAAGAGGTCCTTTCTCAGCAAAGAATCAGATACTTTAAGATCTTACAGTGTATATATTTCGCCTACGATGTAGGCATCATCAGCTCTTATTCAAATAGAAAACAGTATTAACTTTGAAACAACAGCTCCAGCGAGTGCAAGCAAAAAATAAACAAACCAAAAATATACGCATCTTTGTGGAGCTACACACCGATGCGTCAAACTCAATGTGAACGGAATAGTGTTATTACCAGCGTTTCAAAGACAGTTACGGTTGAAATTGTCACTTCAGTAAAGTATTAAAAAAACAAATACAGTAGAATTTGTCTAATTCGTCATCGTTTAATTCTCGTCAATTAGCTCAATTCGTCACCTCTTTCTACCCCTTAGAAGCGTTTTGTTCGGCTAATACGTCATTTACAGTTACGCTTTTGGTGTCTAAGCAACTAGTAAGTGTGGGAATTCAAACAAAGTAAGGATCTTTATCTGATTGCACCTCGCAATTTGTCTATCGAATTTATACACTAGGTGCGAAGCGCGACCCGACTTCCCGTTGAGAGAACGCGGAAGTCTTTGCAGTTAGTTAAAGATTAAAAGGTGCTAGATTAAATGGAGGAGTCCAGATAGAGTAGAGGAATTAATTGTTGTATTCAACCATAACGTCATAAACTTGTATTTTACTGCCAATAAGAGCACTATGCATACGAGTTATTATGATAAAGTATACGAGCTTCTATGATAGAGTTTTCACCTGTTTGCATAATTCGTCACTTCGCCTAAATCGTCACTTTTTTCTAATCCCTTTGAGGTGACGAATTAGGCAAATTCTGTAATTTGTTTCACTAATTCCGAAACAAAATAAATAAACATGAGACGCTGCGAAGTGAATGAAATCATTAGAAGTTTTGCAATGACTGAAATCGCCTCAAGTAAGTGAAAGGAGGAGGTCCGAAGCCTCAAACTGTACCCTGATGTAAAACCAATCGTTATAGCATACTTTAAAACATTGCCATGGGCCTTGGAGCAGATAGTTTCGTGTTTGGTAAAAGTTCAACTGATGTCAACTTTTCAGGTAACTGCAAAATGTTGATTTTAATGGTTACTTTGACCTGAGATAGCGTAGATCCACTGATCCACACAACAAAACCCTTTTCTGACTTTTTGTAATGTCAAGCATGGAAACAAGCCACAAGAAACATATTTGACTCTGACTGTCATAATTTTTTATTTTGCAACAGATCAGAAGCACTGAAGTCTGAAACCTTTTACAAAAAGAAGTAATACCATTAGCTTCAATGATAAAACCATGTAACTTGGACACCTTCAAGAGTACTAAATTCTGTTCGAGTGAATCACGTAACGCCAGAGTGAACGTTGGGAGTTCTAAAAACTAAATAACTATTTATTAAATCTGGGGTCGTGAAGCAAACAGTAAGGAGTCAGTTAGTAGCGGCATCATGAACAGCTAACGTCCAACATTAAAATTTGTTCCGTAGATATACCCGTATTCTGGAAATAGATTAAAAACATTACAGGTAACAAGGATTCGAGCTGTCACAACATACTCTGTTTAAGGCATCTTCAAATAAGGATCAAACATCCGGTTTTGACAGGAACAGTCGAGGCTTATCGGGTCGTGTTCCTGTTTGTGCCAGAAAACATAGACCGGCAGCAGACAACAACGAAAAACGTCGGCTTTGTGACAAGTACTCGACCAACACATCGGCAATATTTGCATGAAATATGAAAGCCACTAAGCTGTTCTTTCTGAACTATAATTACAACTTAAATTGTTAATGTTTGACTAGTAAATCATATTTTAGGAAAAATGCAAACATTTTCGTGAAAATTTTCAGCTGCGACTTGTCCCTATTTTGTTACGATTTGCTTTAATATGCATTCTGAGAGAAGGTTACGCGTGAGGAGGAGATGGTGAAGGCCATAAGAAAGATGGAACCAAGAAAGACGGCTGGAACCTCAGGAGCTGTGTTTGTTTTTCGGTCATAGACCGGAATTTTTCTAAATGACCGACAAAAATCAGATCAATTCGATCACAATGTCTGAAAATATCTAAATGTCTGAAAATATATACTACTGAATACTGTTACGGCGAGTTTCAAAACATGGGACAAATGACCGAAATGTTTCAGCGACCAAAATGTCTCCTCGAATAAAATGACCGACATGACTCAGCGAAAAAAAAAACATCGCAGAAGTGAGTGTGGAGACGATAACTGTTAAGTGGAGAGACTGAAATTGATGTGGTGGAACTCTGTCGGCGTGTGTTGGATGAGAATGCCAGAGGAACTGAAGACGACTGTGATAATATCAATCTTTAAAGGAAAAAGAAATGTGACGAGCTGTAGGGCATATGCAGAGTAAGGCTATTGGAAAATGGTATGAAGATTGTGGAAAGACTTCTGGAGAGGCAAATAAGAATGTTAAAAATCTCGGACGATATGCAATTTGATGTATGCCAGGAAAGCGGACGACGGATGTTTTGTTTATCTTAAAAAGGATACAAGAGAAATATCGTGATAAAGGGAGGCATCTATACATGTTCTTTGTGGATCTAGACAGAGAAAGCGTTCAATCGTGTCCCAAGGAAGGTAATGGAGTTGGCAATGAGGAAGAAAGGTTTACCAGAGATAACGGTCAAAGCAATCATGAGTATTTACGATGAAGCGAAGACGAGGTTCAGAGTCGGGGCAGAGTTGTCGGAGTAGTTTTATGTTAAGGTTGGAGTACATCATGGATCAGTGCAGTGTTGTTTCTGTTGATGTTTGGGCTTGCAGTTGATAAAATCACAGCAAATGGTAGAGAAGGTTCAATGACGGAAATCCTATATGGCGGTGACTTGGTTCTGATGAGTGAAACTATGGAAGAACTAAAAAAGAAGTTTTATATGTGGAAAGAGGCGTTTGTGAGTAATGGGATGAGGGAAGACAAAACTTAGGGAAGACAAAAGTGATGGTTAGTGGATCAGGAGAGAGATGCCAAGGAGTAAGATAGATCCATGCGGCATGTGTGAAAAAAAGCCCTGACTAACATGATCTTGTGCATGAATTGTAGGGAATGGATTCATGGAAGATGTGCAAAGATTAGGAAAGTCACCCCAGTTTGGCAAACAATTTTGTCAATG